>Ga0182027_10003042_pt1 | contig 26894 bp, 27 predicted proteins | sample 712E1DmetaG_FD_121300 | JGI IMG/M metagenome (GOLD analysis project Ga0182027, IMG submission 121300) | Permafrost microbial communities from Stordalen Mire, Sweden - 712E1D metaG (Illumina Assembly) | ecosystem: Environmental > Terrestrial > Soil > Wetlands > Permafrost | place: Sweden...
CCGCCACGACAATTTCTTATCGGAGCCGACTCGTATGGCCTAACCTTAGGTCAAATGAGGCGACCGATATGAGCTTGTCGCGAAGACAGAACCGCCCAATTGGGGCGGTTTTGTTGTATAGTTGAGGTGATATGAACACTGTCCAGAAACGCCAGAAATCCATCTTCCTAGCCTTTGCTGGAGAAGAAATATCTCAATCGGATGCAGAGGTCCATATTAAAGATGGTTTTGAGTGCTGGAATCTCAAAAAGTTTACCGTTGATTCCTTCGTCAGCAGAATCAAGGAAAAAATTCCCCCCGTAAATGACAACGTACTTCGCAATTACAGGGCCGAAGAGGAGGGGCCGGATATTTATGGAATCAGCGATAAAACTTTTAAACACTGCTCTTGGGGCTTGCTCATACCCGATCGACCCGACGATGCATTTTCGAGTTGTTATCCGGAGACTCTTTTTCTTTTGAATCTCTACTCTCCGACGTTTCTTTACCCGTTATTTTACGCAACTGATTTTGGAATCATCCGGCCCACTCGAATAAATAGACCGGTATTCACCTTTGCCCATTACCAAAACCAGTCGAACGTTGTCGCAACCCCTGACTTCGTTTCGTTTTTCAAGTTGCTTTTGCCGCAGTCGCAGTATGCCGTGTGGCAGATAGATCGTGCCCAAAAATGGTCTGAAGAAGATTGGCGTCTTTTTGTTGCAGGTTTGCTCTATGGCGGTTTGACGGAATATGACAATAGCAAGAACTCCTTTGGGTGGCAGCGTGAATCCGCAGACATGGCGACCATATTGGAATCGCTGTTTACTGCGGGCGACGCTCAGAGTGAAGAAATTGGATACAGGTTGCGCAAAAGAATCGCGGCACTCCTGTCACATCGGTTTCCGCAAGTCGAAAAAGACGTTAGAGACCTGTACAAGGAGCGCAGTGCTTTTGTGCATGGGTCTTTCTTCTCGCAAATAGCGAAAGACAGTAGGCGTGCGAGTAACAACATCCCAAGCCCTGATTTCGATCGTCTTTATGGCCAGAAGGAGTATGTGCGCTGGGCATTCGTTGCTTACTTGCATCTGGCAAGAATTGTTAAGGGAAACCCGGCAGGTTTCGGCGGCCAGTCCACTGTAATCGACGTCCTTGAACAGTCGATCATCGATGTGCCGTTACGCAATGAGGTCGTCACAGAAGTTGAAAAGGTGCTCGCCTTAATGCCACATTTTACTGCTCCGTCGGTGAAATCATCTATCCCGTCACAATAGTTCCAGCGTTTTATTTCGGTACACCAGCCGACTCCGCAAGTTCCCCAGCAACTCCCGCTTCTCGGACACGCTGCCTTCCCGCAGGACGTACTTCGCGTAGGCCCGCACGTCCACGTCGGCGGACTCAAGCTTGGTCTTGATGGCTGTCTGGAAGACGTGGCCCTGAAACTTGTGAAACCGCTCGATCTCGTCGTCGAGCTTGTTGCGCAGGCCCAACTCGTTGACGCTCACGAGGTCGATGATCTTCAGTAGCTCGGCGATCAGCTCCTCCTCCCTGATGTATTGGTTCTTGCAGTTCCGGTCCCTGGCCCTCGTGCAGCCGTAGTAGACGTAGCGGGCGGTCGTGCCGTCCTTGAGCGGCTTGTACTTCTCCTCGGCGCTGATGCCCGAGCCGCACAGCCCGCAGGTGAAGAGCTTGGTGAAGGCGAACTCCTTGTTCTCGCGCACGATCTGGTCGCGCTTCAGCTGGGCCTGCGCCAGGTCGAACAGCTCCTTGGTGATGATCGGCTTGTGCTTGCCGTCGTACCAGTTGCCGCTCTTCCTCGGGCGCTCGAACTTGCCGTAGTAGAAGGGACAGTCGAATATCCGGTAGACGCTGCCGAGCGGCAGGGTCTTGTTCCCCCGCGTCTTGAAGTTCAGGTCGTGCTTCAGCCAGTTGTAGACCTTCCGCCCGCTCCACTTCTCGTGGGCGACCTTCTCGAACATCTGCCGGATTATTGGTGCTCTGACCGGGTCAACGATGACCTGGCACTTCTTGTCCATCAGCCCTTGGTTCAGGTAGCCGAGCGGCGCGACGCCGGGCCACAGCCCCATCTCAACCCTTGTGCGAAGCCCGCGTTTCACGTTGACGCCCCGGTTGTCGTTCTCGAGCTTGGCCTGCGAGCCGAGAATCATGAGCAGGAACTTCTCGCTCGGGGAGTTCGTGAACCGCTGGCCGAACGTCCGGATCTCCACGAGGAGCCCCTGGTCCATGAGGTCGACCAGCGCCCCGAGGTCCCCGGCGTTGCGGCTCAGTCGGTCCGGGGCCCACGTCAGGATGCCGTTGAACCGCCCCCGCCGCACGTCGGCCAGGAGCTCGTTGTAGACCGGCCGCTGGCCGGTGTCCTTGGCGGAGTGACTCTCGCGCCTGATCTCGGCCACCTCCAGCCCCTCGCGCTCGGCCATCCGGAGCATCTCCTTGATCTGCGAGTCGATGGAGAGCACCTGTCGTTCCTCCGATTCCGTGCTCTTCCTCGAATAGAGGCAGTACTTCGCCTTGACCGGGGCCTCCGGGGGTCGGACTTGGGCCCCGATTTGCCCCAAGGTCTCCCCTAAACCCTTGATTCCCATATTTGTCCCTTAACCGGCCCAAAGGGGCCGTTACGGGACAAGGGATGACGCGATTCCCCAAGGAAGTCCAGGCCCATCCCGTCGGCTCATGAGGGGGTAACAAACAAGGCCCTCGGAATTTTCCGAGGGCCTTTAGGTGTTTGTTCACTACTTGCCTTGGTGAGTCCTGTACCAAGAACCCAGATCAGGGGCGGCGTGAGCTTCGTCCGCTGGTCGATAAGTGGTCGAATCGCTGATATCCGGTCCGAAGCTATAATTGAGGTAATTGGACTCGCTTTCGGTTACGACTGAGTTATTCCATTGGGCACCGCGAAGATTGTTGGCGGCGGCTTCAGACGGGACCCATCGAAGGAGCCCATCACGATCGATTTCGTACGTCTTCGGGATGGATGGGAATTTGATTAGGTATGATCCCGGGTGATAAGGAACGGGGCCACCCATCTGCGCCGACCACAGTTGGTCCATCGTTACCTCCTTCACTGACGAGAAATCCGAATACCAAGAGAAAAAGATGTTGCTGTTCCGGAAGGCGTGACGAATGCCGTTTGAGTCGATGAAGTAGACAGCGCGACAAACGTCATCAGCGGACGCGCCGACTAGGCAAATCTGCTTGACTAAACCTGAAGCCAAACCCAGCGCGACCGCGGGGGCGATGCTCTTGGAAACGCTAACCGGCGGTTGGGCGAGGTCGGCCTCCGCTTGGGTGGCGTATAATGTGAAACTTGTCGCGCTGGAAACTCCAGAATTGCCCGCCGAGTCGTAACAACGAGCCGCGACAGAATGGCTTGCCGTGACGCCGCTCGCGTAGGCGTATGTGTACGAGTATGATCCGGCCGTCGTTGACGTCATATCAGCGAGGTTTTTGCCGTCCCAGACGAAAACGCAACGAGCAACTCCGAAATTGTCGGTGGCGGTGACGGAATAGGTAATCGGAACGTTAGCCATCGGCTTCGTCGTCGACATCGTGACCCTGCCAACGCTGGGCGGAACAGTTTCGCCGGTCGAACCAAGGTTGTTTTTTACTGTTAAGGGGGCATTCCCGGGAGATTCGAATGGCTCGCCCTTGTCGGTGCGACACAACGCCTTAACTGTGTGTGTCGAATCGTGGTCGCTGCTCGGGAAAGCATAGTCATAACCCAAAGAGCCGTCGGCGCGCAACGACATGTCGCCAACATTTGTGCCGTCAAGAACTAACTGACAGCTGTTTAGATTAACCGCCTTATAAACATTATAAGCACCACCCATGGGGTCAGGGAGCCACTCTTCCCTGGGCCTTTGGATTATTGCTTCGCGCACCATATACAGAGTGGATGTTTCGCCCGCCTTCACTGTCGATGGGTGCACGTTGCCGTCGCAATCCGCGTCCCCGACTCCTTGGCGTAGGTCGAGGTAGACGTCTTCGCAAGGTCCGCCTGCCAACGCCGCTCCTGGCCGCACCAATGCCAGCATTGTTAGAATAGCGGCCGACACGAGCAAAGAAGTGTTTTTCCAATTCATATTTTTTGGGCGTTGGCATGGCTAATAAACAGCCAATATTACCATAGTTAGGCTAATCTGTCAACCGTCATTATAGCTTCCGCGCTTTGCCGTGGTGGGGGTCTAGAGGCATGGGGCTGGCACATGGGGCCCCAGGAATCTTTTGGGGTTGGTTGGACCTTGATTTGGCGGGGTATTTAGACTACACTTGGGCCGATATTTGACGAAGATTTAAGCTACAAGACACACTTATTTGTTCACATGATAATAGGCATTGATGAATCAGGAACGTTCGATTTGACCACAGCCGGCCACAGCGTAATTGTCGGGGCCCATGTTTTTGATGAGAAAGACCTCAAACTACTGCATGGCGCTTTCGCAAGGTGGAAGGATAAGTATAAGTCTTGCAAAAACGCCAAGGGTGAAATCAAAAGCTCATCTTTGAATGAAGAAATGTTCGGTAGTTTTGTCGAGGATGTTCTCATGGTTCCTGGTGATTTTTTCTTCACGACCGTTGCGACAATCGGATCAGGGCACAAGAAAGTTGACATCCAGCTCCATCGCGATTACCACGTGCGATGTATTGATGGCGGCATAGCCAAATGCCGGGAGGTGGGAAATGACAGGTTGGCTGAACAGTATGTTCAACTTAGAAATTGGTACAGAGGGCTTTCGTATCAGGTCTTGCTGAAGATTTGGATTCTGGGCGAAGCCATAGGACACTCTTACCGAGGCCATATTTTCAAGGCGATTGCTGACAAGAGAGATCAAACGCTAGGCGCCTCATCAATCAAAATCGACGAGATTTTTGTTCCAAGGAAAGAGCATGTCATTTTTTGGAAAGATTTTCTCAGAAGCCAGATTTATAATTATACGAGTCGACATCCTATCCCCATGGTTAAGGAGTGGCCGCCAAGTCATCCCTTGTTGGTGGCCATGGGCGACGACATCATTCAAACCGGCTCCGAATTACAAATGGTTAGAAGTGGGTCATTTTTTAGAGATGGTTGCGATTTTGCGACTTCACACGCAACTACAGAAATTCAGATAGCAGATATTTTGGCGGGCATTCTTAGGAGCGAATTAAATTCCGATGTACCTGGAATGCGGTTGGAAAAACTGTTGCCGTTTATGATGCCCCACGACCGACCAATTGAGCTGTTGAAAATGAGCTCAGAAATAAACACCGAAAAGAGCCTTGACCCTTACGAGTCATTTCGAAAAAAAGACGAACAAAATGCGAAAACGGCGAGGGTTTAAGACCAATTTGTCCGATTGTGGCGCGACCCCCCTGACCGACGGGTCGTCTGCTCATGCCTGCCCACAAATCACAATGCGGCACATGAGGGCGCATCGTCCCCGCTGTTCCTGAACCTGGTGATTTGTCTGTTGTATCAGCCAAAATTCAGTCATCCCTTGCCCGTGAAAGCTGGTCATCTCGACCGCTCGTAAAGGTCAAAACATTGGCATTTGTTGGCATTTGGCCGACCATGGTCGGCGCGTGGCGGGCCCATCGGCGAAATGGGACACTGTCGCATCGCGAAAAAGTGTCTCGTTTGTCTCATTCCGCCTTAAAAGCGAGGGAAAACGAGACAGTCGAAAACCCCCATCGTGTCCGATTTGTCCGATTACGTTACGGTGCGACGCGCCCGTGATGTGTACCCGAAAAAGCAGACACGGAAGTCTGCTTTTTTGAGACAGGGTATAATCAACCGTAACCACGCATCATCATGACCCCCGAGCCAATGAAAGAGTTCACAGACGAGGAGATCGCGGCGCTCTCCGCCAACCCGAACGTCGCCCGGTGCGGGCGAAAGTCCGCGCGCTTCGCGAGGGCCTTCAAGTCCGCCGCGCTCCGGCGTTACAACGAGGACGGGATCAGCGCCGTCCAGATATTCCAGGACGCGGGAATCGACCTCTCGATCATCGGCGTCCGCGCCCCGAACCGCCTCATGCACCAGTGGCGGAAGGCCCTCCGAGCGGAGCCGGAGAGGCTGCCCGACGTCCCGCGCAAGCCGAACGACAACGTCGAGATGCTCCGGGCGCAGGTCGCGTATCTCAAGGCGGAAAACGATTTTTTAGCACGGAGGCGGCGGCGCAAGGGAAGGTAGCCCTCCGCCCGAGGCAGAAGTACGCCATCATCGACCGGCTCGGCGGCGACGCGAGGATGCTCTGCGCCATCGCGGGCGTCTCCCGCGCGGGATACTACAAGTGGCGCGCCCAAAAGGACTTGCCGCCGCGCGACCACGCCGACTTCCTGCTCGTGAAGGGCGTCTTCGACTCGCTGCGCGGGAGGTGCGGCTGGCGCACCGTGTGCATGCGGCTCGCGGCGGACGGCGTGGTCATGAACCACAAGAAGGTCTCCCGCATCATGCGGGACCACGGCCTCGTGGCGCGGGTGCGCCGCCTGAACCCGTACAGGGCGATGATGAGGAAGACCCTCGAGCACCGGACCTTCGCCAACGCGCTGGACCGGCGGTTCGAGCAGGCGACGCCCGGCGCCGTCGTCTGCACGGACATCACGTACCTGCCGTACGGCGGCGGGCTCGCGTACCTCTCCGCTGCGAAGGACGTCGCGAGCAGGGAGATCGTCGGCTGGCGCGTGTCGCGCAGCCTTCGCCTGGGCATCGCCCTCGGCACGCTCGACGACATCCGGGGCAACGTCCCGGACGGCGCGCTCCTGCACTCCGACCAGGGCTTCCATTACACGAGCCCGGAGTTCGTGCGGCGGGCGAGGGAGGTGGGGCTGACCCAGTCCATGTCGCGCAAGGGCAACTGCGTCGACAACGCGCCGATCGAGTCGTTCTTCGGCCACCTCAAGGACGAGGTCGACTACAAGGGCTGCGCCACGTTCGGGGAGCTGGAGCGGTTGACCGCCGACTACATCACCCACTACAATCTCACGAGAAGGCAGTGGAACCTCGGCGGGCTGACGCCGAGGGAATACCGCGAGCACCTGCTTCAGAAAGGCGGCTGAACGGCCGCCATCAGTGTCTGCTTTTCGGGGTACGCATCACCGACCAGTGTCGCATTCGTCGCATGACGGCCTTAAAAGGCCCGAATCGGGACGCCCGCCGAAAGTGAGACACACCCCTTGTTTCGAGTCCCACTTTTCTCATTTTCCCTGGGTCGCCTGCGGCGTCTACTCACGCCCGAATCACGTAAAACGGAACAGTCCCGAAACCCCGAACCAGTGTTCCGATTGTTCCGATGTCGCCCTAATGACCCCGACTCACTTGCCTCAGGTCGCCTTGGGAAAACGACCCCCGAAAAAGCCCCAACACATACACAAGGCTGGGGCACTTAACTGACTGACACCGCCAAAAGGACCCGACTTGTTCGGGTCCTTTTGATGTTGCGGAGAGAGCGAGCCAACTGCTTGGCTCGCGGGAGAGATGAGAACGCCGGAGCAATGTTTCGCCAGCAGGCGAAACCGCGAGGTGGTGGCCAGGCCGAGCCCCGCGACTGGCGGGGTGAGAGCCGAGGCCGAAATAAACCCCTCTCCGCCAAAAGGACCCGACTCGTTCGGGTTCTTTTGTTATGTGGCTGATAAAGCATGAGTTGGGAAAATCGTGGCTTATCGTGTTACTCTGGGAGAAGTTAAAGCCCGCGTTTTTGAGCGTCTTATGCAACCTCGAATTATCATCGTCGCCGCGGCTTTGGTCCTGCTTGGGGCCGGGTGCGCGAATGAGGCGCCTGTCGTCAGCGCCGTCATTGACGCTGGCACTGCTACCAACATCGTCACCACCGCCGCCACGAGCACCGAAGTGATACCTCCGGCGCCCCAGCTTGCTTCAAGCTGGAAGACCTACACCAACGCCAAGAGCGGTTACTCTTTGGAATACCCGTCTGATTGGACGGTCGTCCGCCTCGACGACGGCGATGTCGCTTTTGCGAGCCCTGAATTAACCCAAGCACTGAAGGAATTTCATGACCGGGGCATACTTGGTGAAACCGGGGCGTCCTATGACTTCTTGGTCGAATACTGGCCGACGTTCGGTGACTTTGTCCCTCAAAGTGGCTTCGAGAATTCGACCGCCACAAACACTAAAGACCTGATAGTTGCTGCTGATGCCAGCGTGCAGGGAATCTTGGCACCGAACGAGACGACTCTCGACGGTAAAAAAGCCGTAGAATTCACCATGTTCGGTCTCGACGCTACTTATGAGGTGCTGGTTGAGCACGGCGGTATCTTCTCGCTGCAATTTCCTAGCTTCGAGAACCGGAGCCAGCTGACTCCCAATCTGCAACGTGTCCTGTCGAGTTTCAGGTTTACGAAGTGATGCTCTTCAAAGAATCAATTTATGAAAAACAACAACGAGCAAGCGACCGGAAAATCCGCTTCCCAGCTCATTGACCAACGGATCCGCGAACTGGGGGGCTGGCGTGGGGAGACCCTGGCTCGCATGCGGGCGCTGATCCTGGAAGCCGACCCGGAGATGACCGAGGAAGTTAAGTGGGTGGGCACTCCGGTCTGGTCGCACCACGGAATCGTCTGTACCGGGGAGTCATACGCGAAAGTCGTGAAGCTCACGTTCGCCCAGGGGGCCAAAATCCCAGATCCATCGGGCCTTTTCAATTCCAGCTTGGAAGGCAAAACGCGCCGGGCAATCGACATCCATGAAGGGGAGAAGGTCGACGCGGCCGCGTTCAAGACGCTCGTGAAGGCCGCAGTAGTTCAGAATGGCCTGCCGGCGAAGACGCCCCCTTGCTGAAATAACAAAAGTCCCAACCTGACGCTGGGGCTTTTTGCTTGTCTGCTGATTTTTAGGATGCCTTCCCGAACAGGGTCCTGCGGAATTCCTCCAGTTTCTTCGGGTCCGCCTTCAGTCGCAGGAGGAAAACGATGAACTGCGGCGGGGTCCAGAACTTCGGCTCTTCGGAGAGCTTCATCATCTCATCAAAGCTGATGAGTCGCATTTCTATCCGTTCGCCGGAATCGAGGTGGGGCTCTTGGATTTTCCGGCAATCCCGGGCGATGAAATAATCTGACTCGTGCAGGACCTTGCCGTCCGGGCCGTGTTTCATGAGCAGGTGCCAGTCAGCCGATTGGTAGCCGGTCTCTTCCAGAAGCTCGCGCTGCGCCGCCGTCAGGACTTCTTCGCCCGGTTCCGGCCGGCCGCTGACGAAGTTGATGTTGCCCGGCCGGTCCGGCTGGTCCTGGTGCTCGATCAGGATCTGGTCGCCGACCGTGGCGATGATCAAGACGGTCGGCGGTCGCCAGACCTTCTCGAAGGTCTTCGTGGTGCCGTCGAACATCTTCTGCTCCCACTGCCAGACCTCGAAGACTACGCCCTGGAAGACGAGCCGGGCGTTGGCCGGGAGCCCCTCGCGCAGTTTAGGCTTTTCCATTTTTGAGTTTGTTCAGTTTCCGCAGTTCCGCCTGTTGCGAGACGATGAGCGCGAGGAGGAGCCACCAGAGGATTGACAGGTCGTTCTTGAAGTAGGGCACGTCCACCAGCCCGTGGACCACGATGGCGGTGAAGACGGCGATGAGCGGCCACTGTTTTGACTTGAATACCAGCCACAGCGTCCAGAGCAGGAGCGCCACGCCGGCGAGCCCGAGCTCGCTCCAGAAGTTCAGGAAGATGTCGTGCGGATACTGGAAGATCTCGAGGTAGCGCGCCTCATGGTACTTGTCGAAGACGATGGGGTAGCCCGAGATCCCGGCGCCCAAGATGGCGTGGTCCTTGAACATGTTCCAAGTCTCGCTCCACATCACCTTACGCACGCGACCGGACCAGCCGTTCAGCGTCACGGTATTGACGGCGAGGTTGCGGGTGACGGGAATGATGGCGACTATGACGGCGAGTGCGGCGAGTCCGAGGATGAGCGGCTTGCGGATCTTGGCGTTCACGAGGCCCAGCACGATGAGTCCGGCCGTCGCGCCGATTGCCGCGCCTTTCGACTGGACCATGACGATGGCGACGAAAGAGGCGACGATGGCGGCCAGGAAGAGGATCAGCCGACGGCGGTTCTTCGTCTCGCCCACGGCGCACTGGCCGGACAGCCACGCGAAGAGCGGGATGAGCGGCGCGAGGAAGAGGCCGGTGGCGTTCGGGAAGCCGTAAAAGGCGGTGGCGCGATATTGCCCCGGCAGGTTCCAGGGGTCGGGCACGGCGAAGTGGGTGAAGTATTGGTAGGTCGTAATCGCGCCGAGCAAGATGGCGGTCCAGGCCAGCGCGATGGCGACCTTAGCGCGGTCCTCGGCGGCGCGCAGGACGTCGTTGGCCAGGATGAAGAACATTACCGGCTCGATGAAGTAGGCCTTCCAGACGCCGGCGGCGGCGTGGAGGTCGGGGGAGACGAAGGCCTCGACGGTCGCGACCGTGAGCCAGAGGAGCATCAGGAGCCGCCAGCCCTGGATGTCTACGAAGCGCTTCTCGCGCTTGAACATCCAGCCCGCGAAGAGGATCCAGAACAAGATTTCGAGCGCCGTCGTCGGCAGGCCGCCGACCGTGAAGCGTATGACGTAGGTCGGCAGGAGCCCGACGAACAGGAAGAAGGCCCGGCGGTGGTCCTTCCAGGCGAGCAGGGCGAAAGCGGCGAGGGCGACGAGCAAAAAAGGAGTCATGATTTTCAGCTTTACCTACAGATGAAACATCAAGCCACGACTTTAGGCAAGCGGTAGCGCGAAACCGCCAGCAAAAGTCCGATGGTGAACCAGATATGCATGACGTAAAGCGTGCTGAAGGTCTGGTACTGGACGAGCATGCCGATTAAGGCCGCCAGGGTGCCGAGGCGGATGGCCTTGAGATCGGGGTCAACTCCGCCTTCTCCGCCCTTGAAAAGGGAGGAAGCCCGAAGGGCAGGAGGGTTCTTGGTCACCACGAAGACCGCCACGAGGAAGGCCAGGAAGAAGGCCAGGCCGACGATGCCGGTCTCGGCCAGGAGCTCGATCGGTTCGTTGTTGACGATGGGCCAGCCAGAGTCGGGCTCGACCCGGGCGTAGGTCGCGACGAAGGGACCATAACCGCCGATGCCGATGCCGAGCCAGGGGCTGGAGCGGAAAGCCGCGAAGCCGCTGGAGAAGGTATTAAGGCGTTCGACCACGGCGGCGCCGTCGGTCACGGTCGTGACGTGGGCGACGAAGCGTCCGAGGGTGGTGCCGGGCGTCACGGTGATGAAACTGCCGACGAGTCCGAGCGCCACGACGATGCCGACGACAGAGAGCGCCAGGATGGAGGCGAGGCGCTTGATCGAGGCCCAACGGTCGCGGTGGAACCAGGCGAGCGCGAGAAGGGCCGCGGCCGCGCCGGCGTAACCGCCCCGGCTCGAAGTCAGCGCCAGGTCGATGAAGATGAGCGCGAGCAGAATCCAGAGCGGCTTCGGGGCCTTGCGTCCGCCGCGAGCCAGGAGCCAGGCGACGATGAGCGCCATCGGTAGGATGAGGTAGTCGGCGAAGTAGAGCGGCTCCAGCGACGTCGACTGCACGCGCGTGAAACCGAGGATGACTTTCGTGTATTGCGGCCGGAGGCCGGTCAGCCAGACGGGTGCGCCCGCCATGTCGCCGACGAACTGCCAGAGCCCGAAGGCGGCGACGAGCGTTGCTGACGTTAGGATCGCCCAGCGGACCCGCAGGAAATCTCGCGCCGACCGGAGCCAGGTCGGCAGGACGAGCACCTGGGTCGAGGTGAAGGCGACGAAGATTAGGATCAGGAGCGAACGTGAGCGGTTCTCGGCGTGAACCAGTGACAAGACGAGGACGCCGAGGAAGAGCGCCCAGGCTAGGGTCTCGCGCCGGGCCAGCACTTCGGCGAGGCGCTTGCGAGCGTCACCGCGCAAGACCAGGAGGGTCGTGGCGGCGAGCGCGATGAAGAGGATGATTTGGCTCGGCCGGACGTTTACGCCGCCGACGTCGAAGGAGCCGATCCTTTCGAACGGCAGGAGGAAGGCGAGAATCGCGAGCAGGCTGGTCATGCGTTCAGCAATTTCTCCCAGGCGGCGAGGTTCCGCTGGGGCGAGTATTTTTCGGCCTCGGCCCGACCGGCCGCGCCGAGTTGCGCCGTGAGTTCGCGGTCCAGGAGCACCCGGCGCAAGGCTTTCGCGAGCGCGGCTTCGTCATCGGGCGGCACGAGGAGGCCCGTGACGTTGTGACGGACGAGTTCGGGCAAGCCGCCGACCTCGGTCGCGACGACCGGCACGCCCCAGCTCATGGCTTCGAGGGCGGCGATGCCGAAGGACTCGGCTCGCGACGGCACGGCCAGGACTCGCAGGTGGGCGTAGATGCGTTCCGGGTTTTCGGTGAAGCCGCGCCAGTGGATGCGGTTCGTTATGCCGAGCTGTTCGGCCAGCTTGGCCAGGTGCGGGCGCTCGGGCCCGTCGCCGAAGATGTCGAGCTTGGCCTCGGGCATTTCGGCGGCGAGGCGTTCGAAGACGCGCAGGGCCAGCGCGACGTTCTTCTCGGGCGCGAGGCGCGCCACGACGCCGACCGTCGCGCCCGCGAGCGGGGCCGAACCTTCCGGCATGGTCACGCCAGGCGGGATGATCTCGATGTGTTGGCGCGACACGCCGAGTTTCACGAGACCGTCCGTCACGGCCTGCGAGACGGCGACGACCGTGGCAAGCCTGGAAAAGACGGCATAATGAGTCCGCAGGGGATTCGAGATCAGGGCGCGGCCCGGCACCAGGTGCTCGACCCAGATGACCCTCATCTTCAGGAGCCAGGCAGGCAGCGTCGCGAGCAGCTTGTCCGTGAGCGAGAGGCAGATGACGGCGCGAGCGCGGGACCGGAGGAGGTGTCCAAGCATGAACAGGAGCAGGAACGGCGAGAGCAGGACGAACAGGGGGAGCGCCCACTTCGAGACCGGCTCGGGACCGATTTGCGAGTAGCGGACGGCGAGCCCCTTGCGGCTGAAAATCTCGAGCAGGGGAATGGACGACGAGACGAGCTCGAAGTCGAAGCCACGCGGCTGAAGGCCGTCGATCAGCGTCTCGAGATAGCGCTCGCCGCCGCCGTAAGCCGCCGAATAGGGAAACGACAAGACGAGGACATGCATATCAGGCCTTCTTGGGCCGAAGTTCCTTCAGCTGGGCCGGCGTCACCGCGCCGAAGGTGAGCGCCGCTATGGCGTAAAGTCCGATGCCCAGGATGATGCGGATGAGCACGTTCCATTCGTTCGGCATCATCAGCACCACGAGGCCCATCAGGCCAGCGGCGAGGACGGACTTGACGACCCCGCCTAGCTTCGGGGCGAACTGACTCGCCTGGCGCACGACCAGGTAGGTCGAGACGGCGATGAATACCTCCGAGAAGACGGTGACCCAGGCCGCGGCAGCGGAGCCCCACTTCGGCACGAACAGGATGTAGCCGATGAACGAGAGGACGGCGTCGACGGCATACCACTTCACGGCGGCCTTCTGGCGGCCGAGGGCGATGATGGCATGGCCGAAGGTCGAGCCGAAGAAGACCGCGCCGCAAGCGATGATCAGGATACCGAGCAGTCGGCCCGATGCGGTGAAGGCGGTGCTGGCGAAGAACGTCATCAAGTCGCGGCCGACCACCCAGGTCCCGACGACGAGCGGCGCGGCCACGAGAGCCATGAAGTCAAAGGAGCGCTGGAGGATGCGGCGGAAGTCGCCGGGATCGCCGGCCGTCCAGGCGCGCGTGAGGAGCGGCAGGACCAGCCCCATGAACATCATCGGCACGACCGTCAGCACGTCGAGAATCTTGTAAGCGGCGCCGTAGAGACCGACCTCGGCCGAGCTGCGGGTGAGCGAGAGCACCAGCACGTCGCCCTTGAGATACACGAGGTTGAAGGCGATGGACATGGCGATGGGCCAACTGCGGCTCACGATGGCGAGCCACATCACGCGGTCGTAGGCCCAGCGGATGCGCGCCAGCGTCCGGACCAACATCCAGTTCCAGAGCACGGTCAGCAAGTTGCCGACGATGAGCGCGACGAACATCCAGACAAGGCCGAGATTCCAGTGCCAAGCCACGAGGGCGATGAGGAGGAGACCCACCCGACCGAGGACTTCGGCCACGGCGGCCCGGCCCATGCGGTACGACTGCTGGAGCATCGAGACTAGGACCTGGTTCACCACGATCAGGAAGTAGGAGGCGCTGGCGACCAGCACGCCAGCCTTCACGGCGGCGGAGTAGGGGAACACCAGGACGACGATCGGCGCGAGGGCGAAGAAGACGGCGGCGCTCGCGGTCCGCAGGGAGAACAGGTTCGAGGCGACCTTGTCGCGGTCGACGTTGGCCTCCGAGAGCATGGCGACGGCGGTGAGCGACAGCCCGAAGTCGACCAGGATTCCGAAGAACTGCAGGAAGGTGGTGGCGGTGGTGAACTCGCCGTAGCCCTTCGTACCGAGGTAGTGCGTCATCACGTAGAAAGTGGCGAGCCCCAAGACGGTGCCGACGGCGCGGCCCAGTACCTGAAGTGCGGTATTTTTTGCGATGAGGGCGGTGCGGGACATATTGTCTCCAGCTTAGGCGAAAATCGAGGTTTATGCGAGGGGTGAGGCGATATAGTTAAGGCCAATCGGCTTTTAGAGCCAAGCATTGACAAGCCGCCGTTTTTGGTGTTCGATGTCGCCAGAACCTTTCACTCGGAGGCAATCAGATGACGTACAGGATTTGCAGGGCCAGTTCGAAGCACCTCGGTGACATCAACCGGCTCATCGAGGCGACCAAGATCGGCGACCATCCGCTGGAAAAGTTGCCGGGCCCGTTCTGGTTCGTGCGCCAGGACGGCCAGATCGTCGGCATCATGGGCGGCGAGTTCATCGAGGGCCAGGGCATCTACATCGGCCTCTACCTGGCCGTCGACCCGGCGTACCGCAAGCGCGGCATCGGCATGGCGCTCTTCGCCCATGCCCTGGAGCACGCGCGCGGTTGCGGGGCGAGGACGTTCGCCTTCCTCACGATGTACTACCTCTTCAACCGCTTCAAGCGCCGGGGCTTCAAGACCTCGCCGCGCCAGCTGTTACCGGAGGCCTTGAGGAACCACTGGATGTTCGTCACCAAGCGCTACATGAAGTGCGCGGCGATGATCAAGCAGGATTGACCGTTCGACTGGGCTCTATGCCCAGTTTTTTGTTACCCGGCAGTTGACCTCCAAGCAGTTTTTCGCTCTACTTAATATGAGCTAAGTGATTTGGACGTAAAAATATGACCACCTTGGAAAGTAACGCTACTCTATTGAAGACGCTGGAGCCGCGGAAGTTGTGGGAGATTTTCGGCTTGCTCTTGGCGACGCCGCGCGAGTCCGGCCACGAAGAGAACATCCGCGCGCGCCTGGCCGAACTGTCCGCGGCGGCGGGTTTCCAATGCGAAACCGACGTTGCTGGCAACCTGATCATCCGCGTGCCGGCCACGGCTGGCTCCGAGAAGTCGCCGACCGTGGTGCTTCAGGGCCACCTGGACATGGTCTGCACCAAGCGCGCCGATTCGGCCCACGACTTCGCCCAAGATCCGATTCGCCTCGTGCGGGACGGCGACTGGCTGAAGGCCGACGGCACCACGCTCGGCGCTGATAACGGTCTCGGCGTCGCCGCGGCGCTCGCGACCGCTTTCGACCCGGAAATCCAACATGGCCCGCTCGAGATCCTGTTCACCGTGGACGAGGAAGTCGGCCTGACCGGCGCCGCCGGTCTCGCGCCCGGCCTCCTCACCGGCCGGATTCTGCTCAATCTCGACTCCGAGGAGACTGGCGTCATCTACATGGGTTGCGCCGGGGGCTCGGGCGTCCAGACGTTCCTGCCCGTCGTCTGGGAGGAACTGGCGGCCGACCATGTCGGCCTAGTCCTCAAGATATCCGGCTTGCGCGGCGGTCACTCCGGCGGCGACATCCACGAGAATCGCGGCAATGCCGTGAAGTTCCTGGCGCGCGCCTTGGCGGAGCTGCGCGAGTACGCGCGCGTCGTCGAGTTCACCGCCGGCGACAAGCACAACGCCATCCCGCGTCACGGCAAGGTTCACTTGGCCGTACCGGCGCATCGGCGCGCGGAGGCCTTGGCTGCCGTCGAACGCATCCGCGCCGAGCTGGCCGAGGAGTTCTCCAAGGAGCAGGACTTCCGCCTGGCCCTGGAGGACGCGGCCACGCCCGGGCGCGTCATGAGCGCCGTGACGACCGCGCGCCTCGTCGACCTCCTCTTGGCGATCCCGAGCGGCGTCGTCGCCATGAGCACCGACCTGCCGGGACTGGTCGAGACCTCCACCAGCCTAGCCACCGTCCGGACGGCGGATGACCGGGTGACGGTTCACAGTTCGCCGCGCTCCTCGAACGCCCGGGCCCTGCGCGCGCTGGGCGACCGGCTCCAGGCCATCTCGCGACTCGCCGGCGCCGACAGCCAGGCGGACGAGCCTTACCCTGGTTGGCAGCCTGACCCCGGCTCACGAGTCGTCGCGCTCGCCGAGGACGTCCACGAGAAGATCTTCGCCGTGCGGCCGAAGCGCCTCGCCATCCACGCCGGGCTGGAATGCGGGGTCATCGGCGAGAAGTATCCCGACCTCGACATGTGCTCGTTCGGCCCGCTCATCGTGAACCCGCACTCGCCCGACGAGGCGACGAGCATCGAGAGCGTGTCCGTCTTCTGGCGGACGCTGAAAGCGATTCTCGCGGCCATCGCGAGCGGCGAATACTAAGGTCAATTAAATCCCACCCAACCGAGATGGGATTTTTTGTCGGCTGGGGATTGACTTTAAGGCCGTTTTTTACTAGCCTAGAAAGCATGAACCGGAACAAGCTTATCGCCGCCGTCATGATGCTGGCGCTCCTCGCGCCGGCGGTTTCTTTTGGCGCGGTGGCGAAGAAAGTCGCGAAGAAGCCGGTCGTAAAACCGGTTGCCAAGGTCAAAGTGGTCGCCCCACCGCGCGTCACGGCCCAGGCTTGGGTCGTCGCCGACGCCAAGACCGGTGCCGTCGTCGCCTCCTATCGCCCGGATGCTCAGCGGAGCATCGCCAGCCTGACCAAGCTCACCACGGTCAAGGTCGCGACCCGCGATCTCAAGCTCGACTTGAACCAGGTCGTCGCCATGGCCAGCGAGGACGAGGTCGGCGGCGGCCGGCTCCGGATGAACGTCGGCACGCCGGTCCTGGCGCGCGACCTCGTGGCCGCGGCCTTGGCCGGCTCGGCCAACAACGCCGCCAACGCCATCGCCCGCGCCACCGGACTTACCCGCGCCCAGTTCGTCACGCACATGAACGCGAGCGCCGCCGCGATGGGGCTGAAGCAGACTCACTTCGTCGAGCCGACCGGCATCGAGGCAGGCAACGTCTCGACGGCCCGCGAAGTCCTGAAGATGAGCCTCGACGCCTTCCACAACGACTTGGTGCTCTCGATGACTTCCGCCCCGCATTACACCATCGCCGTCGTCGATTCCGCCGACGTCCACAACATCAACAACACCAACGCCTTGGTTCGCGACGCGGCCGTGGACGTCGTGGCCGGCAAGACGGGCTTCACTTACGAGGCCGGCTACGCCCTGACGACGCGCTTGGCCAAGTCCGGCAAGTCGGACCTCATCGTCGTCGTGCTCGGCTCCAGCACCAAGAACCGGTCCTTCTCCGAGGCCAAGGCTCTCGCCCAGTGGGCGTGGAAGTATAAGAGCCTGTCCCAGTAGGTCTTCCCAGCCCGTAATCGGCCCTTTGCCGCCCGGACATCGTGAAAATCTTGTCGTGGTATCACTCGATACCCCTTCGCAATTTTCGCGCCGCCGGACGGCAAATCATCCGATCCCGACTCGGAAATCCCCACTGGGGCAGGCTCTAAGAAGTGGTAGGCATCACTCACCCCCGACCCCTCCCTCCTGCAAAGAATCAACTCAACTGTGCCCTCCCCTGAAAGGGGAGGTGGCCGGAGCTATTAGCTCTGGACGGAGGGGTGATAGGGAGGGGAGAAAACAAACCTCCCCTATTGAGGGGAGGCTGGAGGGGTGATTTTTCTATTCGTGCTGCCCGATGGCCTCGGCGACAATCGCCTTGCCCTCGTGCTCGCGTTCCTTCTGGGCCAGTTCCAGGATGGTCGCGCGTGCCCGGTGCGGGTGCGGTATCTGATCGAAGATGAAATGCTCCTGCTCGCCCGCCGACTGGACGGTGATCTTGCCGTAGTCGAAGAGGGTGCCGAAGAGCCCATGAACGTCGGACGTCACGTCCTGGACCCGCGCCAGCTCCAGCTCGGAGATGGAGCAGTTGAAGAGCCCTACTTGGAACACGTCGATGACGCGCCGGTCCGTGACGATGCTGACGTCGAGGTAGAAGTTGACGATCTGGGTGAAGAAGAACAGCCAGATGGAGAGGTAGTAGACGCTGCCCAAGAGGACGAAGCCGAGGCGGGTCCAGACGTTTTCGAACGAGGGTACGCCGCCGAAGAACAGCCCGACGCCGATGATGGGGGTGCCGACCGCGACGACCAGGAGGATGATCTGCGGCAAGAGGGTGACGGGATGACGCCGGAGCTCCAAGCGCAGCTTCTCGTCCGACTTCAGGTGAAATTGCCTTTTGAAGGACATATTTAGAGGGTGAACGTGGGAATGCCGAGGTTGAGCGGCGCGTTCCAGTCGACGATGGGCAGGAGCTGCCAGGTGAAATAGACGATCATGAGCGCGCCTGCCAGGTAGAGGGCGCTGAAGAACAGTCCGGCGGCGAAATGCCCGCCGTGCCGCAGGAGGTGCGACACGTTGATCAGCGAGAAGACGGCGAGGACCGCGAGCACGAGGCCGTAGGGGATGAGGGCGAAGAATGGTGGCAGGGAGAGGTTCATGGGTTGGGGGGTTCGTAACCGAGATGTCGGTAGGCTTCCGGGGTCGCGGTCCGGCCGCGCGGCGTGCGCTGGAGGAGACCGAGCTGGATGAGGTAGGGCTCGTAGACCGATTCGATCGTCTCCATCTCCTCGGCGGTCGCGGCGGCGAGCGTGTTCAGCCCGACTGGTCCGCCGCCGAACTTTTCGATGACCGCTTCGAGGATCCGGCGATCTACCTGGTCCAAGCCCACCGCGTCGATCTCGAGCATCTCGAGCGCCCGGTCGACGATCTCCGGGCTGACGTGGCCGTCGCCGTGGACATCGGCGTAGTCACGGACTCTCTTCAGCAGGCGGTTGGCGACTCGGGGCGTCCGGCGGGCCCGGATGGCGATGCGGCCGGCGGCTTCGGGGGTGATGCTGCAGTTGAGGGAGGTAGCGTTTCGGCTGACGATCTCCTGGAGGTCGCCCTCGTCGTAGAAGGCCAGGTGGTAGGTGACGCCGAAGCGGTCGCGGAGCGGGGCCGAGAGGAGCGAGAGCCGCGTCGTCGCGCCGATGAGCGTGAAGCGCGGCAGGTCGATGCGGAGCGTCCGGGCCGAGGGGCCCTTGCCCACGACGATATCGAGCGCGAAGTCTTCCATCGCCGGGTAGAGCACCTCCTCGATCATCTTGTTGAGGCGGTGGATCTCGTCGATGAAGAGGATGTCGCCGGGCTCGAGGTTGGTCAGGATGGCGGCCAGGTCGCCGACGCGCTCGAGCGCCGGGCCGGAAGTGACGCGGATATTGGCACCCATCTCGCGGGCGATGACGTGGGCGAGTGTGGTCTTGCCGAGGCCGGGGTTGCCGTAGAGCAGTGTGTGCTCGACGGGCTCGCCGCGCTTCTGGGCGGCCTGGAGGAAGATGTTCAGGTGCTCCTTGAGCTTGGGTTGGCCCAGGAAGTCAGCGAGCGTCTTCGGCCGCAAAGCCACCTCATAAGGGTGCTCGTCCGGCCGGACGGCGGGCTCAACCTCGCGCTTTTGGGGCTCCTTCTCGTCTTCCATACCTGACCATCGTAGAGGCAAAATGGCGAACAGGGCAAGGGGTGGCGGAACACGCAAGCCCATCTTGACATTTTCGCTGATTTGGGCTAGGTTTTCTGTATCGGCCCTAGGCCGACAATGCACCTTTCACAAGCGAGGTTAGTCATGCAAGAGTCCGTCAAGACAGTCGTCCTGCCGAATGGCGTCCGTGTCTTGTTGGTACCCCGCACGGGCGTGGAATCCGTGATGGTCGAGGTCAAGTTCGCCGCCGGCTCGTGCCTGGAGACGGATGCGTTGAGTGGCACGGCGCACTTCCTGGAACATATGGAGTTCAGGGGGACCATTCGTCGGCCGTCCGCGACCATCATCTTCCGAGAGCTCGATACCGTGGGGGCCGCAAGCAACGCCTTCACCTGCCAGGACCAGACGGCCTATCATGTCCGCCTGGAAGCCGGGCAACTGCCGCTCGCCGTCGACATGCTCGCCGACCTGACGCTCAACTCGCTCATCCGCGAGGAGGACATGGCAATCGAACGCGGCGCCATCCTGGAGGAGGCTCGGTCCAACTTGGACAATCCCTCCCATCTGGCCTACTGGCAGATGCATGCGGCGGCCTATCCGGGCATGGCGCTCGGCCGGCCCATCATCGGCACGCTCGAGACCATCTCGGCGCTGACTCCGGATCACCTGCTTGCCTTCCGCGCTCGGCATTACTTGCCCAGCCGGACGCTCGTCGTCATCGTCGGCAAGTTCGACGAGACGGAGGCTCTGCGCCTGGTCAAGGGCAGCTTCGGCGCCTGGCACCCGGGAATCACTTCGGTGGGGATGCCGCAGGAGCTCGTCGAACTCGCGCCCCAACCCGTGGTCGCGATGCACCATAAGCCGGAAGCCGAGCAGGCCAATATCGCCTTGGGCTTCCGGGCCTACGGTCATGATCATCCCCGGCTGGCCGCATTAGACCTCCTCTGCAACATCCTGGGCGGCACGACCAGCTCGCGACTGCACATCAGCGTCCGGCAAGACCGAGGCCTGGCCTATTCGGTCGGCTCGTTCACCGAGGCCTATCGTGGCACGGGCCTGTTGTCCGTCATGGCCGGGCTCGCCAAGGACCAGCTGACGCCGGCCATCGGCGTCATCGTCGACGAACTGGCGAGGCTGAAGTCCGAAGGCGTCGCGCCCGAGGAACTGGCTCGCGCCAAGACGAACGCCCGCGGCGGACTGGCTCTGGCCTCGGAAACGTCCAGCTTCTTGAGCGAGTTCTACGGCGACGAGGAACTGTTCTCGTCAGCGCCGCGCTCGTTCGGGTCCTACCTGGACGCCCTCGAAGCCGTGACGCCAACTGACGTCCTGGATGTCGCCCGCGACGTCATTCGGGCGAGCACCTTCCGCTTGGGCATCGTCAGCCCGTTCGACGATCCCGAGCCGTACCTGGCGCTCGCCGCCAAGCTCGGCGACTGATCCGCACTGTCAGATAGCCAAACGCCGGTTCCACACCGGCGTTTTTTCTTTAGTTCCGTTTCTTTGGCAACCCGACGTATTCCTCGCGGCCGAGCAGTTTCCGGGTGTCAGTCACGCGGTCGAGGAAGACGATCCCGTTCAGGTGGTCGGTCTCGTGCTGGATCGCGCGCGCGAGGAGCCCAGTCGCTTTCAGCTGGAAGCGCTGGCCCGTGGCGTCCTGCGCCGACACCGTGACGGTGCGGGGCCTCTTGACCGGCCCGAACAGCAATGCCGAGGCGACGCTGCCGCAGCCTTCGTAGCCGCTGACCTGCCGTTTGGATTTTTCCACGAGGCGCGGATTGATGAAAACCCGGACCGCGTCCTCTTCGGACAGATTCTTCCGGTAGGTGGTCTGGCGGATTTCGGTCACGAATATCCTCAAGCCCTTGCCGATCTGCGGCGCGGCCATGCCCACGAGGTTGTGGTGGCGCATGGAATCGACGAGGTCCTTGATTGTTTTCTGCGTCTCGCGGCTGTTAATCTTAAGCACCGCGCGTGCCCGCGTCCGGATGACCCGGCTGCCGATTTGGGAAGTTGGCTTGACTGACATTGAAATCTTATTTCCACTTATAGAGATGAACCGCGATGTACATCGCCAGCAGCCCCAGCAGAAAACCTAGGGAGAGCAGCTCAAAAATCCTTAGCTTCGCCGCCCCGCCCATGGACCACGCAAAGTAGTTTGCGAGCGCGAGGACCACGACGACGCCGATTACATACAGGCTCAAGGGACGTTTTTCCATGTGACGGATTTTGGGGTGATCAGTTCCAAGCCGAGAGCCCCAGGTCTTTTCGGGCTGCCGCGACGGCTCGGTGGGCGTCGTCGGCAGTTTCGAACTCCTGTTCCCCGAAGGCCGTCACGATGAGCTTCCCGCCAGCCGATTCCGTGCCGGCGACCGGGAGGTTGGCGACGAACTTGCCGCTGATGGGTTTGATCTCGTAGGGCTTGAGGTCGCGCTGGCCCTCGTCCTGGTTCAGCCCGTGAAATTCGAAATTTGGCATAGGTCCTGATTTAGTAAAGTCAGTTGGCTTGCCAGCCGTAGCTCCTGTTGAGGAGCGAAGGCTGGTGCCCGGGGCCGGAGTCGAACCGGCATGCCCTCGCGGGCGGAAGGTTTTAAGCCTTCTGTGTCTAACCAATTTCACCACCCGGGCATTTTTGGGCCTTATTCCGACGGTTGAGACCTCGATGTGTCGGCTTCAAGCTATGACAATTAGGACACAAAATCCGGAGATTTTCAAGCTGGTTGTCGGTTCGGTCTCCGTTGATGTGGTCGAGTTCAAGCGGGATTCGACCGTCGGCGGACGTTTTGGCCCAGCCACATTCTTCACAGTGGCGTGGTTTCAATCCGGCAGCGTACAGCCGTCGTTTCAATTTGAAACTTTGATATTCTCCGCCCCTAACCAGTAATTGTTCGAGCGGTCGCGATGCCACTATGGGCTTTTTTGTGCCCTTGCGCCATCCCTGGCCGGTAAAGTGCGAAGTATCGACTTGATACAGTTTTAGGAATTTGTTGATGATGCGATAGTTCCCGCCAGCCCCAATTATGCCTAGGCATGTCAAAAGTTGGCGAATGCTCTGGCATTTTTTCGCACCTTCGACTAACTGTTCTTTCGTCCACTTGCATTTTCTCATACGCCACAACGCTAGCGCTGTTCGCCATGCGTGTGTCAATAGCAAAAACCAGCCTCCTAGCGCGCCCGAGCGGGTGGCGCAGTCATGGGGTCCCCGAAGCGGGCACAGGCTGTTAGCCGAGCACCTTCGGGGTGATGACGGCGACAGGACCCGCTTAGACCGTATCGGCTCTAGATTACCGTCTCTTCCCCTTCGGCGTCCGCAGCCATTTCAGGAGTTCCGGCAGCTTGCGGGTGTTGAGGATGTCCTTGGAAGTGGCCCAGCCGCGGCGGGCGATGGCCACGCCGAGGTCGCCGTAGGCGAGGTGCGACAGGTCGTGAGCGTCGGTGTCGATGACGAGCTTCACGCCCGCCTTCACGGCCAGGCGCACGTGCTCGTCGCGCAGGTCCGAGCGTTCGGGAAATGCGTCGATCTCCAGCGCCGTGCCGGTCTCCTTGGCGGCCTTGACGACGGCCTCGATGTCCAAGTCGTAGGGCGGCCGTTCGCCGATGATGCGGCCCGTCGGGTGCAGGATGGCGTCGACGTGCGGGTTCCGCATCGCCCGAATCATTCGGGCGGTTTGCTCCGCGCGCGAGAGGTTGAAGTGCGAGTGGATCGAGACGCCGACGAAGTCGAGCTGGGCGAGCGCCTCGTCCTTCAAGTCGAGCGAGCCATCCTTCAAGATGTCGCATTCCGTGCCCTTGAGGACCGTGAAGCCGTTAAGTTTCTTGTTGAGCTTGTCGATGGCGAGTCCCTGCTTGCGGACTTTGGCGTCGTCGAGACCGCCGACCATGGCCAGCGCTTTCGTGTGGTCGGTGACCGCCATGTACTCCAGGCCGAGTCGTCGGCACTCCGTCGCCATCGCTTCGATGCTGGCGTCGCCGTCGGTCCAGTCGCTCTGCACCTGCAGGTCGCCTCGGAGCGCTCCGTATTTGATGAGCTTTGGTAGTATACCTTCCTTCGCCGCCTCGAGTTCGCCGCTCGCCGTGCGCAATTCCGGCTCGAAGCAGGGGAGCCCGAGCGCTTGGTAGACTTCTTCCTCGGTCTGCCCGGCGACGAGCTTCTGGCCTTTCCAGAGGCCGTACTCGTTGAGCTTCAGCCCTTTCCTGATGGCCAGTTCGCGGACCAGCACGTTGTGGCGCTTGTCGCCGGTGAAATACTGGAGCGCGGCGCCGTAGGACTCGTCGGGGACGACTCTGACGTCGGCGTTCATGCCGTTCTGGAGCCGGACGGTTGTCTTGGTCGGCCCGTGTTCGAGAACTTCCGCGACTTCGGGGAAGGCCACGAATTTTTTCATGACCGCCTCTGGGTCGGAAGTCGTGATCAGGAAGTCAAAGTCGCCGATGGTCTCCTGACGCCGCCGCACCGAGCCGGCGGCGGTCGCATGCTTCACGCCGCGCAGTTCGCGCAGTTCCGATTCCATGCGGAGCGCCAGCGGCAGGACGCGGCCTAGGATGTGGCGGCCACCCTGGGTCTTCAGGAAGGCCAAGCTCTTCAGGATCTTCGACTCGGTCTTCTCGCCGAAGCCCGCGAGCTTCCGGACCTTTCCGGCCTTGGCCGCGGCTTCAAGGTCGGCGACGCTCTTGATCTTCAGCTTTTGCCAGAGGGCGAGGGCGTGTTTCGGCCCGACGTCCTCGACGCTGGTCAGCCCCATGACGTCGATCGGCGCCTGTTTCTTCAGCCGCTCGTATTCTGGGAAACTGCCGGTCTCGAGGAGCGCGATGACGTGGGCGGCGATACCGGGACCGACGCCGGGCACCTCGCGCACGCCCTTCTCGCCGCGCTCACGGTAGACCTCGGCGAGGCTCGGCCCGAAAGCGGCGACCGACTCGGCAGCGCGGGCGTAGGCCTGGGGCTTGAAGGCGACGCCAAGCATCTCGTAACGCAAGCCGGTCTCGGCGAGGTGCGCGGCGATTTCGGCGTTCGAGAGCAAAATCATATTCGTAAGGTAAGGTGGCGGAGCCAGGTCTCCGACCCGGCACCGCCTCGATCTTATTGAATTGTAGCATGAGGAATAGCTGGCGGCCGAAACAAAAGCGGCCCCTGATTAGGAGGCCGGCTTTTGGTCGTTTATTTTTTCTTCCAGGCCACCAAGCCACTTCCAGTCGCGCCGACGATGCTGGAGAGCGAGGCCAGGCAGATGAGGCACCAGGCGTGGAGTACGAAGGCCTCGATGTAGGTCAGGTAGAGGGCGAAACCGAGCCCGCCCACCGCGCACAGGAGGAACGCCTGGAGCATCAGCGAATCGCGTTGTTTCCACCAAGCCGCCCCGAGCAGGAGGAGCGCCAGGTAGCCGCCGATGCCGATGGCGGCCACGGGCACGCCGAAGATCAGGGAGTAGACGCTCTTGTTGACGAGGTCGCAGTTGAAGACGGCATTGATGTTACAGGCCGCGTTGCTGCTGGTGGTGAAGTGTTCGCGGTAGCTCCAAATCGAAAGCAGCAGCCCGGCGACGGCGAAGAGGATCATCAGTTTGGCCGAGTGCTTCTTGATCATGTTTTTACTTGGTGGTGGTCGCGGCGGTAGTGGCAGCGGCGGGCGTCGGCGCGGGCTTGGGGCAGCCGGCCTTGTCGGCGAGCGCCTCGGGCGTCTGCTCCCCGACGAGCCGGGTGCCGTCCGCGAAAATCCAAGTCGGGTAGGTGTTGACGCCGGCCGCCTTGCAGGCGTCGGACTGGGCTTGGGTGTCGCCGGGCACGCCGCACTCCACGTAGTCGATCTGCTTCATGGCGCTTTCGCCGATAGCGGTCTTCTGGGCTTGGCAATGCGGGCACCAGTAGGCGCCGTAGAACTTCACGCCCTTGGAGGTCAGGCACTGGGCTAGGGAGTCGTACTGGCCGGGCGCTCCCGGGCTGGTGCGGCTCAAGAGAATCAGGCCACCGACGACGAGCACGACGGAACCGAGGATGACGGCGAGGGTTTTCTGGGATTGGGTCATATGAGATGGGTGGATAGGGCTTCAGGTTAACACGACTCGGAAAAAGAAAAAACCCCCGACCGATGTCGGGGGCCAGTCGCGCGGCACGTGGGCGCAACAGCGCCTTTACGTGCTTTACGCGACTTCAGACTGATTCGCTCGTCCTATTTGCAGGGGCAGACGGTTAGGGCGGCCACTGCGAATTCGGACTGCTTGTTGCCGTCGGGGATGTAGAAGTCAATCTGGTCGAAAGCGGTGTTGGCGTTGCTTCCGGTCAGGGTCTGACTCCAGAGTCCCGTCGTACTGCCGTACGGTTCCGTGGCGACCATCTTGACCGTGTACAGATCACGGTCCTTCAGTGATGTGGTGAAGGCACCAGACTCGGTGCCATACCAGTCGGCGTCCTTGGTGAACAGCGATCGAACCTCGACGTAAGCCAGGCACATCGGCGTCTTCAGAGTCACGGTCATGAGCTCTTTGGACTTGCAATCGACGTTGTCAATTTCGTCGCTGTCCGAGCCGCCGTTGATGCCGAGGCCGCGAGTGCCTCTGCTAGTGAGGTTGGATTGCGTGACATTGGTCCAGGCCGACACTTCAGCGGTCTTGTCCAGCAAGTCCCAAGTGCTTTTCTTGAGATTGACGGAGACGTCGTTGTTGGACCAGGACGAGGTGTCCCCGTCAACGCCGACGAACGGGTAGGTGAAGCGGATGACTTTGCAGCCGGTTGTGGCCGTGCTTCCGCCTGTTCCCGTATTTCCGCCCGTGCTCCCTCCGGTGGCCGTGCTTCCGCCCGTAACGTGGGTGGATCCTCCCGTGGAAGTGCTGCCGCCGGTGCCGTGAGTGGAGCCTCCCGCAGCCGTGCTTCCGCCCGTGCTTCCGGTGCTGCCACCGGTCGTGCCCGTGCTTCCGCCCGTGCCGTGAGTGCTGCCGCCGGTGCTGGGCGGAGTGCTGCCTCCGGTTGGAGTCGTACTGCCACCAGTTCCCGGTGTGCTGCCGCCGGTGCTCGGTGGCGGTGGCGGGACGCTGCCGCCGGTGCTCGGTGGCGGTGGCGGGACGCTTCCGCCGGTGCTGGGTGGTTGCGTGCTGCCGCCGGTGCTCGGTGGCGGTGGC
>Ga0182027_10003044_pt1 | contig 26892 bp, 19 predicted proteins | sample 712E1DmetaG_FD_121300 | JGI IMG/M metagenome (GOLD analysis project Ga0182027, IMG submission 121300) | Permafrost microbial communities from Stordalen Mire, Sweden - 712E1D metaG (Illumina Assembly) | ecosystem: Environmental > Terrestrial > Soil > Wetlands > Permafrost | place: Sweden...
CGATCATGAAAGGCAAGAAGCAGAATGAGATCATCGACAAGAGCCAGCAGGAACAGAAGAAGATCGACAACCAGATCGAGCAACTCCAGAAAAAATTACAAGAAGAAAATAAAAAATGAACGACGAGGCGGGTTCGCCACGGCGAACCCTTGCGTGCTTGTCTTAGCCAGAGCAAAGACTTAGTTTATTGGTAAATTTCATCCCGAAGGTCTTGGTTTCTCTTTTGGCTTTTGAACGACAATTTTTTATCGTTCGGAAGCTGAGAGAAAATTATCTGCCCTTCGGCAGGTTTGGCAAGGGAGAATGTATGAACGTAAGAGCAGCGCGTATAATTGCCGTGTTCGTTGCCATTGCGGCGGCGAGCGGCGCTTTTGCGCAGAAGAAAATTATTGTCCCGAAGGATTTTACCTCGATCCAGAAGGCCATTGACGAGGCCGCCGAACGCGATACGGTGTTTGTATTGAATGGCGTTTACAAAGAAAGCATCGTGCTTAAGGATTATGTCGCCGTTATCGGTCAGGAAACGGAAAAAACGATCATTCGGGGCAACGGATCAAAAGCGGTCGTGGAAGGCGCGAATTATTCGGTGCTTAAAAATTTTACCATAGAAAACGGCGGTACGGGAATCATCTGTAAAAACACCAACCCCGTTATCGAGCACAACATTATCCGCAATAATAAAAGGACCGGCATCCATTGCCTTATTTCCCTGCCGGAAATCAAAAACAACCTTGTATATTCGAATAAATGGAGCGGTATTTACTGCGAATTGATCACGAACGCCCAGAGGACATCCATCGGCCATAATCTCATTGCCGACAACGGTTATAGCGGCGTTATGCTGGCAAACAGGAGCGAGGTCCTTTTACAGAACAATGTTTTCTTTGCCAACAGGCAGTATGGGATTTATGTAAACGAGGACTCAAAAAGGTCGAGGATCGTCTATAATGATTTTTATAATAACCGCATCCCTTTTAATATGTATGCCGTCATCAACGAAACGAACATTTCAATAGACCCGCTTTTGAGTTCGGGCGATTACAGGTTCTTTAACGGTAAATCCCAGCTCAAAGGGATGGGAAAGGACGGCAGCGATATAGGGCCTTTGGGTGAAGCGGCCATTGAAAAGAACGGGAAAAAAAGCGCCGACGCCATTGAAGCGATTAATAAGGACGGCGATGGGGATGGCATTCCGGATATGTATGACAAATGTCCCCAGGCGCCCGAGGATTTTGACGGCTTTCAGGACCAGGACGGTTGCCCGGACCCGGACAATGATGCGGACGGCATTCCCGATTCGCTTGATAAATGTCCTAATACGCCCGAGGATTATAACGGATATATGGACGATGATGGATGTCCCGACGGCGGTAAACCGGCTATAAACCAGATTGCGCCGGAAAAGAAACCCGCTTCCGCGGTTTCCGGCCAAAGCGTCCCTGCGGCGCCGGCCCAAACACCGGCCCAGCAGAAGCCCGTAAAAAAGTAATGGTGGTTTGCAGGAGCGATGATTCTTTTACCGTAGGGGCGTTCAATTGAACGCCCCTGCAGATTGCACCGGGAAGGGGCTATTTTACCTGCTGGATTTCACGAATGATTGCTTTGTCTATCTGCAACGGTTGCGAGCCGCCGGTATTTAATGAAAACGATTCAGCATGATTGGCTGATTTTGACAATTTACCAAAAAATTCCTTGCCGTCGTTTAAATAAAGCCGCACTTGCTTGCCGAAAATTCCGTTAGGCAGCTCATCCATGGATGTGTAGGCAATAATTTTCCCCTGTTTTTTCGCATTATTCCAATATTCCTGCGGTCCCCCGAACTGCTGCCACATGAGGGTCAGCTCTTCCGGGACATTAAGCTGGCGTTCGATGCCGTCCAGAAATTTGACCGTGCCTTTTGTTGGATTGCCCTGATCGTCCACGTCAAAATCGAATTCTTTTTCGATGTTCAGGTATGTCTGGGGATTGGTCACGACCATGGAAGTCATAACGCCTTTAGTATCGACATTCACGGCGACTATATTTTTAGAATCGCACGACCCAAGCTGATAGGTTGAGACGGTCATAAGGACCGCTCCGATGGAAATGTTCCTCATGATTGAGGAATGTGTGCGTGTTTTCCAAAAAGCCATAAAAACCTCCTCTTTTTTTAATACACTATAAATATAATATAAATAAACGGGGCGGCATTATATTGATTACCCATTAAAATGTCAGCCGTTTCTTTGCCGGCACTTTGGCCTCGTGTTTTTCCTCCGGACCGAAAAGTTTCATTATATTTGATTTCTTTGTTTTTCCGGGACCATGCATATCGCAGGGGTCGGGCAGCTTTCCCAGTATGAAAATGTCATCGTAAGTTTGCGGACATGCTGCGACCGCCGGTTTATGCGAGACGGCGCAGACCTTTTCATTGACAATGCTGTCGGGTCTTTCAAAATTTTCAATGGGCAGTTTTTTATGGAGAGCGATCATCGCCCTGGCAAAAATTGGCACTGCCGCCTGAGCGCCGGTCATTCCGGTGCCCATAGACCTTCGTTCGTCGACGCCGACCCATACGCAACAAGTGATCTGCGGCGTAAAACCAACGTACCACGCGTCGGCATAATCATTGGAAGTCCCCGTTTTTCCCGCCGACGGCCTGGTAAATCCAAGACCGGGAATGGCCGCGGCGGTTCCCCTGCGCACGACGCCGGTAAGGATGTCGCACATAACATAGGCCGTTGCCGACGATAAAACCTGGACTTCGTTTTGTTCATGTTCTTCCAGTATCTTGCCGTTTCTGTTGATAATACGCTTAACAAAAAACGGCGCGACCTTAATGCCCTTGTTGGGGAAAATCGAATATGCGGTCGCCATTTCCATGGGAATGACTTCGCAGGAGCCGATCGCGAGCGACGGCACGGCCTCAAGGCGCTGCTTGAGTCCCATGCGGCGGGCGTAGTCGACCACCGTATCGGGGCCGATCTGGATGATTGTCTGGATGGCGGCAAGATTAAGGGAATGCTCGATGGCATGGCGGATGGTCACTGGGCCTTCAAATGTTCCCTCATAATTTTCGGGCCGCCATTCCCCCTGGGGTGTTTGCAGGGTTATTGGCTGGTCCATGACAAGGCTTGACGGAGCAAAGCCGTGTTCCATGGCGGCGGTATAGAGAAAGGGCTTGAAGGAGGAACCGGGTTGCCGAACGGCCTGTATTGCGCGATTGAATTTGCTTTCGGCAAAATCCCGTCCGCCAATAAGCGTGAGAACGGCCCCGGTTTTTACGTCGAGCGCGACGACCGCGGCTTGAAGTACCCGCAGATGCAGGGAATCGGGCAGGGCGTCGCATTCCTTTTTGTAAACGTTATACAGCGAATCGAAATGCGCCATGAAGACGTCGTGGGACAGATGGTGGCGCAGATTGATGCCGGACTTCCATAAAAACGTGTTGTTCATTTTTTTCTGGAGATCGTGGAGGTGGCCGGCAACCGCCTTTTCCGTTGAGTCCTGCGCTTCCGGGTCGAGCGTGGTGTAAATGGTGAGCCCGCCATTATACAGAAGGTCGTCTCCGTATTTTTGTTCGGCATATTGCCTGACTAATTCGACGAAATACGGGGCATGCTGGGAAATGTCCTTTTGCGGGTTGCAGGAAACGGGGGACTGCGAAACCGTTTCAACGGTGTTTTCGTCGATGAAACGCATCTTGAGCATTGCGTGAAGCACCGCGCTTCGGCGCGCGACAATGCGCTTCTGGTTTATTTTCTTGTCCGGCCGGTATCGTTCGGGGAGCTGAATAATGCCCGCGAGCACCGCACATTCGTTCATGTCGAGTTTGGAGACCGGTTTATTGAAATAACAGCGGGAGGCCGCTTCAACGCCGTAGACCCCGGCCCCGAAATAGACCTGGTTCAGGTACAACTCAAGGATTTCCTTTTTCGTATAATACGTTTCTATTTGCACGGCGGTCATGGCTTCGCGGATTTTCCGGATCATCGAGGTCTGTGAGGAAAGATAGACGTTGCGCGCTAATTGCTGCGTAAGCGTAGATCCTCCCTGGGCATAATGGCCCCGCACGAGGTTGACGATCATTGCCCCCAAAATCCTTTTAATGTCAACGCCCCAGTGATCGTAGAATTTCCTGTCTTCAATGGAAAGCACCGCGTTGACCAGGTTTTCGGGGATTTTTTTAAGAGGCACCCACGAACGTTTTTCAATGCTGAACTCGTATACAAGGGTGCCGTCTTTTCCCATTACTTTCGATGAAAGCGGCGGTTCAATGTTTTCGAGCTGGTCGAGGGTGGGCAAGGTCTGATACATCCGGTATAAAAACCAGGCCCCGCCTATGGTCATGGCCGAAAGGCCTATGAGTACCACGAGCAGGAAGGTAACGATCCTTTTCCCTTGAGTTTTAAGCGGCGCAGGAGGAATGCCGGAATTATTCTCCTGCGGAGACGAAGAATCCTGATTGAAATTCATGATGAATATAGGAAAAAACTCTGAAGTGAAACGAGCAATTATTTAATGACCGACAAAGGTCGATGTTATATTTTAAGATTAATAAAATACATGGCATCCCTGGGTGATGAAACAAACTTTTATGAAACTTCCTTCGGGCCGCGACGCGCGTAACCAGCTTCTCATTCTCCTGTCAGGAATATTCTTTTTTGTGCCGTTCCTCGGAAACGTGCATCTTTTTGACTGGGATGAGATTAATTTTGCCGAGGCCAGCCGTGAAATGATGGTCTCGGGCAATTACTTGCAGGTCCAGATAGATTACAAACCTTTTTGGGAAAAACCGCCGCTTTTTTTCTGGCTCCAGACGTTGTCCATGCATGTATTCGGCATTAATGAATTCAGCGCTCGATTGATAAATGCAGTCTGCGGCATACTCACGCTTCTTATCGTGTACCGGATAGGTCGAACGTTCTTTGATGCGACAATGGGCCTGCTGTGGGCGCTGGCATTTCTCGGATCGTTTTTGCCGCATTTCTTTTTTAAATCCGGTATAATCGACCCGGTTTTCAACCTGCTTATTTTTTCAGGCATATATTTTCTTGCCTGCACGTTACAAGCAACCGAAAGCAAAAAAAGGCTGATGCGCTGTTTGTTCTCGGGCGTATGCATAGGCCTTGCGGTGCTTGCCAAAGGACCCGTTGCATTTTTAATTTTGGCGCTCTGCTCATGCGGCTATGTGGCCTGCACGCGATGTAAGACGCGGATGTCCTTGATGGAAATCCTTGTGCTGCTTGGCGCGGTGGGCGTGGCGTCGGGTTTATGGTATGGCCTGGAAACCTTGCGGCACGGACCGTGGTTCATCACCGAATTCATTAAATATCAAATCAGGCTTCTTACCACGGGCGACGCGGGGCACGGCAGGCCGTTTTATTTTCATTTTGTTATTCTGCTGTTCGGATGCTTCCCGGCGTCGTTTCTGGCGATCAGGTCCTTTTTCAACGCCAATAACGGCACCACGCGGCAGCGGGACTTCACCCGCTGGATGATTGTGCTGTTCTGGGTCGTGCTTGTTTTGTTTTCTATTGTAAAGACAAAAACGGTTCTGTATTCTTCGCTGTGCTATTTTCCCATAACGTATCTGGCGGCCTTTCATCTGCATTCGGTTATTAAGGGAAAACTTGGATGGAACAAGGCGCAAACCTATGCCCTGGCTGCGTTCGGAGGCCTGGTTGCCCTGATTATTGCCGTTTTTCCCGTTGCAATGATGCATAAAGAAATGATTACGCCTCTCATTAAAGACACGTTTGCGGTTGCCTGTTTGCAAAGGCCCATTCATTGGTCATACGGCGAGGTTTTGATCGGCGCGGCATACGGGGCGGTGCTGACGGTGAGCACGGGTCTGCTTTTCAGAAAAAAATTTACGGCGTCATTTGCCGCGATATTCCTGGCGTCCGCGCTGTGCCTGCAACTGTTCATGCTCGACATGGCGCCGAAAATGGAGGCCATTGCGGGCGGCGGGCCCATTGAATTTTACAAAAGCCTGAGGGGCAGGGATTGCTACGCGCACTCGTTGTTTCGCAGCTACGCGGACCTGTTTTATTTCCAGAAAATGCCGGGCGGCAACCCAAAGGGCGGCGATTCCGAGTGGCTGCTTAACGGCCCCATTGACAAGCCAGCCTATTTAGTTTGCCGTATCGACAAGGCGCATGATTACCGGGGAAAGTATGGTTTGCATGAGATCAAGGACGAATATGGGTTCGTATATTTCAGGCGGGACGCGGTGGCAAAATAAAACAATCGCGTCCCCTAAGTTTCCCTGCGGGGGATTTAGGGGGCGAAAGTATCAAGGATTTCCGCGGGACGAATACATCGATAATTTAACAAACCCCATCTTTTGCAGGGCATACCCCGCCGAAACATTGAGTACGCCCAGCCCGTAACGCAGGCTGCGCTGGAAATTAATTGACGATGCTTCTTCGAAATATTTAGTGGGGCAGGTGATTTCGGCGATCTGAAACCCGGCATACAATATCTGCGAAAGCATTTGATTATCAAATACGAAATCGTTGGAATTTACCATATAATTGATCGCGCCGAGCACCTCGCGCGAAAAGGCGCGATAGCCCGTATGGTATTCCGAAAGCTTTTGACGCATAAGCAGGTTCTGCACAAAGGTCAAAAAACGATTGGCCAGGTATTTGTAAACCGGCATTCCGCCGATAAGCGCGCCCTTGCCCAATATGCGCGAGCCCAGGACAACCGGGTAAACGTCAAAGGCGATGATATTTGCCATGGCGCTAATAAGCTTGGGAGTGTACTGGTAATCGGGGTGAAGCATGATGACGATATCCGCGCCCATTTCGAGGGCCTTTCGGTAGCATGTCTTCTGGTTAGCTCCATAGCCCCTGTTGTGGTCGTGCTTGATGACGTGTTTAATTCCGATAGCATGCGCCACATCCACGGTTTTGTCGCTGCTGGCATCGTCAACTAGAATGACGTCGTCGACGATATCAAGGGGGATTTCCGCATATGTTGCTTCCAGGGTTTTTTCGGCGTTATACGCGGGAAGCACCACGATGACCTTCTTATTTTTTATCATTTTTGCGGGCCCTTCTGCAATCGTACCACATATAAATCTTCGACCATATCACCATGAGGATTACTCCCAGTAAAGCGCCTGCCGCCACATCGGAAGGGAAATGCATGCCCATATATATGCGGGAATATCCTACGATGAACGCCACGGCGTACGCCAGCCAGTACATTCCTCCAAAGCGCAGCGCCAGCAGCGTGGCCGCGGCAAAGGCGGTGTTGCTATGCCCTGAAGGAAATGAATTGTAACAAAGGCGTTCACCAACCGCATGCACGGAACGGGAATGCGGCCCGGTTTCTTTTGCAAAGAAACTAAGCGGTCTCGGCCGGTCAAGCGACTGCTTTATCTGCGTGTTGATCAGCCCGGCCCCGACTATGAAAAACGTTGCGGATGCAATGAAAGGGACCAGCTTTTGACGGGGGACTTTTATAATGACAAGCGCCAAAAGAACGGGCGTTACAACCCAGCCATTTCCAAAAAGCGTAACCAGCGAAAAAAAACAATCGAAAAAAACACTGTGATGGGAATTTATAAACCAGAACAGGGACATGTCCAGCGATGTCAGAAAAGAAAGCATGATTATGAGAAAATAGTTTTTTTTATCCAGAACCGGTGTTTAATAGCGAAAGCAGGTAATTTATTTTTTTTCTTGACATTTATTTTTTTCAAGGTTATATTTAAAATATGAACGCGAAAAATTATTTTACGTATGCGAATGTTTTAAGCCCGATCAGCCTGCTCGTGGCGGTTATTACCCTATTTAAAGGAGCGGGCGTTTAATTTTTTTAAATAAGAAAATAAAAAAAGGCCCGCTTCCAAAAAGAAACGGGCCTTTTTTTATTTGTTTTGTTCGATCATTGCAGTGCGGCGCTTTGATGATCCTTGATTCACTGAGGGAATTGAGGTATTTTACATCCTTGTTTTGTCCAGCACTGTCCCGCGACAAACTCTTTACTGTCAATATCTGAAAGCGGAGGGAACTTTGAAAAAGACCGGTGCTGAAATACTTGTTGACGCTCTGATCCGGGAAAAAGTCGAATACGTTTTCGGCTACCCGGGCGGGCAGGTCATCCCGATTTTCGACGCCTTTTTCCAGGTAAAGGAATTCAAGGTCGTTTTGACGCGCCACGAACAGGCCGCGGCGCACGCCGCCGAGGGCTACGCGCGCGCCACGGGCAAGGTGGGCGTTTGCCTGGCCACGTCCGGCCCCGGCGCCACGAACCTGATAACGGGATTGGCGGACGCCTATCTCGATTCCATTCCGATCGTTGCCATTACCGGGCAGGTACCGACGTATAACCTTGGCACCGATGCCTTTCAGGAAGCCGACACGATGGGCATATCCATGCCGGTGACCAAGCACAACATGCTGGTCAAGGACATCCGCGAGTTTCCACGGATGCTGAAGGAAGCGTTTTATATCGCGTCAACCGGACGCCCCGGCCCCGTGCTCATCGATGTTCCGGGAGACATTTCCCGCGGGAGCCTTGACAACTACGAGTATCCTTCGAGTGTTTCGATACGGAGTTATAACCCGACGGTCATCGGCCATTCCCGGCAGATCGAGAAAGCCGCGGACATGATCAAAAACGCCAAGCGGCCGCTCATTTTCGCCGGCGGCGGCGTTATCAGCGCGGGGGCCTCCACGGAGCTTTTCGAGCTCGCGATAAAAATAAACGCCCCGGTGACGCTTTCGCTCATGGGGCTCGGTGCGTTTCCCGGCGAACACGAGCTGTTCATCGGCATGCCGGGCATGCACGGCTCGCGTAGCGCAAACCTGGCCCTGCAGGAAACCGATTGCATCATCTCGATCGGCGTGCGTTTCGACGACCGCGTCACGGGCCATGTGGCGTCGTTCGCCCCGAAGGCGAAAATCATTCATTTGGACATCGACCCGGCAACGATTTCAAAAATAGTGAAGGTCGACATCCCGGTCGTCGGCGACGCGAAAAACATACTGACAACGCTCAATAAAATCATCACGCCGCGCGATGCTTCGGAATGGAACGAACAGATCAAAAAGTGGAAAGGCGGGGGCCTGTTTTCATATAAGAATTCCGAAAAAGTGATAAAACCGCAATATGTGATAGAGCAGATTTATGAGTTGACAAAAAATAAGGCGACCATCATCACGACCGAAGTGGGCCAGACACAGATGTGGTCTGCGCAGTACTATAAATATTCCCGGCCGCGCACCTTCATTTCATCGGGCGGGCTGGGGACGATGGGTTTCGGAATGCCCGCGGCCATGGGCGCGGCGCTTGCGTGTCCAGGCGCGCTGGTCATCGATATTGCCGGAGACGGGTCCATTCAGATGAACATACAGGAGCTGGCGACCATATCGATCAATAAGATACCCGTTAAAGTCGCGATCATCAATAATGAATATCTCGGCATGGTCCGCCAATGGCAGGACCTGTTCTGGAACAAGCGGTACAGTTCCACATGTCTGCGCGGTGGGTTTCTGTGCGTGGATTGCAAAGGACCGGGCCATTGCAAGATAAAATACGTGCCTGATTTCGTTCGCCTGGCGGAAAGCTATGATATTCTCGGCTTAAGGGCCGTGAAACATTCGGACGTTGTCCCGGTGCTTAAGCAAGGGCTGGAGGCCGACGGCCCGGCGATCATGGAATTTGTCGTTTCGCCGGAAGAAAACGTGTTTCCCATGGTTCCGGCGGGAAAACCGATCGATCAGGCATTGGAGGAATTATGAGCATACGTACCATATCCGTCCTGGTCGAAAACCACAGCGGAACGCTGTCGCGCATCGCGAACCTTTTTTCGGCCCGCGGATACAATATATCGAGTCTCACGGTCGGCGAAACGGAAGACCCTTCGGTCTCGCGCATGACCATCGTTGTTGGCGGCGACGAAAACGTAATTGAGCAGGTTGTCAAGCACCTCAACCGGCTCATCGATGTGATCAAGGTGATTGATTTCGGCAATGGGCCGCTCATCGAACGTGAACTCGTTCTTGTCCGCATTGATTCCACAAAGTCAAACAGGCATGAGATCGTGGAGCTTGCGGACATTTTCGGAGCGGCCGTGGCCCACGTGTCGGCCGCATCGATCACCTTTGAGCTGTCGTCGACGTGCGAGAAGGTGAATGATTTCATCAACCTTATAAAGCCTTACGGCGTCAAGGAGCTCATTCGTACCGGTAAAATCGCCATGGCGCAACCGAAGAAATAATCAGGATGGCCAGGATGCATCAGGTGAACAGGATGTAATGATAACCGTAAGGGTTCGCCATGCGAACCCCTGCAAAACATGTTTGCAATGTAAAATCCATATATACAATCAAACAAAAAGGAGCCGGTTCTATGGCAATCATCGATTTCGGCGGAACAAAGGAAAAGGTCGTTACACGCAAGGAGTTTACACTCGATAAAGCGCGCAAGGTCCTTAAGAACGAAGTCGTGGCGGTTATCGGTTACGGCGTGCAGGGGCCCGCGCAATCGCTCAACATGAAGGACAACAAGATCAACGTGATCATCGGCCAGGCCAAGGAATTTAAAAAAGACTGGGACCGCGCGGTGGCCGACGGATGGGTGCCGGGCAAAACGCTCTTCAGCATCGAAGAGGCCGTTCAAAAGGGGACGATCATCCAGATGCTGGTGTCCGACGCTGCGCAGCGGGTGATTTGGCCCACGGTAAAGAAATTCCTTAAGCCCGGCGACGCCTTATACTTTTCGCACGGGTTCTCTATTGTCTATAAGGACCAGACCAAGGTCATTCCGCCGAAAAACGTCGACGTGATCATGGTCGCGCCCAAGGGAAGCGGCACCTCGGTGCGCCGCAATTTCCTGTCGGGCGCGGGCATCAACTCGAGTTTCGCCGTTTTCCAGGACGCAACGGGGCGCGCGGAGGAGCGTTGCATGGCCGTGGGAATCGCCGTGGGATCGGGCTACCTTTTTCCCACGACATTCCAGAAGGAAGTGTACAGCGACCTTACGGGCGAGCGCGGCGTGCTGATGGGTGCGTTGGCCGGAATCATGCAGGCGCAGTATGATGTCTTTCGGAAAAACGGCCACTCTCCCTCGGAGGCGTTTAACGAGACGTCTGAGGAGCTCACCCAGAGCCTGATCCGTCTTGTCGATGAAAACGGCATGGACTGGATGTATTCGAACTGTTCGGTCACCGCGCAGCATGGGGCGCTCAAGTGGAGGCCTATTTTCAGGAAGGCGAATCTGCCGGTTTTCGAGAAGCTATACAAATCGGTAAAAACCGGCCAGGAGACGCGCGAGGTTATCCGGGACTGCGGCGGCAGGGATTACAGAAAATTCCTTGAAAAGAAACTTGCCGAAATCCACGATTCCGAAATGTGGCGGGCGGGCGCGGCCGTGCGATCGCTGCGGCCCAGGGAAAAAGCCAGGGAAATAACCAAGGACACCAAAGGGGTCGGTGGACGGGGAAAGAATTAAGGTATTATCATGAAAGACAAAGTTTACATATTCGATACAACGCTGCGCGACGGGGAGCAGGCGCTCGCGTCGAGCCTGTCCGTAGACCAGAAACTGCGCATCGCGCGTCAACTGGAGCGGCTCAAGGTGGACATCATTGAGGCGGGATTTCCCATCTCGTCTCCGGGAGATTTCGAGTCCGTCACACGCATTGCCCGCGAAATCAAGGGACCGGTCATCTGCGGACTTTCCCGGGCCGTTGAAAAGGACATCAGGGTCTGCGCCAAGGCGATCACCCCCGCGGCGCGACGGCGTATTCATACTTTTGTGGGCACGTCGCCGATCCACCGCCAGGGCCTGCTGCGCAAATCCAAGGAAGACGTATTGGCGATGATCAGCGCAAGCGTCAAGCTGGCGCGGCGGCTGTGCGCCGACGTGGAATTCTCGCCCATGGATGCCGGCCGCACGGAGGACGATTATCTCTGCACGGTCGTGGAACTGGCGATCAGGCGGGGCGCCGCCACGATCAATATTCCGGACACCGTGGGCTATACTACACCCGAACTTTTTGCCGCGCAGATAGGCATGCTTTTCAACCGGGTGCCCAATATCGACAAAGCGGTCATTTCGGTCCATTGCCACAACGATCTGGGCATGGCCACGGCCAATTCGCTGACCGCGGTCAGTCATGGCGCCCGGCAGATCGAATGCGCGATCAATGGTCTGGGCGAGCGCGCCGGTAACACCGCGCTCGAAGAGGTCGTCATGGCGCTCAAGGTCCGCAGCGACATTTTCAAAACTGCCGTGGGCATTGACACGCAGGAGATCATGCGCACGAGCAGGCTGGTGCGGGAAATCTGCAACATGCCCGTGCAGCCCAATAAGCCCATAGTGGGCGGCAATGCCTTTGCGCATTCCTCCGGCATCCACCAGGACGGCATGCTTAAGGCCAAAAAAACATTTGAGATCATGACCCCGCAATCCATCGGCCTCAAAAACAGTCGCATGAACCTGACGAGCCGGTCGGGGAGCCACATGGTCAAGTCCCGGCTGATCGCTTTGGGGTACGCGGAGAAGGAAATCAACCTTGAGAAATTCTACCAGCGTTTCATAGAACTTGCCGACAAAAAGGGCACGGTTTACGACGACGACCTGGTGGCGATCATGGAGTCGAAAAGCGCCGATGACATGAAAGATGCTTTTATGCTTGAATATCTCAATGTATCAAGCGGCCGAAAAACGGTCCCGACGGCCACGGCGCGGATCATTGTCCGGGGAAAGGCGTTTCAGGAGGCCGCGTGCGGCGACGGCGCCGTGGACGCGGCGACAAAGGCCATTGACCGGATCGTGGGTTTTAAAATAACCATTGAGGATTTCAGCCTGACGTCGCTTACGGAAGGCAGGGAAGCGTTGGGAAAGGTAAAGATCGTTGCGCGGTCGGACTCCGGAGTTTTTACCGGCATCGGCACGAGCACCGATATCGTTGAGGCATCGGCACTTGCATATATGGATATTGTCAATAAAATCGACAGGTTGAAGAAGTTCAAGAAAAGATTGCCGTCGTATCAATGAAAGGTGCATTTCATGAAACATCCTTATTTGTTGTCGAGGAGCAATACGGCGCTGCTCATTATCGACATGCAGGAGAAATTCAGGGAAGCAATATCTCATTTTGACGACCTTGTCGATAATATTGCGCGGTGCATATTGACTTTCCAGATGTTTAAGATGCCCGTTCTCGTGACTGAACAGTATCCGGCGGGACTGGGGAGCACGGTTGATCCGATCCGCAAGCTCTTTACGTTTCTGGAGGTCACGGAAAAACTGGAACTTTCAGTGACCGAAAACCCGCATTTCTGGGCGCAGGTCAAACCGCTCAATATCAAAACGTTCGTTGTGTGCGGTATTGAGACGCACGTGTGCGTCAACCAGACCGTGCTCTCGCTCATTGAAAAGGGAATGCAGGTGCATGTGGTGGCCGATGCCGTGCATTCCAGACATGTGTTCGACCACAATGTCGCGCTGCGGAAAATGGAATTGGCGGGGGCCCATATAACGACCACGGAAATGTGCCTTTTTGAATTGGCGGAAAAAGCGGGGACCGAAAGCTTCAAAAATATACAACGGATGGTGAGAGGCAAATTTGTGCCGGGGAGGCTGGCCGGCGGGCCTGGCGGACCGGTGGCAAGGAAAAACGTCCAATCGCCGGTGGCGCCAATTGAAGAAACCAAACAACTCCTGCAACAGGAGCCCGCTCCCGTGGACGTGGCCCCTGCTCCTGAGGACAAGGCTCCGAAGACTGTTGCGAAAGCCGCAGATGCTTCGGAAGCCTCGCCGGCGCAGAGTCAAGGCCAGGACAACCAGGTTGATATTGCCGCCGTTGACGACATACTCGGCTCGATCGGCAATGAAACGGACGCTTTTTCCGCCGACAGTAAGAAAACGGAAAGCGAATTGGAAAAGGACCTGGGCGAAATCGATTCGCTCCTTAAAAATCTTGAAAATGACATTAAGAAAGAATAATGGCCAGGATTTACTTGATTAAAATAGGATTAACATGATTTTTACTATGGAAAAAGATTTTTTAATACGTATCTCATTTGAATTAATCCATTAAGAATAGCGAGGTTTGTTTTATGAAGTCATACAACATTGCGCTCATGCCCGGCGACGGAACAGGGCCGGAGGTTTTGCGTGAAGGCGTCAAAGTCCTCAACACGACCGGGGCAAAATACGGCATTAATCTTAATTTTGAAAACTTCGATTTCGGCGGGGAACGCTACAAGCGTACCGGCGAGACATTGCCCGAAAAGGCGATTGAAGAGCTGAAAACGTTCGACGCGATTTATCTGGGCGCCATCGGACACCCTGATGTAAAGCCAGGCATCCTTGAACTGGGGATATTGCTCAGGCTCCGGTTCGCGCTCGACCAGTACATCAATCTTCGTCCTGTTAAGCTCTACCCGAACGTCGATACGCCGCTTAAAGGTAAAGGCCCGGCCGACATCGATTTCGTCGTGGTGCGCGAAAACTCGGGCGGCATTTACACGGGCATGGGCGGGGCCGCCATGGTGGGGACGGCCGGAGAAATCGCCACGCAGGTCATGGTGTATTCACGGCCCGTCGTGGACCGCTGCCTCCGCTTTGCCTACGACTACACCCGAAAACGCAATAAGAAGAAGACCCTGACGCTCGTCCATAAATGCAACGTTTTGACCCACTGCGGCGATCTTTGGGTGCGGGCCCACAGGGAGATAGGCGATGCCGAATATCCCGACATCAAGCAGGACTACAACCATGTTGACGCATGCACCATGTGGATGGTGAAAAGCCCGGAATTTTACGACGTGATCGTCACCGAAAACCTTTTCGGCGACATCATTACCGATCTCGGCGCGATGATTCAGGGAGGCATGGGCATCGCGGCGGGCGGCAACATAAACCCGGAGGGTGTTTCGATGTTCGAGCCCATCGGCGGCAGCGCGCCCAAGTATACGGGGCTCGACGTGATCAACCCGCTGGCCGCCATCTGCGCGGGGGGCATGATGCTCGAAACGCTCGGCGAAACCGCGGCGGCCCAGGCAATTGACAAAGCAGTGACCGGCGCGCTGGCATCAGGCAAATTTAAAAGCATGTCGGCGGGCAAGATGGGAATGGGGACCGCGGCCGCGGGCGATCTGATCGCGTCATTGGTCAAATAAAGTAGGGGCGGGTTCTAAACCTGCCCAATAATAAATAAGAAAAGAATAGTGTCACTATGAAACATAAAGAATCCGTTTTAATTTACGACACGACCTTGCGTGACGGCAATCAGGCGTTCGGCATAAGCCTTTCGCTTTCCGACAAGCTCCGTATCGCCGAAAGGCTCAGTGACCTGGGGTTTCATTACATAGAAGGCGGATGGCCGAACCCGACCAATATGGCCGACATCGAATTTTACAAGGAGGCGAATAAAAGGGGATTTGCCGCTAAAATCGCGGCATTCGGTTCCACGCGCAGACCGCGTGTGTCCTGTTCCAGGGACGACTTTCTCCAAATCCTGGTTAAGACCGGGGCTCCCGTTGCCACGATTTTCGGGAAATCATGGGACCTTCACGTCAAGCACGTGATCAAAACAAGCGAGCAGGAAAACCTTGACATGATCGCCGAGTCCGTGGCCTATTTGAAAAGACACATGGACGAAGTCGTCTATGATGCCGAGCATTTTTTTGACGGGTATCTCTATAATAAGGACTATGCGCTCAAAACGCTCTTTTCGGCGCAGCAAGCGGGCGCCGATTGCATCGTTTTATGCGATACGAACGGCGGGATGCTCCCTGATACGTTTTTAAGGATTTTTCAGGATGTAAGAAGCCGCCTGCAATTGCCGCTCGGGGTGCATATACATAATGATTCGGGCTGCGCGGAAGCAAATTCAATCATCGGGATTTTGGAAGGCGCTACCCAGGTTCAGGGCACGGTGAACGGATATGGAGAACGATGCGGGAACGCGAACCTTTGCACCATCATCCCCGCGCTCCAATTGAAGCGGGGATATCAGCTGTTGCCGGCCAGGCAGCTTGAGACGCTTACCAGCGTATCCGTTTTTATCAGCGAAATCGCGAATGTCGCGCACAATCCGCAGCAGCCGTATGTAGGCGAGGCCGCCTTTTCGCATAAGGCCGGCATGCACGCCGACGCGGTGCTTAAGATCAATAAATCCTACGAGCATGTGAATCCCGGCGAGGTGGGCAATGCCCGGCGATTTGTCGTGTCCATTCAGGCCGGATCGAGCACGATCCGCGAGCGGCTTCCGGGTCTTAAGAAGAAAATCGACAAACATGACCCTATTGTCAAGAAATTGCTCGCGAAGATCAAGGCGCTCGAAACGCAGGGATATCAGTTCGAGGCCGCCGAAGGCTCGTTCGAGCTGCTGGCCAAGGAAATGCTCGGCCTGTTCCGGGAGGATTTTGAGTTCAAGGGGTTCAGGGTCATTGAGGAAAAACGTGAAAACGGCGAAGTGTTTTCCGAAGCGACGATAAAGGTCAAGGCCGACGGCGTGCTTGAGCACACTGCGGCCGAAGGCGACGGTCCGGTCAACGCGCTTGACAACGCTTTGCGCAAGGCGCTTGCGCGGTTTTATCCGTCGCTGCTATCGGTCAAACTTGAAGACTTCAAGGTCCGTGTGCTTGAAGGTAAAGAAGGCACCGCCGCTAAAGTGCGCGTGCTTATCGAATCGTCCGACGGCAATGACCGATGGGGGACCATCGGTGTTTCCACGAACGTCATAGAAGCTTCGTGGCTGGCGCTCATCGACAGTTTGAAATATAAACTCATGAAAGACGAAGAGCACAAAGAAAATAAATCGAACAAGTGAGGTCATCGGTATGCTTAAAAACATCGATTGGAAAAACCTTGGTTTTGTCTATATGCAGACGGATTGCTTTGTAAAGTCGGAATTCAAAAACGGCGCATGGGGCGCTCTTGAGATCTGCACCGAACCCTCCATCACGCTGCATATCGCCGCGACATGCCTGCACTACGGCCAGGCATGTTTTGAGGGACAGAAGGCTTTTGCCCGTAAAGACGGGTCCATAGCCATTTTCCGGCCCGAGGAAAACGCCCAGCGCCTCATCGACACCGCGAAAAGGCTGGTCATGGAGCCTCCGTCCCTTTCGCTTTTTCTGGAGGCGGCGGAGCTGGTCATCAAACGCAACCGGGACTATGTTCCGCCCTACGGCACCGGCGCGTCGCTGTACCTGCGGCCGTTTCTGATCGGGTCGTCGCCGCACATCGGCGTCCACCCGTCGGAGGAATATGTTTTCATTCTCCTAGTGACGCCCATGGGCCCGTACTATAAAAACGGTTTTTTTCCGGTAAAGGCCTATGTCCAGGAAAAATTCGACCGGGCGGCCCCGCGGGGCGTCGGCAACGTCAAGGCCGGCGGCAATTACGCCGCGGGCATGATGGGAGACCTTGAAGGCCAGGCCTTGGGTTTTCCGATCTGCCTATATCTTGACTCATCGGAACACAGGTACATCGACGAATTCGGAACCTCGAATTTCATGGCCATCACCCGCGACGGAAAGTACGTCACGCCCGGATCGACGTCGATACTTCCCAGCGTCACCAATAAAAGTTTGCAGGTGATAGCCGCCGATTTCGGGATGAAGGTCGAACGAAGGAAAGTCGCGGTAAGCGAGCTTGCGGAGTTTGCCGAGGTCGGCGCCTGCGGGACCGCCGTGGTCATTACGCCGGTCTATTCAATCCAGCACGGCAACCGGCTTTACACGTTCGGTAAAGAAGACCAGGCCGGGCCGACGTTGACAAAATTGTATACTGAAATACAAAAAATCCAATACGGCGAAATTGAGGACCGTCATGGGTGGATGCATAGGGTGTGAATACCCCGTCGGGTACTTCTCCCTCGTCAGGGATTTCCAAGGGTCACAAGGGTCGCCGCCGATTAACGCTGATTTGAGGTTGTCGATTAAGTTGTCATTTTGGTTGTCATTTATTATTTTGACTAAATGAACTATTCGCCACGCTACACGATCACCAACAAGACATTACAGACCATCGCACGGATCGCAGCGGCCCGTGAAATCATCGAGCATTCCCGCATTATCCCCGCCTGGGAAATAAAGCTGGTCAAAGAAGCGCGCATCCACATCGCACATTCTTCCACCAGCATCGAAGGGAATCGTCTGACGCTTCAGGAAGTTCGAGACTTGGCTCAGCATCATGAAGTCATTGCGGTTCAAAAAGACAAACAGGAAGTATTAAATTATTTGAAGGCACTGGACGATATACCGAAGTATGCATCCGGAAAAGCGATTGACATTAAATTGTTTTTAAGGATTCACAAAATCCTTACCAGGAAGGTTCTTCACGATGACTCAGACAGCGGAGCTTTCCGCACCAGGCAGGTTTTTGTCGGCAGACGTATTTTTGATGGAACTGTTTTAAAGGACATCGTTGAATATATGCCGCCTGCGACCAAAGATGTTCTGGTTTTAATGGAGGCCTTTCTGAAATGGTTGAATAAACAAAAGCCTCTGGATGTTCATCCGGTCATTCTCGCTGGAATTGCGCACTATGAAGTGGCCCGAATACACCCCTTCATCGATGGAAACGGCCGTGCAGCGCGTCTGCTTGCATCGCTGATTTTATACAAGCATGGTTTTGATCATCGCAGGTTTTTTGCTTTGGATGATTATTATGATGAAAACCGTCCGGCCTATTACGCCGCGTTAAAAAAGGTCCAGCAACAAGAAAACGATTTGACGGAATGGCTTGAGTATTTTTCCGAAGGTGTATTATTTTCAGTTTCTAAAGTCAAGAATGCAGTTTCAAAACTGGGAGTTATTTCCACATTGGAAAATACCCGCCAGATAGAATTATCGCCACGTCAGATTGAAATCGTCGAGCAGATCGGACTGAGGGGCAAAATCACCAATAAAGAAATCAAGGCCATGTATAACATATCCCGCCAGGCGATTTTAAAGGAAATCGCTAAATTAAAAACAGAAAATATCATCGTGCTCAAAGGGAAAGGTCGCGGCGCATATTATCAATTGAAATTAAAAAAAGCTTCTTCAAAATCTGTGGAATCCTTTAATCAGCGTTAATCTGCGGCGACCCTTGTGACCCCTGGAAATCCCTGACGACGGAGAAGTACCCGACGGGGTATTCAGACTTAAACATTAAATTTAAAAAAGACTATGTCCCCATCCATGACCACGTAGTCTTTTCCTTCCGACCTGATTTTCCCCGCCGCGCGCATGGCAGCCTCGGTTTTATACCGTTCGAGATCTTCCAGTCTGTAAACATCCGCCTTGATGAAACCTTTTTCAAAATCGCTGTGGATGCAGCCCGCGGCCCGCGGGGCGGTGGTGCCTTGGGGAATTGTCCAGGCCCTGTTTTCCTTTGGCCCGGAAGTAAAAAACGTTTCCAGGCCTAAAAGCTTGTAAATTGCCCGTGCCAGAATGTTGAGGCCCGGTTCCGAAAGCCCGAGCGTTGCCAGAAATTCCGGACGCTGATCTTCTGGCAAATCAGCTATTTCGGCCTCTATTTTGCCGGATATTTTTACGCACCCGGATTTCTCGGCCACGGCATAGTCCCTGACGGATTTGACAAACCGGCCGTCGTCGAGCACGCGGGCTTCATCAATATTTGCCACGTACAAAACCGGCTTGGATGTCAGCAAATGCAGTTCCGAAAGGTCCTTGGTCTCCGAAGGCGACAGGCCGAGTTTTCTGATTGGAATTGCGCGCGAAAGCGCTTCAAGGGCCTTTTCAAAAACCATGAGTCGTTCCTTGATTTCCTTGTCACCGGACTTGGCGGCCTTCGAAAGACGGTCGATGCCGCGCTGCACCGTGTCGCTGTCGGCCAGCATCAGTTCCGTTTCGATGATGGAAATATCGCGCAGCGGATCAACGGAACCTTCCACATGTGTGATATTTTTGTCCTCAAAACACCGGACGACATGGACGACAGCGTCAACGTCTTTAATGTGCCCCAGGAATTGGTTGCCCAGGCCTTCGCCTTTGGAAGCGCCTTTAACGAGTCCGGCGATATCGACCAGTTCCAAAAAAGGGGGGACGACTTTCTGCGTGGGGGAATAAACGGTAATGCGTGAAAGCCGGTCATCGGGAACGGCTATGATGCCGTGATTGGGATCGATGGTGCAAAAGGGATAATTTTCGACGACCGCCTTGCCGTTGCACAGCGCGTTGAAAATCGTTGATTTTCCGACGTTGGGTAGTCCGACGATTCCTGCCGTTAAACCCATGTTTTTTCTTTCTCATCTGCTCGTTTTAAAGTTCCTGCATTTCTCCCCAAACACCCCGGTAAATCAAACGGACCGCATCGAGACGGATTGTTGAGGTGGCCAGATATTTTTCCAAATCGTTTTTTTCCTTAACAAGGCACTCGATTTCGGCGCGGGCCGCCGCTCCGTTTCGCTCTTGCAAAAATACCATGCGTCCGATTTCCTTATCAAGCAGCGTCCGCATGGCCTTTAGCGCCGTGTCGATAACCGGCAGTGCCATTTCATGCGCGGACTCCTTGTTTGTTTCGATCATGCGGGATATGACCGTGTTTTTTGTTTTTAACAGGGTGTTCAAAAGCGGCGTCGGCCCGTTTTTGCAGTGCAATCGAACCATCTCGGGTGAATAAATTTTAGTGACGTCTTTTCCGTTGTTGTTCACGACGAGACGAAGGGGCAACGGCGGCAGGAACCGGTCGCCATTACAACGGGCCGGGGCAATGCATTCGATGCAATAAATTGATTCCAACAAAATATCCGGTTCGTCAGAATCGTTCCAGACGACAAACGACGTCGTGCCGTGGTCCGAAGAAAGCAAAAGATCAAGGCTCCCGATGACCATCGGATGGTCAATGGTAAGAAATTCCGCGTCTTCGCGGGCGAGCGCGGTTTGCCGGTCATACGTTATCACCGGCCGCTCGCCGCGCGGCAGGGGAAACGCGTTATCAGTCAGATACTCGGTCACCAGCGCGTGTTTTAAAGTCCCCGCTTCTTCAGTGACGATGCCGTAGTGTTTGAACAATCGGTCCATCATGGATTCGGTCTTTTTGTTTGAATCAGCTCTCCGGATTTGATCGATCAACCGCCGGGATCCGCGGGGCCGGAATGAAGCGATGCTGAACAAACGGTCCCGCGCTTCAAGATATTGTTCCATGAAATTGTCACGCGCATGCCGCGCGTCTTCCACCAGCGCGTTCAGTTCTTCAGGCGGGCCGTGGTTTACGGCTTTTGCCAGGCGGTCGCGCAAAACCTCGAAAACTATTCCCGCGGCCGGAACATTACGGTTGAAAACATCAAGCCCCTCGTGATACCAGCGCGCGAGCGTTTCCTGGGAAGTGTTCCGGACATAGGGAACATACAGGTGGAAGACGCGGCGTTGTCCGATCCTGTCGAGCCGTCCGATGCGCTGTTCCACAAGCTCCGGATTGAGGGGCAGGTCGAACAGCACGAGACATTGACAGAATTGGAAGTTCCTTCCCTCGCTCCCGATTTCACTGCACACGAGCATGCGGGCGCCGTTTTCTTCGGCAAACCAGGCCGCTCCGCGGTCGCGCTGGAGAATGGTCATGTCCTCATGGAACAGCGCTGTTTTTATTGCGTAAAGCCGCGGAACAACTTCCGCAACCGCGACGGCCTTGTCTTTTGAAGTGCAGATGACCAGGACTTTATCGCGCGCGTTCTTTTTGAGCAGCCCCGCAAGCCAGGCAATCCGGGGATCGTCGGGCAAAATTGAATCCTCCTGGGATGCGCCCCCGTGCGGGACGCCCGCGACTTCATCGCCTTCCGCGCCCGGCAAAGGAACGATGTGGACGATGCGTTGCGGAAACCCCGAAACAAACTGACGGGTATTGCGGAACATTATCCTGCCCGTCCCGTAAAAGTCGATGACCTGCTCAAGGGTCATCTTCATTGTTTCCGGCGTTTTTTGCGCGGCGCCAGCGGTTTTTCCCCGCGCGGAGTTTACAAGGCCGAGCGGGACGTCGATTTCGATCGAATCCAATTCGGCAGGGATTTGTTCCTGGCGCCGGTGCTTAAGCGCATCCTCGACGAGCCCGTCGATTTTTTGCAAAGTTTCGGTTTCTCTTGCATATTCGTCGAAGCGCACATACCGGTGAGGGTCGAGCAATTGCAACCGGGCGAAGTGGCTCTCACGGCCGAGCTGTTCAGGCGTGGCGGTAAGCAGGAGAAGGCCGGGGGAATGTTCGGACAATTGCTTCACAACATTAAAAGCGGGCCCGTCCCGCCGCAGATGGTGCGCCTCATCGACAATGACGAGGTCCCACGAGGCCACGGCGGCCAGCGTGCCGATCGCGGGGTCGCTTGACAAAAAGTCAATACCGCAGATGCCCGTCATTTCGCGCAGAAACGGGTTTTCATTGGAGCCTTCCGGGCCGCAATTCTCCTTTGAAAAAATGGTAAACGCGCAATTAAACCGGCGCGCAAGCTCAACGAACCATTGATGGACAAGGTGTTCCGGCGCGACGATTAAACAACGGCGGACCCTCCCCACGACCATGAGCCGGTGAAGGACCAGGCACGCCTCAATGGTCTTGCCCAGCCCGGTCTCGTCAGCCAATAATGCCCTCGTGATTTTTCGGGACGAGATTGTTTCGGCGATATGCATCTGGTGCGGCAGCAAATCGATCCGTCCGCCCGCAAAACCGCGTACCGGGGAACAAAGGATTTCCGCTTTGAAGCTCAGCGCGTCATAACGAAGATCAAAATCCTCGGTTCCGGCGATGATCCCGCTTAAAAGACGCTGGACGGGAGTGGCGGTGTTTACCGTGTCCGACAGGGCTTCCTCCGGTACGGTCGCGGCGCCGCATGTATACGCGACAAGCCCCGTTATTGCGTCATCATGCACCGAAGTTACCGTAAGCCTGGCGCCGCTTTTATCATGGATGGCGTCGCCCGGCTTGAACACGATACGCTTAAGCGGCGCCCCGGCGATTGAATATCTCCTGATCGTCTCCCGTGTTGTAAAGGCAATATCGACATAACGGCCGTCGGCGCGGGTAACCGTCCCCAGGCCCAGTTCCGGCTCCGTCTCGCTCATCCAGCGTTGACCTTTATGGATCGTGGAAATATGGCGCCTCTTGAACCATCATTTAAGCACGTGGAACAGATTAAATATACCTTTTTGCGCTTCCCGCATCTGATCCCATGCGTAAAAAAAACAGGCGTTTTCGAATGAAAACGCCCGTTACTGTTTCTAAATCTATCAATATACGGTGATTACTATTTCTTATCCTTATCCAGATTTTCAAGCTTACCCTTCAGTTTTTCAATTTCCTTGTCGATGTCCTTTGTCTTATTGATCATCTTATTGATCTCTTTCTGGTTTCCGCGGTCGGAGGCCCTCTTCGACACGACGGCAAGGAGATAACTGATGTCTTCTTTAATGCTTCCTATGTTTCTGGTAAGGAACGATTCCTTTTTATACCAATCAAAAAAGCCGATGGAAGCGTCAATTTTTTCCTTCAAATCGCGCTGCTGGTCGTGCAACGTATTGTTCTCCTGCAATACGGGGCCAACCTGTTGCTTTTGGGCGCACTCGGAGATTTTTTTGGCAAGAAAATCATACGATGTGCGGGTGCCGATGTATCGCTGCTTCTCCAGCGCAAGAGAATCATCGGTCGGCGCCTTGAGCACGGCCATTTGACGGGAAGCGTCTTCGAGGATGCTTTTTGATTCATCATACTCGCGCTGCATCATGTGTCCATAGGCTTCGACAAGCGCTCCTTCGAAATGGAACAGGGGGTTTTTGGCCGTTTGCAGCACCTTGCCCGACGAAATGCAGTCGGCCGCCTGGTGCGCCTTTACCGCGGTCCAGCCCATTAAAAGCAGTCCTTCATTATAATAAGCGCTTCCCTGCGGGATTTTTCGCAGCAGCGTCACGGCCTTGGAAAGCGGACGTTCTTCCTGGATCAGGCCTTCGTAAAGTATATACGCCAGGAACAGATTGGACCTACTGACGATTTCCTTCTGGGCGACGGACAATGTTTGCGGATTGGCGTCGATGCAGGTTTGCAAATGCGATACAGCGTCCATCGGCTTGTTGACCGCCAGAAGGGCGATCGCGGCCGAATGCTGGGCGAACAGATAGTCGGGGTGGTCCGGCGGCACCGCCGACAGGACTTCGTAGGCCTTGCTGTAGTCTTTCTGGGCCATATGGGTCTGGCCCAGAATGAAATACGCGGCGCCCCTGAGCGAATCGGGAACCTCTGCTTTGTCAAGTAAGGTGAATTGCTGGGCGACCTTCGCGTAATCTTCCATGCGGTAGTACACCCGCATCGTCCCCAGATCGGCGTTGTGGGCGGCGTTGCTCTGGGGAAAGCCCGCCTTGAGCGACTGGTACGTGAACAGGGCGTTTTCACGCATGTCAAGATTTTCCTGGCAGCTTCCCGCGTAGTAGAGCACCCAGTCGATTTTAAAGAAATCGGGATAATCGTTCATGATCTGCGAGAACAAAAAGTACGCGTCCCAGAATTTGCCTTCGCTGTATAATTTAAGCGCTGCAAGATAAATCGTGTTGGGCGCGATGTCCAGTGAACGCGACATTCTTTTTGCGTACATAAGTTCCCGTGAGTCGCCGAATGATCCGCGCAGGTATACGGTATTGATCGCGTTTTGTTCTTGTTGAAGGTTATTGTACTGATAGGCGAAATTAAAGTCCCTGCCCTGATTTATGGCCGGGATATTTCCCGTTAAGCACAGCCCCCAATAGGAAAACCCCAAATTGGTGATTCCGAACTGGGCGACGATCCCCAAAGTCCGAAGCATGGAATAGCCTATCCTGCCCGTGAATTCCCACTCGGTAACCTTTGAAACGGAATCCGGAAATTCTCCGGTCCCGGGCATAAAATCTTTTATGCAAAAATCAAAATTGCTGATGATTTGTTTTTCCCAATACGTTGAATATAGGGTGAACCGCAGATTTCTTGAAAACGTTTCTTCAGTGTCGTTATCGCTATTTTTAAGCACGGGAGCAAGGATATTTTGGGCATTGATTCCAAAAATATGGTCTCCGAAAATGGGGCTCTTTATTAAACGGTATGATGCCCCGATATCAACGCCATAGCCCGTTCTCTGCAATCCAAAGGCGTTTTGAAGGGCCAGGTTGGCGTTGATTCCAACGCTGAGCCCTTTCCAGGGATTTATCGCATAGGTGCCCATGATGTAATTTTCCAGAAATGTGGAAGTTGCCGTTCCGGCCTGGGCCAAGGTATCAATGGCGGCATTTTCTCCAATCCACGATATTCCCGCCGATTGATAGAGTCCGATCGGCACGGTCAGCCCCATTTCCCACATTTGCGAATTTCCGGTAAGCGGGGCGAATGCTCCGCGGGCAGTGATGTAATTTTCCTGGGTCAAAAAAGCGGGATTCGACAAAGGAGAATAATTCGAAAAGAGATCCCGCCATCGCTGCGTCATCAGGAGCGGATCTCCAGGCACTCCTTGCGCGCCCGCTAAAAACATCTGTCCTAACAGGCATACGGCGATCCACGTTTTATTGATTTGAAAAATGCGCTTTGCTCTCATGCACAGAAACCCTTCTTAAGAATGTTAATAAATAAACCTGGCCCCAAGGTTCTCGTTATCGGACCCTTTTCGGTTTTCCGCCTCCTGGGAGGTGGTCTTGAAATCCAACTTCGCCCGCGGTGAAACAAAAACAGGATCAAAGGAAAAATTTTCCGGAGGAGGCGGCGGCGAACCGATAAGGTTGCCGTAAATATCGTTGGACGCGACCCGCAGTTCCTTCGACTTGTCCTCGACGGAAACGCCGAACCGCTCGTTGAATGCGATGATATTGTTTTCGATGGCCGCGGACGAAGTCCCGTTCACGGAAACGCCGTTATTGCCGTTATACGCTATGGTGTTATGATCGATCGAACCGTTCATGAGCCTGGCGTCGAAGATCTGGATGCCCGAAGCGCCGTTAAAGGCGATGACGTTGTCTTCTATCTTGGGGCAATTGCGCACGCTCATGACGCCGGTCTCGTAATTGTTGACAATACGGCATTGGGTAACGGCGCAGCCGAAACTTTTCGAGAATATCCCTATTGTGCCGTTGCGGATTTCGAACCCCGAAATCGAGGATTTTTTCCCCATGGTGACCACGGTGCCCCGTTTTTGCCCGTCGATGATCGCCCTGTATATGGACCGCGCTTTAAGGATAACGCCGGAATTAATCACCACGTGTTCGCCGTACACGCCGTCTTCGACCCAGATGGTGTCCCCGGCCGCGGCCTTTGACATGGCCGCCGTGATGGTCCTTATTTTTTCCGAAGGGACGACCAGCGATTTGCCGGCAAAACCTGATTGGGGCAACCCCGCCAGGACGCACATTGCGAGCGCGCTGAAAAACGCCCGCGGCGTAGTTTGCATTTTCATCGTTTCACTCCGATTGTTAATTTTTTCGTAAAAACCTTTCCGTTAGAGTCCGTCACGGTGTTTCACTCCGATTGTTTTCTTAGAGGAAATAACTGTTCCGTCGTTTTGCGTCACGGTAATGATCGCGACATATACGCCCGATCCAACATAGCGGCCATTGAAGTTTCGACCGTCCCAATTATAATAGAGCCAATTATTCGATAAAGTAAATGGAGTCTCCTTAAGGACCTTATTTCCCAGTATATCGAAAATAGCAATTGTCCCTGACTTGAGAAGATGAGTGGTATCAGCCATACGAAGCGGGGGAGGAACTTCAATAATAGTGCCCGTCCCGGTCACTCCGCCATCGGAAACCTGTGCGCCGATGGAAAATGGATTTCTGACGATGGCGATATGTGGCATATAGGGAATTGACTTAACATTTAATAAAGCCCGCCTATTGCCCGCATTTTTCTGGAACACCGACCCAAGGTCACTGATATTACTTGCGGTATCGATCCAAATTGAATCACCGGTGTTGGGAAAATTCACGCCTTGGA
>Ga0182027_10003045_pt1 | contig 26887 bp, 28 predicted proteins | sample 712E1DmetaG_FD_121300 | JGI IMG/M metagenome (GOLD analysis project Ga0182027, IMG submission 121300) | Permafrost microbial communities from Stordalen Mire, Sweden - 712E1D metaG (Illumina Assembly) | ecosystem: Environmental > Terrestrial > Soil > Wetlands > Permafrost | place: Sweden...
ACCTATGGAAAAAGCAAGCACCCGAATGCCGAATGCCTTTGCAGCGCTGAAATGACCGAGCTCGTGCACAAGCACTAAAATGCCGAGAATGATGAGTCCGAGGATTACTTGCAAAAGTATTATCATGGATGTCCTGTGGTTTTACCTTTTTGTTGGAAATGACCAAACTATAGTTTCAAAGAAATTTCCCTGGTAACGGATTCACGTGTCTGCTTGTCGGCGCCTTCGATAATTTCCAAAGTGTCGGCTTTGACAATAGAATGGTTCGAAAGCGCATTTTCGATGATCTCCGGAATCATATCAAAGGTGATTTTCCCATCCAAAAATGCCTGCACGGCTATTTCATTTGCGGCATTGAGCACGACCGGCGCCGTTCCGCCCGCCTTGCCCGCATCCAAGCACAGCCTGAGACATTTACAAGAGTTAAAATCGGGCTCAAAAAAAGTCAAGGCGCCGATTTCCGCAAGATTGAGGCGCTTTGATTGCAGCATAAAACGTTTCGGATATGACAATGCATATTGGATGGGCAATTCCATGTCGGGAACGCCAAGCTGGGCCATGACTGCGCCGTCGTGGAACTCTATCATGGAATGGATTATCGATTGCGGATGAATGAGCACGCGGAGCTTTTCATAAGGCATTGCGAATAAATGATGCGCCTCAATCACCTCAAAGCCTTTATTGACAAGAGTTGCGGAATCTATGGTAATTTTCTTTCCCATGCACCAGGTTGGATGGTTGAGCGCCTGTTGGGGCGTCACGGTTTTGAGTTTATCAAGGGGCAATTCACGGAGCGGCCCGCCCGATGCGGTAATGATCATGGACTCAATGCTTTCCACGTCTTCGCCGCGCAGGCATTGCTGTATTGCGCTGTGCTCGCTGTCGACGGGAATAAGCTGGCCAAGTCCGCGATTGAGCAATGAGATGATATACTCTCCGCCAATCACCAAACTTTCCTTATTAGCAAGCGCAACGCATTTGTTTCTTTTTAACGCTGCGACCGTTGCGCGCAACCCTACAGCCCCGACCAAAGCGTTCAACAACACATCGAAATCGGTTTCCTCGACCAGCCGCTCCAGCCCTTTTTCCCCACTGTAAACTTTTACAAAAGAGGGAACATTTGTTGCGACATTCGGCACCAAAGTTTCATTTCCAACGCAAACGGCCTTTGCTTGGAATTCGGTAACTTGCGAAATCGCTTTTCCGACATTATTGTTTGTTGATATCGCAACAAGCGAGAACTGTTCCGGAAACCTTCTGATGCAGTTGCAGGCACTTGTACCAATGGAGCCCGTTGATCCGAGAAGTACTATCCTCATGGCGTTCTTACCCTTTGTCCTGGTTAGTACCTATATCTGAATTATATACGCATTTTGCGTATATAATATATAATGTTAACCTTATCCCATGCGTAGCATGGGGTTAGTAACTATATACCCCGCGCGCTATCCCAAGAACTTCTTAACTGTCCAGATGAAGAGCCCAAGCGCCGGCACGGCAAAAAACACACTCCCGAACCTATCGAGAAAGCCGCCATGTCCGGGCAGAATGTCGGAGGCGTTTTTAACCTTGAAATACCGTTTCATCAGCGAAACGAACAAGTCCCCGACTTGCGCGAAAATACCCACGAAAAAACCCATCAAAACACCCAAATATCGCGGATATTCCGGCGCACCGAAGAAATACCAGCTTATTGCGAAAATAATCAAGGCAGTGGCAAAGCCGGCCACAGAACCTTCTATGGTTTTATTGGGGCTGATGTTGCTGTAATGATGCCTGCCGAATATGCTTCCCGCAAAATAAGCAATGGTGTCGCACATTAAAATCGAACCGACCAGGGTGAGAATACCCATTTGGGACAGCATGGGGGAAGTTGACTTATACGAAATAAAGAAGGACTGGAACGGCTCCTGATACATATTAAGGCAGGAAATCCCTGCAATGTAAAGAAATACCGTGCCGATAAAAAGCAGGCTCGCGCGTTTCCAGCGTCCCTGGTTTTTCTCGCCGACAAAAATCGCCTCATAAGAAACGATTATTAAAAGTATGAATATGGCGAATTTCAAGGGCATGGCATGACCAAAAAGGTCTAAAAGAAGTATAGCCATTATCCAAAGCGGCGCATACCAAAACGCATTCTTGGGAAACGAAATTGCAAGCAACCGATTGTACTCTATACTTGCGCCAATTGCAAGAAACAGTATAAGTATTTGTCCTGGAAAAACCTCGGGGAGAAAAGGAAAGGCAGCAGTAACAGACAAAGTGGAATTAATGAACCACCATCCGACCGGGGCAGCAGGAACGGCAAATAGCAGGCGCTTTCCAAGATTCGATTTATCCAGCATGCCTATTCCTTGACCTTTCCAAATCGGCGGTCACGGGTGTTAAAATCATTGATTGCCTCAACCAGGCGGTCTTTGTTGAAATCGGGCCATAAAACGTCTGTGATGTACAACTCCGCATAAGCCATTTGCCATAAAAGAAAATTACTGACACGCTTGTCTCCGCCGGTACGGATGATAAGTTCCGGGTCAGGGAACTTCGATGTATACAAATACGACTTAAAGACCGTTTCATCGAGCGCATCGATGATCGCGGGGTTTAAAACAGCTTCTTTGGCGAATTTCTTTGCAGCTTCCATGATTTCGGCCCTGCCGCCATAGCTCACTGCCAAAACAAGGTTCAACCCGGAATTGGTTGCTGTTTGCTCAATTCCGTTAATAAGTTCCTTGCGGGTTTTGGGCGGCAATTTCGACAAATCGCCAATAGCGTGCAGACGGACATTGTTTTTGTTCAAATCGTGAATTTCCCGTTTGACCATTTCAACAAGAAGGTCCATGAGCATGGAAACTTCGGCGCGCGGCCTTCCCCAGTTTTCGGCGGAAAATACATATATGGTAAGGTAGGTAATGCCCAATTCGCCGCATGCGCGAACGATATTGCGCAAAGCATCGGTGCCGGCCCTATGTCCGAATGCACGCAATTGGCCTCTTGACTTTGCCCAGCGGCCATTGCCATCCATGATGATCCCGATATGCGCCGGCACTTTCATGTGAACAGTTCACTTTACAGATAATTTTTCACTTTAAAAAAACAGACATTAAAATATACATTGGGTTTGAATAAAATAGAGTTGAAAGATCTTACGGGGAAAAATATCCTGATCGTGGGCGGCGGGTTTGCATTCACGACGCTTCGCGCGACCATACGGTACCTGCTGTCCGACCAAATACGGGATGACTACAAGAACATAACCGTTCTTTACGGTGCTCGCAACCCCGGCGAGCTGTTGTATAAATCCGAAATCGAACAATGGCAAAAAAGAAGCGATTTCACCACTGTCGTAACTGTTGATAAAGGCGATTCCGACTGGAAAGGTCGCGTAGGCATGGTGCCGGTCGTTCTAAAGGAAATTGCACCGAGCGCCACCGATACGGTCTGCATAGTCTGCGGCCCGCCCATTATGCTGAAATTCACCATGCCCCCGCTTATGGAGCTGGGTTTTTCGCCAGACAACATACTTACCTCCTTGGAACGCAAGATGAGCTGCGGTATCGGCAAATGCGGCCGATGCAATACAGGCAGTAAATACGTGTGCAAGGATGGTCCGATTTTTCAGTATTCCAAAATCAAGGAACTCGAAGACCGCGGGCTTTAAGACCGATCTCGCCCATAAAAAAAAAGCCCCGAATACCTTTAAAAGCATAGGTATTCGAGGCTTTTTGAAAGTACAGTTCAGATAAACACGCCCGCATTTACCTTGAAAATCATGGCAAATCTTTTTGCAGTCATTCTGCTTATTGCACGTTGCCCGGTTTCCATATCGGAAAGGTAATTGACACGAACGGCAATCTTTTCTGCCAGTTCTTTTTGTGTCATACCCTGCGCTTCCCGGAAATTGCGCAAATAATCTCCCGGTTTCATTCCTGAAGCAATTTCCTTGTGCAAATCAGTCTTAAACCAATCAAGGTATTCCTCTTCATCCTCAAGAATGTAGTTTGAAAACTGCTTCCTAATCGAATGAATTACCCGAACGGGTGTACGCGCTTTGAACCTGATATTAATAGGGCGCGTCTTCACGGCTTCCGACATAGTACACCTCTATGATAATGTTTTTCTTTTCATGCCGCCAGCAAGCGACATAATGGTATGTCAAATGACAATGGTATTCGTTTTCCCCCAGCCTCGAATAATTCAACCAAGTATGTGGCCCTAACGGTCCGCCGTCGCGTAGAATTACCGCCAAGGCTTCAAACCGCTGTTGCACATTCAAAGGCAATTTTTGAAGCTTCTTTTTAATCGCCTTTTTCAGGACAATAGAATAGGTCATAATTTAATATACCCTTTTTTAGGGTGAATGTCAATAGCCATTTTTATGCCTGCTATCGAGCTTTTCGGGTTCCTATGCAATTGCAAAACTGAAAAAATATTGTCCCCCGAAGCTTTTGCGAAGAGGAAAGCGGGTGGGTTTGACCGGCAAAGTTTGAAATAAAAAAGCCCCGAATACCTTTAAAAATAGGCATTCGAGGCTTTTTGAAAGTACCCCAGAGGCGAGTTGAACGCCTGACCCCAGGTTTAGGAAACCTGTGCTCTATCCAACTGAGCTACTGGGGCAGAATGAAATTTCATCAGTTTTCATAAAATACATGAGGAGATATCATGAAAAAAACATAATTATAAGGGTATTTGTAGCACTTTTTGTAGCACTTATTTTTTCACCACGGGAGAGTCTCACCTTTTAAATCTCTATTTTTTGAAGTACGGCGCAATTTTGATCCAGGCGGCAAGCACTAATATGCAATTCATGAAACTTGAAGGACAGCCGATCCTGAAGCTTCCAGAAGCGGAAGAAAAACCTAAAAGGTGAAAGAAGGAACAACATAGCTTGGACAGTAAAAAGTTCCCTGAAAAGAGAATGAATATTTTTTTATTTGACATTTTGAAAATAGCGCTTCTGATACCAATATCTCCTTTTAATACAGCCAATTCTCATGTCTTAAAGGACTCCGATTCAATTCTTCGCGATGAAATTTCCATTTCGGTAAATGCTTGTTCATAAGCCTTACAAAATTATCATTGTGTTTTCTTTCGAGGATATGAACTATCTCGTGGACAACGATATATTCAATGCACTCAATCGGTTTTTTTGCCAATTCCAAGTTTAGCCAAATTCTTTTTTCCGTAGGATTACACGTACCCCATTTTGTTTTCATGAGCTTAATTCCAAAATCGGATACTTTCACATCAATTTTGGGTTCCCATTTTTTTATCAGCTCTCCCCCAATACGCCGGATTTCATCTCGATACCAAATTTGCAGCACATTCCTTGCCTTTTCAGGAGCAGATTCACCTCGTTGATTTACCACGATTTTACCATGCTTAATAAGTATTCCTGCAGATTGCTGGTGGTCAACCAACTTCATTAGGAATCGTCGGCCAAGATAATAATGGCTTTCTTGGTTTAAATATTCACGAGGTGTTTCCCGTTCTTGTTTTTTAAGTATTGCCTGTTGTTTTTTTATCCAACCGAGTTTTGAAATTGCAAAAACGCGGATGGTTTCTGGTTTCATATGAGATGGTGCGGAAATGCGGACTTTTCCGTTGGGAGGATAAACACTGAGATGGACATGTTTAATGCTTTTACGCGTCACATCGACAGGGATTTTGCCAAGCATGAAGCGCATATCAGTAATCGCTCTGTTCTTTGACAATAGCAAATATGCGTTCGACCTCACCTACATCGTTAAGGATCTCGTTGAGTGCGAATTTTATTTCATTTTCTTTTGCAAGGTTTCCCCGCCATTTTGCTTTTTTTACTGCTTTAATTGCTTCATCAATTTTCATAGCAAGGTTTTCATCTTTACCCAGGTTATTATAAAGAGCGCGTTGTTCCCTAGTGCTTAAGCTTGATGGCATTGGATTGTTATAACCTGTATTATTCACCATTTTACTGAGGTCGGCTATTTTTTTAAGGTACTGCTCATAATTTATGGCGTTTTCTCGACGTTCCCGGATGATCTCATCCAACAGTTTTGACATTTTGTCGAAATATGCGGGATCAAGAAGGTGATCGCGAATGATTTTTTTGCGGACATTGTTTTCTATGGTTTCTGCAACAGCACCCTTACTGGAACGAATTCCTTCGGGCAAATTTGCAATTGCATCGGCAATTCCTGTTTTGACAATAATATCGATAAGCGACATTTCACCAAATGGAGAAATAACACGAGGCTCTTCCGCCTGAATGTATGTATCAATCAAATGCCGCATATCTGCTTCGTATGTTTTCAAATCAAGGGTTTCGCCACTGGCATTCTTGATTTCATCACGAAGCTTTACATAGAAATCCACCTTTCGCGTTATCGTTTCGATTTCAGACTTGCTATATCCAGCCTGTTCTATTTCGGCAACAATGTTTGCATATGAGCGAATAAGCGCAACAGTCAATTTATAAAGCGCGTTCCTTTTCACTTCACTTTCTTTTAAGTCGTCTTTGTTTTCGGGGTTACCGCAGAAATAGCGGATATAGGCAAGAGAATCCCTGGGTGGTAATACCGATTCGCAAAGCAATTCGATTTCCTCAAGTGCGTTATCGAGTCTTTCTTTCCCTTTTTCCAAACGGTCATTAAGAAGAATATCGACATCGTCCTTTTCAAATTTGTCGTATGCAAGTTCGGACGTATAAACAGCAACTGCATTTTCCACTTTTTTAAACAGGTCTTTGTAATCGACGATGTACCCGAATTCCTTGTCATCGGAATCAAGTCGGTTTACCCTGCAAATTGCCTGGAAAAGCCCATGATCCTGCATTGATTTATCTATATAAAGATAACTGCATGGCGGCGCATCGAAACCGGTAAGCAGCTTATCAACCACAACAAGAAGCTTCATGGTTGCGGGCTCTTTTATGAATTTATCTTTGGCCTCATCCTCATATTTCTCGGTCGTTTTTTTTCCAAGTAAGGCTGTATACGTGTTGTAAATGTATTGTCTTTCGGTCTCTGTATTCTCACCAGTTTCTTCGGTAGCAATATCCTTAACAGCAGGGTTATACGAGGTTATTATCGCACATTTACCTTTGAGTTCTGTTTTTTGGAAAAGGTCAAAATATCGGCAAGCTTCGTAAATGCTTGATGCAATAAGTATGGCATTGCCAAAATCGCCACTGAGACGTGGTTTCACATTGAAATCAAAAACAATATCACTAACAATATGTTCCAGCCGGTTTTTGGAGCTGAGCACTCTTTGCATGGTGCCCCATTTTTTCTTAAGTTCACATTTCTGAAAATCATTCAGACCTTTGGTTTTTATATCGAACCACTCATCGATTTTTTTCTGGGAGGAAATCTTTTGATCAATATCGCGAGCTTCATATACTAAATCAAGAACAACATCGTCTTCAACTGCTTCGTTAAATTTATAGGTGTGAATATATTTTCCAAAAACTTCAAGGCTTGTTTGTTTGTCTTTTTTAAGTAATGGTGTCCCGGTAAAACCGATGAAAACAGCATTTTTGAGAATTGCTTTCATTGCCTTACGCAATTTACCGGACTGGGTCCGGTGGCATTCGTCAACAAATACAAATAACTCCCCAACCGTTTGAGAAGGCGCTTTTTGCAAATCCCGAATGAATTCTTCGAAATCATCCACGCCTCGTGCGCCGAATTTATGTACAAGTGAACAGAGCATTCGCGGAAGCGGCAAGGCAAGCTGCTCCATGAGGTCTTTCCCGCTGCGAGTGCGAACTATGGATTCTCCGGCCTCGTTGAAAACCCGCTCTATTTGCTTGTCAAGCTCATCACGGTCGGTAAGGACAACGATGCGTGCGTTAGAATTGTTCTCAAGGATCCACTTGGCCAGCCAGACCATGACAATGCTTTTACCACTGCCCTGAGTATGCCAAATTATTCCACCCTCACGTCGACGAACAAAATCCTGCGTTGCTTTAATACCAAAATACTGATGCGTGCGGGGCAGCTTTTTCTTGCCGCCGTCAAAAAGAACAAAATCGTAAATTATTTCCAAGAAGCGTTTTTTATCGCAGAGTTTTAGCAAGTATTTGTCAAGGATGTTGGCTACGTCGCTGGTTTCTTTCCATTTGAGATAATACTTTTCGGGTGTGCCTATTGCACCGAAATGCAACCCTTGGGTATCATTTCCTGCAAAAAGCCATTGAACTGTACTGAAAAAGGATTGAATAAATTCCGGTTGCTGATTTGCGATATTTTGCCGTATGCCGTCACCAATGGAAATTGTACTGCGCTTTAGTTCCAAAACGCCAAGGGCAATACCATTTACATAAAGAACAATGTCTGGCCTTTTATTATGAATACCTTGTATGGTTACTTCTTCGGCTATGGTAAAATTGTTAGACTGCGGGTTATTCCAATCAATCAATTCAACTGTTTCGGTGTTGTCGCCAGCATCTTCTTTGACCTTAACGCCATATCGTAATAGTTCGTAGACTTTTTTATTTGCAGTATAAAGACCTTCCGAAAGGTTATCTGCGGTTTTTTTGAGTATGTATAAAGCTTTGGTGATAAGTGTTTCGTTATACTTATTCTGTGACGTTAGAAATTTCCGAAGGATAGACTCTTCGATATTGCAGTTACTAAACCGGTCTTCCCAATTACCAAGATAAGCATAGTTAAGTTGATCGCGAAAAAGAGCAACAACGCGGTCTTGGGTTATGCGTTCTATGTCGCCGACATTGGGCATGGAATTCTCCTCTTCCTATTTTGGGGCGATTTTCCCTTTGAGGGTTTTGAGAAGTTTCGTCCCTTTTTCCGTCAGACGGTATTTCTGCATCCGGCTCTGGGGCTTTTGGGGAACCGTATATTCAATATAACCCGAATCCAATGCAGGTTTCAGGTAACGCTTTTCAAAATTGTCGCGTCCTTTAAGATCAAGTATGTTTTGAAGTTCCTGTCGCGACATGTCTCCTTTTAAAATTAACAGCAAACGTTGAACTTCCAGCTCTACTTGCCCTGTGACTTGCCCTGTGACTTGCCCTGTGACTTGCCCTGTGACTTGCCCTGCCCCCGGTTCAACTTTACGTCTCAGAGTAATGACAAATCCGTCTTCAAGAGAAAATTCCGGTTCAGCCAAGCCGACTTCTCGGCAACGCCGGATCATGTCACCCGTGCCGGTTCCCATGCGTTCTATGTTGCCGACGTTAGGCATGATTCTATCTCCTTAATTGTCGTATCAGCGATGCGACAATCAGATTATCGGGAAGTTTGCACTCAAACATTATCTGAACCTCTTGATTTATGTGATTATCGGATTACCCTGATTTTTCTGATTGAATTTTTTATTAGCGATCCGTTTATATTCAAGACTTTTTGCGCCGAAGTTTATCAGTAAACCAATCTCCAAATCGTATGCTTCCAAATAATTTATCGCCTGGGCCAAATGGACATCCTCCAGTTGCGTCAATGCCTTAAGCTCCACCGATACAACATTTTTCACCAGAAAATCAACCCTGCGCGTTCCAATCTGAAGATTTCGATAATAGATTGGCATCTCGTGTTCACGTGTAAATGCGATACCTGCCTCTGCCATTTCAATTTCCAAGGCTCTTTGGTAGATTACCTCTTGAAAACCGTTGCCCAACGCGGAATGTACCCGCATGGCGCAACCAATTACCATGGATGTTAAATCGGAATATTTGTACTTTTCGTCAATCATTGTCAGAACCATTGATTCGTGTGATTAATGTGATTAGGATGATTTTTAATGCCTCCTGTTTTGCTGCTTTTGTTTTTCATCATCTTCATCATCTTCATCATCTTCATCATTCCAATCAGATAAATCAGTGGTTCAGACGTGTTTTTCCTGTCAGTAACTCCTGCATTATTCCCTGCTTGATTGTGCGGTATTTTGAAAGCTTGGCTTCGAGAGCGGAAAGTTCGGAATCCATGTCGGTGAGTATTGCGGCAATTGCGATTTGTTCTTCAACACTTGGTGGCATTGGAATTGGAAGCTGTGAATATTCATTACCGTTAATTCCCGGTTGCCCACTTCGCATCGACATTACAGTAACCCAGTTCCAATACACTTTTGTTTCTAAAAATCCTTTTAAAAACCGAGCATTAAGTTTAGTAGAATCCACCTTAACTCGTATTAAAAAACCGGCAAAAACTAATCTTCCATTTTTTGGATTATGTAAATATGTTTTACCAACACTTGCACCTGTTCTGGCAAAAACAATATCATCTGGATCAAGAAAATATTGAGCTGAATTTATATTGTCAACTGAAACTTTTCCTTTATGAAAAAATGAACCATCCTCAGAAATATCGGTTATTCGAAGGTATGTTGGTAAAATATCTGAATAAGGTACTGCTGGTGCATTTATGCCATAATCGGGATTTTTTAATAAATATTCCCCCAGCCTCTTCTCTTCCCACTTCCCCTCAAACCCTGGCAACCGTTTCTTTCCAGTCAACAATTCCTGCATTGCGCCCTGCTTGATTGCGCGTTTCTTAGCAATCAGTTTTTCAAGGCTTTGGATGAGCTCGTCGGTGTCGGAAAGGGCGGTGGCGATTGCGGTTTGTTCGGCGAGGGTAGGAGGAATGGGAATTTGAACTGAATGTAGAATTGATTGAGTAACAAGTGGTAAATCATTTTTATTTTTGACATTATTAAGACCTGCAGCCTTTAGCGCCAATGAAAAAAAAATGATGTCAATATTTTTAAATATTATACGTGGATAAAGTGCATTATCTGTAACCCATGAAGGACCAGTCGAAAGATAAACTTCTCCACATTTTTGACCGACCCGTCCAACAATTACTGTTAAAGCTTTTACAAAGGGCTTTACTGTGTATCCGGCAATTCCATTTCCGCCGTATACTGGGAACGGTGTTTCAGATGATTGTGGGCTTAATGCAGAGATGCTAATCCCACAGCCAGAGGAGAAAGATGCAAGTTCTCCTACAGAACAAATTTCCCAATCCTCTGGAATCACCCCAACCTCGGTCTTTTTATATCCCGCTCGCACTGAGCCCTGTCGAAGTGTCACTTCCATTCCAACCCCATTTTCCCATTGTCCGAACCACTGATTTTCGTGATTTTGGGATTATTCTGATTGTAAAGGCATTCCGGATTTTTATTTATTGTTTTTAAAATCATCTTTATCATCCTAACCCCATGCTTCGCATGGGATAAGTTTACTTTATATATTATCTACGTAAAAAGCGTAGATAATCCAGATATAGGTACTAATCATATAAATCAGTGGTTCAGACATTGTCCCCCGCATTTCCTCGAGCATGCTCAATAGCCAAATGCAATCGTTTTTGCAGCAGCTCCATTGGCGGCAGTTCCGTTAAGTATTCACTGACGCGAATAGATTTATCTGCCAATTGAAATAGCTCCACCTGTTCCTCATCGGCTGCGGCGCATAGGATCAGCCCGATTGGCGGTTCTTCATGATCGGCGCGTTCATGTTTGTCTAGCCAGCGAAGGTAAAACTCCATCTGCCCGACATGAGCCGGTTGAAAGGATTCAAGTTTCAGCTCTATTGCAACGAGCCTTCGAAGGTGTCGATGATAAAAGAGAAGATCGAGATGGAAGTCATCTTTTCCCACACTCATCCGTTTCTGCCGCGCAACAAAACTGAACCCAGTGCCCATTTCAAGCAGAAAGCTTTCTATTTCGCGCAGAATGGCACTTTCAAGGTCATGCTCGCTATAAGTGCCTTTTAATCCTAAAAAGTCAAGAAAATAAGGGTTCCGAAAAACCGTGTCTGGCGTCATTCGTCCATCACGCAAATTGCCGATCTCTTTTGATATAACTTCCTTGGTGTTTTTTGACAACGCAGTACGTTGGTACAGCATGCCGCCAATCTTCTTTCTGAGCGTGCGAACATCCCATCGTTCTATCCGGCATATTTCGGCATAAAATTCCCTGGCAAGAGGATCTTTGAGGGGAAGTATTTCGATAAAGTGGCTCCAGCTCAATTGTGTCGACAGCGTCGACACAATTGTTTTTTCGGGAAACATCTCCGCAAAACGCACCATTCTGGTAAGTGCGGAGTAATTAAACCCTTCTCCAAACTCAACGGTCAATTGTTGCGACACTGTCGCAAGAATTCGTTTCCCATATTCAGCTCGACCTTCTTGCAGGTTTTCTTTTAACAATCGCTGCCCGACATGCCAATAGACGACTATTTGTGTAGAATTGCCCAGCGTGGCAACACGCTGCCGCGCAGCCTGAATGAGCCCCCGGAGATCGGCGATGAGACCCGCTTCATCAACAACCACTTGTACTTGCAGGTCTTGTTTTTGCTTGGTTGGCTTGCGGTTTTTTAATGCGGATTTGATATTTTTCATACCTTAAATCCTATCTTCCCCAAATGCCCCTTCACCTTCTGCTCCATTGTTTCAACAGCCTCTTCAAGTTTCGGCAATGCTTCATCATATCGCTCTGCAAGCTCTTTTATTCTGCCTGTTAATCTTTGGCTTATCCGCTGCATTTCGCCTTGAACATCCTGTTCGATTTTGGCAAGCCACTTATCATCGACTACCAGAACTTTTATTTCATCAATTGTCAAAGCTTTGTATTTATCGGAAACTTGCCAATCCAATAAGGATTCCTTGTCCTTGATTTCTTTGTTTACACGAGCCTGTTCATTAAGGAGCTTTCGATACTTTTTAAGGATCGCGAGTTCATCTTTCAATTCATCGTTGTGTTCAATTTCACTTATCCGGTTCTGAATGCTTACTTTATTTAATTTTCCTTTATCATTTTTTGCTTCTTCAAGCAATCCCTCTTCGCCGCTGTTTTCTTCTTCCATTTCCTCCATCTGACGTCCAAAATCATCGCGCTCGGATTCAAGACTTTCAATGGCCTTTTTGTCTGCCTCAAAATAACGTGCAATAACAAGAGACTTGGGAATCATTCGGCCTTCCCATGTTTTTTTCTTTGCATCTTTATCTATCTCATTACCGCAAGCCCAACCATCGACAACCAGTTCATAGACATCATCCTGCATGACTTCCATCCAATATGAAAGCAAGTGCTGGTACATATCGTATTTATCAATTAACGAAAGCTCGGAAAAATTTTGCAGCAGATCTTCCGAAATTGTATGAATGAGCTTTTTCGGTTTTTCGCCTATGGCTATACCTTTAAGTTTTGGGTGATTTGTTTTCTTCCAGGTATCAAAGACTATTTGCACTTTTGCCGTGTATTGGATAAATTCGCTATGCTCATAAATTGTTTTCTTTATGTCATCATGATTTATCGCGAGAATGCTATAGTTTTTCCGGGCCGACGGAGTATATAGTTTGCTCCTTAGTGTCGGATAGGTTTCCCAATATTCGCGCAAAGCATAAATGTTGACATTGGGTATGCCGCCATGTAAATGCGCCTCAATATCTTGAATATCTTCCTCGTCCTGACTGTCGATATAGCGCGGGATATTGAGATTGTATTCATTCTTCTCAATTTCCGTAACCGAAACCATGCGACTGTATTTGTCAACGTCAAGCTGCCGATTGAATACGTCGACGATTTTATGAATATCCTGCTCGCGCAGGCGGTTTTTGTTGCCGTCTTTAATGAATCCTTTTGAAGCATCAACAATGAAAATACCCTTGCGGTTTTCGGCATTTTCTTTATCAATAACAATAATGCAGGCAGGAATTCCTGTTCCATAAAAAAGGTTTGCCGGAAGACCGATTATTCCTTTTATGTATCCTCGTTTTATGATGTTTGCCCGAATTTCGGCCTCAACATTACCACGAAATAATACGCCATGTGGTAGAATGACTGCGCCTTTCCCTTTTCCTGGTTTTAGCGAGCGAATGATATGTAATAAGAATGCATAATCACCATTCTTATTCGGAGGAACGCCAAAATCTTTAAATCGTTCATGCGGGTCTGTGATGGTACCCTTTTGAACAGCGAATCCGGTCGACCATGCTTTATAGGAAAACGGCGGATTAGCAACGGCAAAATCGAATGTTTGCAAATTGCCTTTATCATTAAGAAAAAGTGGGTCCGAAAGCGTACTCTGGCCTTTTTTAATTTCTGCGGTTGCATTGTCATGCAGAATCATATTCATTTTAGCCAAGGCGGCTGTTGCTACGTCCTTTTCCTGCAAGAAAAGTGATATCTTTGATTCAGCTTCATCGCCAACCTTAAGTAACAATGAGCCTGAACCACCCGTTGGATCGTATCCAGTTGTATCGGCAGAAGTTTTCTGGTTATTAATACCGATAACTTTTGCCAATATCCGACTGACTTCGGCAGGAGTATAAAACTGTCCTTTGCTTTTCCCGCTTTCTGTGGCAAAATGACGCATGAGGAATTCATATGCGTCGCCGAGAATATCATCGCCTTCGGCTCTATTTTTACTAAAGTCAAGAGCCGGGTTTTCGAAAATCCCTACGAGCCTCGTAAGCCTATCAACCATTTCCTTGCCGCTGCCGAGTTTATCGGCATTGTTGAAATCGGCAACATCGATTGTACCTTCAAGATTATTTGCCTTTGCAATAACGCCGATTATCTTTTTGTTTATATCGTCGCCAATGGTTGGTTTTCCCTTAAGCGCGACCATATCCTTAAAACTTGCCCCTTCCGGAACCGTAATCGGCGCGAATGGGATGCCTGTATATTTATCGGAAATGTATTTGACAAAAAGGAGAACAAGGACATAGTCTTTGTACTGTGATGCGTCCATGCCGCCGCGAAGTTCATCGCAACTGGCCCAGAGCGAGGCGTAGAGTTCGGATTTCTTAATTGCCATATGAGAAGTTCAGCTCCAAAAATTCAATTATGGTTACACGAAAAGCGAGTAGAGCCCCGCCAGCAGTTGGGGCTGGCTCCACTAAATAGTCTATTTCCGTTCAAATTTTATATAATTCTTAATAGCCTCTGTTATTCCTAGCGAAACATTTTCTATCTCATTGGCCAAACAGAAATCAACCAAGTCCTGTTTTAGTCGTAGATGCATACGTATTTCAAGTCGTTCGGATTTTTTATTACCGGAATCGATTTCTTCAATCTTTCGTTTCGTAGGCTTTGATTGCCCAAAGCCAATAAACTCTTTTATCGCAAGGGTTACCACTTCTGCCGAAGTTTGGAGATTTTTTTCGCAATACGCTCCAAGGTATGATCGCAAATCAGAGTCAATTCGTATTTCAATACGTTGAGTTTTGCCTTTGCTGGATATTTTTGTATTTTTATTCACCACTATTTTCTTCCACAACCATTTGATTTTTCGGGAGAAATAAAATAAACCATACTTAAATATAAAATAAACCTTGCGTTGTCCGTACAATTTCCGTGCAAATAATTTATTTATGAGATAAATTGGCTATTTTTCAAACATTATCGTATATCATACGTACTCTACATGAATGATACAATCAATAGGCTGACAAGAGTTTCGCAGGTTTAACGCTTAACAAAGGGGGACATTATGATGATCACCCTAAAAGAGCTGCCAAGCGAACGGAAACGCCTGGAAGATTCCTTCTCTTTTCCTGAAAACCAGAGACACTTTCCCGATGATGATTACGTGGTTACTCTGGAAAAAGAACTCATTGAAAAATGGCACAAGAAAAACATGGCGGAAGAAATGGAGAAATTGGTACACAAATAAATTCAACCGGTTATCTCGAATTGCCGATCTTGCGTTTCAATAGATGGCAGTTCTACGGTAAAAACATCTTTTGCTTTTGAAAGTGCTGGATCCGTTCTCAATTTTTCCACGAATTCTTTTAGAACGGATTCTTCAGCTTGCGCCTCGCATTCAACAGTTCTGTCGTAACTGTTTCTTACCCAACCGTAGACACCAAGTTCGTTTGCCGCATCCTCGGCAAAATACCGATATCCAACACCCTGAACGCGCCCTGTTATTGTTATCGATATCCGTTTGACGGGCATATTTATTTTTTAGAGAAAAAGTTTACTATAATTGTAATAACGACGCTCAATAAAATGCACGTTGCAACGGGTATGTATAATCTGAATCTGTCGTTTCCAAACCGTATATCTCCCGGCAACCTGCCTATGGGAAACTTATCGGCAAAAAGGAATACAACGCCAACAACTATGATGACCGTTCCTGCGACGATAAGGAATCTGCCGACATCTATCCAATTCATAACAGCCCCTTTATAAAGTTTTCTAACAAATGCTATTGTGCTTCCGGAAACAGATTCGGTTGTGACGCATTGTTATTTTTTGGAACCAGGTTGAAATATGAATATACTTTTGCCGTGACTTCTCTTCCCCGCGGTGTTCGTTTTAAAAACCCGCTTTGAATGAGAAACGGCTCATAAACCTCTTCGATGGTATCAGGCTCTTCGCCCACGACAACGGCAACGGTATTAAGCCCGACAGGCCCGCCGTTGTAATGTTCGACAATAGATAAAAGTATCTTTCTATCTATGCCGTCCAGACCTTCGGCATCGATGCCAAGCATAGACAATGTTTTATTGACAACGTCAAGAGTGATTTTTCCGCTTCCTTTGATTTCTGCGACATCGCGGCAACGCCGGAGCATGCGATTGACGATTCGCGGCGTGCCGCGCGCTCGGCGCCCCAGTTCAAAAGCGGCATTTTCGTCGCAAGGAATTCCCATAATGCCTGCCGAGCGCATAGCAATGCGCTGCAGTTCCTTGGGAGCGTAATACCCAAGGTGGCAAACATAGCCAAAACGACCCAGCATGGGAGCAGTAAGCATGCCTTGCCGCGTCGTGGCCCCAATAAGGGTGAAATGCTTAAGATTGAGCCGAACAGACCGCGCCGACGGCCCTTCACCAAGCATAATGTCGAATACAAAATCCTCCATCGCAGGGTATAAAAATTCTTCGACCACGCGCGACAACCGGTGGATTTCATCGATGAATAGAATGTCACGGGTTTCCAAGTTTGTCAAGTTGCCGGCAAGATCGCCGGGTTTCTCGAGTACCGGGCCGGAGGTCGTTTGAATATTTACGCCTAATTCATTGGCCAAAATCCGGCATAATGTTGTTTTGCCAAGCCCCGGAGGACCTGTGAAAAGAACATGGTCGAGCGATTCCCCTCGCCTTTTGGCCGCTTCAAGAAACAGGGAAAGGTTTTCTTTCTCCTTTTCCTGGCCTACAAAATCGGCAAAGGTTTGGGGACGAAGCGGGACATCGCCGGATTCGTCGTCGTCGCGCACCGAACCGCTAATGACCCTGTCGTCGGTGCTTTCGTTGTTATTATTGTCAAGCATATGCGTCAAATAGGTTATAGGTTATAGGTTATAGGTTATAGGTTATAGGTTATAGGTTTTCCTATTACCCATGACCCATTACCTGCATTTTCTTAAATGACTTGCAAAGCCTTTTTAATCCACTCTTCAACAGACACCGAAGCGTCGATAACGCTTTCCACGCGCGACAATGCTGCTTGTACCTGTTTTTCTGAATATCCTAAAGAAACCATTGCGGCGAAAGCCTGGGTACGCTCCTCGCTGCGGTATTTGCCTGGCCCGGCCATGGCAACAGATGCATCCTCCGAAGCGGGGAAACCCGAAAGTTTTCCCTTAAGCTCGACAATAAGCCTCTGGGCGGTTTTATCGCCAACGCCCGTAATCTTGCGCAAGCGCGACGGATCGCCTGCATTGACACTTGCAACAAGGTCGGGCACACGGATGCCCGACAAAATGCTTATCCCGGTTTTGGGGCCGATATTGCTGATGCTTATGAGCTGCCGGAAAATGTCCCGCTCAAGCGCTGTCAGAAAACCGAAAAGCCTTTCCGCATCTTCCCGTACGTAATGATGGCAAAGCAATTTCACATTCTCACCGGGAAGCGGGAGTTTCTCATAGGTTGACAACGGAATAGTCAGCACATACCCGATGCCGGCGGCCTCGACAATGGCCTCAGACACAGATTTTTCCGCAAGCACACCACGAACATATTCGAACATAGGCCTACCGTTTCATTGTGGTCAGCGTTTTGGAAAATGCATAATGTTGAAAATCGCATACTGCCGCAGCCAAAGCATCATAGGCATCGGCATGATATTCGTTTTTCGGCAATGCCAGCATTTTTTTTATCATGAATTCCACCTGGTCTTTTTGGGCATTACCATTGCCGACAACTGATTTTTTTATTTCCCTGGGCGAATACTCGGCAACCTCCGCACCCGATTGTACGGCCGCAAGAAGCGCAACGCCCCTCGCCTGGCCAAGAACAAGCGTCGTATGCACGTTTTTTGCATAAAACGCCTCTTCGACGCACACCCTGTCGGGTTTGTAAAAACGCATTTTGTCAATCAACCCCGTATGGATACATGCAAGCTTTGCCGGCATTGTGCTTTTTGCATCGGTACGGATGACGCCGCAATCGACCCACACCATACTGTTGCCGCTCACCCGAATAACGCCGTAGCCGGTGTTGACTGTTCCAGGATCTATGCCGAAAATCACCATAGGAATTCGCATGTTTCGTTTTGCCCGCACCCGTTATAAATGGGGTGCAGGCGTACCTATTGTAGTCCTGCCGACAATCGCCGCATAAAAGTTCATTTACTGACTGGCATACTTTTCGGCGTCTTCATCGCTAACGTCAAGATTGCTGTACACGTGTTGCGCGTCATCGAGTTCGTCGAGTTCGTCCATAAGGCGCAAAACTTTGAACGCTGCGTCACCTTCAAGCTTGACCGAATTCTCGGCAACTTTGGTGAGCTCTGCGTTGATTGGCGTAATACCGACTTTTTCAACAGCAATACGTACTGCTTCAAACGCGTCCATAGGTGTTGACACTTCATATTCTTCATCGTCACTCGACAGGTCTTCGGCGCCGGCGTTAAGCACAACTTCCATAAGGGAATCTTCGTCCATCGCGCTTTTGGCAATACGAATCAAACCCTTGGCCTTGAACATCCACGATACTGAATTGGCCGCAGCCATATTGCCGCCGCCTTTACTCATCGCATGACGCACTTCCGAAACCGTACGGTTGCGATTATCGGACATGCATTCGACAAGAACGGCAACACCGCCAGGCGCATACCCTTCGAGCACAAATTCTTCATACATCACACCATCGAGCGTGCCTGTACCTTTGGCAATGGCATTTTCAACATTTTTTCCCGGCATGTTTGCCGCACGTGCCGCAGACATTGCCGAACGAAGACGGGGATTTCCTTCAGGATTCCCGCCGCCCATTCGTGCCGCAATGGTTATTTCACGAATCAGACGGCTGAAGACTTTTCCTCTTGCAGCGTCCGCATTTCCCTTGGACCTTTTAATCTTGGCCCACTTGGAATGACCAGACATACTACCTCCTTAAACAAGTGATAAAGATTTATATTGATTTCTCTACTTCTGATAATTCAACTTTCATCAAATCGAGCATTGGACTGCCGAAAAACGCAGATGCGCATTGAATCATGGTTGGTGCAACGTCGCTCACATAAAACCAGCTTTGCCGTTCGTTGTCCATTGATTGAGGGCAAAAACCGCCGATAGCGTGCAGGATTTCCCTGGCCTCCCGCGCTATCCATAGGGCGCTGTCGAGCACCGTAATATTCGCACCCACGGTTTCCTGTATTGTTTCCATAAGTAAAGGATAATGCGTGCATGCAAGTATGACGATGTCCGTTCCCTGCTCTACAAGCCCGGCGCAATATTTTTGCGCGACAAGTCTTGCTATTTCAGAGTCATACAACCCCTCTTCGACAATCGGCACAAACAACGGACATGCCTTTTGGTAAGGTTTACATTCGGGATCGATGTCCCGTATTATCTTTTCGTAGGCCCTGGAATTGACCGTCGCGGCAGTGCCAAGCACGCCGATTTTCTTGTTCATTGTCCGTTTCGCAGCCGCCTTTACAACAGGAACTATTGCACCGATAAGCGGCACGTCAAACATTTCCTTGCTTATATCATCGAGCAATACCGACGACATGGTGCTGCAAGCGACAACAAGCATCTTTACGTCGTGCCCCAGAACAAAGCGGGCCGATTGCATGCCGTTGCGGCGAATGGCTTCCTCGGAACGGCAACCGTAGGGGAAATGCGCGGTATCGCCAAAATAGATCACCGATTCGTTGGGCATTGCCCTGAGCAATTCCTTGACAACAGTTAAACCGCCGAGCCCCGAATCAACAACGCCTATCGGCCTCGCGTCACTCATGATCCGGCCTCGTATTTCTTTTTAAAATTCATGATCGCTTCGAAAATTGAGACAGCGATGTTTTTGCGCACGAAAGCGTCTCCTAAAGATTCTTCCTCTTTTTTGTTCGAAATGAAACCAACTTCGATAAGCACCGACGGCATATATGCGCCGTTGAGCACCCAAAAATTTGCCTGACCGATTCCAAGGTGCAATCGTGGGATTGCATTGCACGACGAATGGAAAGATTCGGTGAGCATGATTGAAAAGTCCTGGCTTTCGCGAAGGTACTCGTTTCCCACCATTTCGATGAGAATGTTTTGCAAATTGTCGTATCGGCTGGCCTTGTCTTCAAGTTTTATGACCGCATTTTCCCTCATAGCAACAAGCTTGTCGTCTTCGTTTTTCGCCTGCGACAGGAAATAAACCTTATACCCCCGTGTGTTGTCGCGTTTCTTGGCATTACCCTCGATGCTGTTGGCATGGATGGAAACAAAAATGTCGGCTTTTTTCTCGTTGGCAAATTTAGTCCGGTCTTGCAAAGGAATAAAAACGTCTTTGTCCCTTGTCATGTAGACAGTGAATTTTGTCTTGCTTTTAAACAAATCCCGTAATGCGCAGCCGATGTCCAATACGACTTTTTTTTCTTCAAGACCGCCGGGGCCGATCGCGCCCGGATCCATACCGCCGTGCCCGGGATCAATAACAATGGTTTTTACCAACTCCTGCGTGACTTTGGACCGCTTTACAGTATCAAGATGCGATGGTTTCAAAGCAATTTTTATGGCCGTGCTGTCATGAACCTTTGGTACGACAAGCGGAACGACTTGCACAGGTTGCGGTACAGGTTGCGCAGGTTGAACCTGGTTCGATGCGGAAAGCACGTCGTCTGCGTTTTGGAAAGGCATCGAATCAATGCCTACCGCATGAAAGGCCATACTACATAGTCCGGGAGCCAAATACAGTGAACCGCCAAGTCTGATCGGTGCATCAATGAGTTGTATGAGCGAGTCGTTTGCACTGAAAAACGGCATGCCCTGGACAAATATGAGCCGCTTGTTTTTTTTCGTACATGTCAATTTTTGCGATACCGGGTCCCATTTCCACACAAAACCAACAGCTTCACAAACAGTAGGAATGGATACAAACGGTTTACCGCTGAAGCGGGATATTCGAATTATTTTTGCCGTCCCGATTGCAGTGTCCAAAGACGTTGCATGATGCGCCTGTTTCAAAGTGTCGGCATTGGCGCAGCATAGGGCAAAGGCGCATAAAAAAAGCGCGGTCAATGGTTTTCGCGTCATCATCGTTTTCCGCGAATCCTCATCACCTGCGCCAGACGCCGTTTCGTCTCTTCTTCGGCAATTTTTTCTCTTTTGTCAAACTTTTTCATGCCTCGGCATAACCCAATTTCCATTTTCACCCAATGCTTATCAAAATATACCTTAAGCGGTATTATTGAAAGATGTTTTCTTTCCGCCTCATTATGGATGCGGATAATTTGACTCTTATGTAAAAGAAGTTTCCGCTTTCTATATGGTTCAGCCACGACAAAACCGCCGATTTGAAACGGTGCAATATGCATGTGATGAACAACCATTTCATTGCCATCGCTTGTTGCATAAGTATCGACGATTGATATGCCGCCCTGCCGAATGGATTTGACCTCGGCGCCCAAAAGCACAACCCCTGCTTCAAACCGCTCCAATACTTCGTAGTCGTGAAACGCTTTTTTATTCTGGGCCAAAAGCTTGATTTGTTCTTTTTTCTCAGCCTTATCGCTGGATTTATCCGTTTTTTGCATGGGTAGGAAAATACAATAATATAGAATTATAGAGTATAGAAATACGGTGTTTGCTTAAAAAAAGAAATATATTTACAATGAGGCGCTTTTGAAACCAAAAAAAATGAAGCCGGAGAATTGGAGAAAGGGAAAAAATGACTGATTGTATTTTTTGTAAAATCATTGCGGGTCAAATTCCTGCTGCAAAAATTTTCGAAGATGAAAACATCATTGTTTTTAAGGATATTACTCCTAAGGCACCGGTTCACCTATTGGCAATTCCAAAAACACATTTTGCAACGATTCAGGATATCCCCGAACCTGAAATGGGTATCATAACGAAATTGTTTTCGGCTATTGCCAAAACCGTGCAAACATTGGGCCTTTGCGAAAAGGGATATCGTTTAGTGATAAATTCCGGTGAACGTGCCGGACAAGCTGTGCCCCATATCCATGTCCATATTCTTGCAGGCCGCGAACTGGCCTGGCCTCCCGGCTAATGAGCAGAAAAAACGGTTTTTCCGATTCCAGCGACGAATTTGAACATTCCCCCCAGGCTTCCCAGGGAATCGGTGACGACGTTTTCAGCATGCGGCAGCATTTTTCCGGGGATTTTGCCGTCGGTCAATGCTTTGCAAGCGATATGGAACCCGAACTTGGCATCGGGACACTGAGCGCAATCGAGAACAAGCGCCTGTCGATCACGTTCAAAGAGACATCAAGCGTCCGCCATTATTCGACGCATGATGCGCCACTGCGGCGTATTCGCTTCAAGCACGGTGACATTGTGCAGAACCAGGCCGGAAAAACCGCAAAAGTGCTGGCTGTGCTTGAGGAACATTCCCTTATTACCTATCAAACAACCATCGGCACGATCCATGAAACAGACTTGAGCGGATCGACGAGATTCACTGCACCGATAGACCGCCTGCTTTCCGGACATTTCGACAGGACAAGGGTATTCGATTTGCGCATGCGTGCGCTTGAGCTGCGCCATGAGTTAGACAAATCGGAAATCCGCGGTTTTTGCGGGCCGCGCATCGACTGCCTGGGCCATCAATTATACATCGCCCATCAAATTGCGCAGAGCCACAAACGTCGCGTCATGCTCGCCGATGAAGTCGGGCTTGGCAAAACAATCGAGGCGTGCCTAATTTTGCATCGGCTGCTTTTATGCGGCCTTGCACAAAGGGCGCTCATTTGCGTACCGCAATCGATCGTGCATGTGTGGTTTGTCGAGCTGCTCCGGAAATTCAACATGCTGTTTACCATTGTCGACGCTTCGTATTTCGACGATGACAGCGGCAATGAACAAAACCCGTTTTTGTCGGACCAACTTGTCTTATGCGATATCGGTTTTTTATCGCAACACGAAAAAGCCGCCTCGCTTGCCCTGGAAGCAGGATGGGACGTGCTCATTGTCGATGAAGCGCATCATGTTCGCCACGATTCACCCCTTTTCGATTTTGTCCAGTCGCTGGCTCTGGTCTGCCGCGATGTGTTTCTGTTAACCGCAACGCCCCATCAACTGGGTGAAGAAAGCCATTTCGCGCGCCTTCGGCTCTTGGACCCTTCGCGATTCACCACCTTCGAAACGTTTAAAAACGAGTCGAAAACCCATCGGACGATTGCCCGGATCACAAGCAGTCTTACGGACAATGTCCAGCCTGGCCCGGCCGATACGACCCTGCTTTGCGGTTTGTTTGCAGACGAGGCAGTCTTTACACGCGATCAAATAGAGCACATTTCGGCCCAATCGCCAACCATACGTCAACGGATGGTCGACGAACTTATAGACCGTTTCGGCATAGGCAGGGCAATGTTTCGAAATACCAGAACCGCAGTGGGAAATTTTCCAAAAAGAATTGCCGACATCCTGCCTCTTGACGGAAACAAAAGCTGCATCGACCAGAGCAATAAGGAACTTCAGAACCAATTCGACACCCTGACCAACGATCCTCGGCTGTTGTGTTTCATCGAATTGCTGAACAAATTCCCCGATGACAAATTTCTTTGCATTTGCCGCGACAAAAGCCTTGTCATTGCGATCGAAAAAGCAATGCGCCATCATTGCGCCGTAGCGACAGGCCAATTTCATGAAGAATTGACGCTTGTCGCGCGAGACCGGAATGCCGCCTGGTTCGGCGAAGACGATGGCGCCCGCGTCTTGCTCTGCTCGGAAATAGGCAGCGAAGGCAGGAATTTCCAATTCTGCCATCATCTATTCATGTGGGATTTGCCTTACAATTGCGAACTTATCGAACAACGCATCGGACGATTGGACCGTATCGGGCAAAAGCACGAAGTTTTTGTCCATGTTCCCTATATCAAAGGGGCAGCAGGCGAAATTCTTTGCAGATTTTTTCATGAAGGTCTCAATGTTTTTCAGAACATCGCACCCTACGGCCAGGAGGTATTCGAATTGTGCAATCCTGCGCTTGAAAAATGCATACGAGGATGCGTCGAGCACAACGCCGACTGGAAAAGCGACCTGGACTTGTGCATATCTTCTGCAAAAAAACAGGCTGCCGTTGTTTCCAAACGGCTTGAATCGGGCCGCGACAGATTGCTTGAACTGCATTCCTTTAGGCCGGCAATCGGCAACCGGATCGTCGAATCCATTGCAAAATCGGAAAAAGATAAGACGCTTGAGCAGTTCATGATTGATTTTTTTAAATTTTACGGCGTGTTTTCGGAGCCATTGGGAAACAGAACCTATAAATTATGGTCTGAATCGGGACTCGACGAAACCTTCCCGGCATTGCGTACCGACAGACCGCTTGTCACCTTTGACCGGGCAAAGGCATTGTCGCGCGAAGACATGGAATTCATGACTGCCGATCATCCGGCGGTACGCAATGGTCTTGACATGTTTTTAGGCTCTGAAAAAGGAAATTGCAGCTGCGCAATTTGGAAAAATGCACCGTGTGGCGGACTTTTGTGGGAGGCTCGCTATGTACTCGAATGTGTTGCTTCACCACTTTTGCATGTCGACCGGTTTCTGGCGCCAACTCCGATCAGAATCCTTATCGACCATATGCTCAGGGACAAATCGAATATTTTTTCCGGCGAATCGTTCAATACGGCTTTATGCGATTATGACAAGTGGCATGTTTTGGAACAAAACAAAAAGGTAATGGACCTTATTCCCAAATTGCAACAACACGCCGATGAATGTGCGGTACAATGTGCACGCAATGCCATTTCCAGGTCACTGGATTCTATGAAAACCACGCTATCTGCGGAAAAAAGCAGGGTCGAACATTTAGCAGAAGTCAACCCTGCGGTTTCAAAAGAGGAATTAATAACCCTTGAAACCGAAATAACTCAACTGACCAGGGCCATTGAAACTGCGACCCCGCGCCTCGACGCCGTACGGCTGGTTGTGCTGCAAAAAAAAACAGTCTGACATTGCCTTTATTTCTATCATCATAGATTCTTTTGATTTTGAAATATTTTTTCTTCACCTTATAAATCATTCAGCTTATTCCTGTACCTCGGGAATTTCTCCTGACGTGTTTCCGCAGCTCTTACTGTTGTCAACCGGAATGCTTTTAAGATAGGCCTCGTACCGATGAAAAAAGCCATAATTGCACGGTATACCCGCTTTTTTAAGCAAACCGACGCTGACATATTTGTGCAAAGTCTTACCATCACGTCCGCCTGTAAATTCCTGGTTGCATTCCCCTATGCAGGCAATGGTGACGTCGCGCACACCGCCGTCCAAAGTATCTTTGGTCAACTTTTTAAAATCAAGCCTCAGGATCGCATTCCAAAGTCCGTAATCGGTGCGTTTTATGCTTTCACTCCCGACATTAAACGGCCTGATGACGTCATCGGTTGTCCCGCTTTTTGCGAAATTTGAAACAGGTTGGCTTATGGTAAGGGTTTTCTCGTCAAACCCTTCATCTTTGGAAACATAAACCTGCAAGGCACTGTCGGAAACATCGAACCCTTCCAATCCGTCGGACGGATTCGAAACAAGTCTTTTGTGCAAGCCAAGCAAGGTGGGACGCAGGTTATTAAGATCACCGAAGGGGTGGACATGCATAATGGTGTCGTCGCTTGTCACGGTATCATCGCCAAGAATCACCGATGAAATCACGAGTGATGGATGATCGGCTGGCCGTTCGATCAAATCGTTATTGTAAAGTACGTTAAACAGGTGCAATTGTTCGTACAAGGTAAGTTCAAGGGTACCGAGCCCCACAGAATACATGCTGTCGGACACAGGAATTCTTTTTCCTGCCGAGCTTTCCGAGTCAATGCGAACGCCTGCGATCCGGGCAAGTTCCTTGTATGCCCTGACGCCCGTGACGATAGACATATGGTTATCATTGACAATTCGTGAATAGGCGCCTATACGATACAAAAACTGCGCCATATCCATGGCATCCAGCCTCAATTGTCCGCTTGTGTCAAGAAGTGTACGGTTAAGGCGGTACACGTTTTCGACACCCAGAATATTGTTTGAAACCGCAAGTTGGTCGAAAATATACCTGCACCCTTCAAATATACCGAGATGATTATGAACCTCATAGCCGACATTCCTGACTGCACTGTTTGCAAAAACAACGCCGACTGTTTTGCCGTTCTGCTTTTCAAACGTTCTCTTCCATGGCACATCTGAGGTTACTTCAACGCTGTCGTCCCATGTTTCATATGGCTTGATATTTCCCCAATCGAAATTAAGTGCGTTGAATATCGGTTTGGCTGTCGAAGAACCGTTCGGGATCCTGTTTTTTAAAAGACAGGCAAGACGCGAACCAAGTTTGTCTTTGGAATAATATGCAAGCAAATTCCCGCTTTTTGAATCGATTATCGCATATGCGAAATACTGGCCGTCTACTTTTGTAAATCTTCGAGAATAATAATCAGTAGTGTCCGGTTAACATAGATTTGATTCGTTGTAAAGCAATGATAAACATAAAGATAAGTATGGTTAATAAATTTTTCGACTTCGTTTTGGGCATGCTGTATTTAGTCCTCCGATTCT
>Ga0182027_10003046_pt1 | contig 26887 bp, 18 predicted proteins | sample 712E1DmetaG_FD_121300 | JGI IMG/M metagenome (GOLD analysis project Ga0182027, IMG submission 121300) | Permafrost microbial communities from Stordalen Mire, Sweden - 712E1D metaG (Illumina Assembly) | ecosystem: Environmental > Terrestrial > Soil > Wetlands > Permafrost | place: Sweden...
TGCGAGAAGGTTGTTTTCGGGATTGAACTTAACCACTTTAATATTTTTCTCGGCCGTCTCGATTCTGAAATTATCTGAGTTTTGTCCGGGATTCCAAACAACAACATTACCATCGGCACTGATACCGGCAAGATAATTCCCTTTTGAGGAGATATCAATTGAAGTTATCTCCATCAAGCCTGTAGAAACATTAACACTTGTCCTCGCAGCAATGTCCCATTTGAGCACCTTCCCATCGAGCGCCGCTGAATAGAGGTATTTCCCGTCATATGAAAAGATAAGTGATTTAATTCCTCCCTTGTGACCCGTCATCTCATATCCAGGATCGTTCCCTTTTAATGGGATCATCTTTATAGAGGAGTTTGAACTCCCACATGCAAGCCAGGAAGCATCAGGACTGACGGCCAAAACCTCGATAATATCGCTTCCTGAATAAATGACCTGAAGTGTCTGATCTTTTTTCTCAAGTGACCATTTCAGTACCTTTCCATCATTCCCCGAAGTAAAAAATTCGTTTTTTCCGGGTACAAATGCTATACTCTTAATTTCTCCATTATGCCCTTTGAAGGACTTAAAGTTAATACTACCATACTGGAGAGCAACATTGTACAAACCGGCATAAATATCGGCATCATTATCAGGTCCGTTATTCCTTTTATTAAACAGATAGGCCTGATAAGCCAGAAGTGTCTGCAGGTCTTTTTGGCCTGTCATCTGCAACGATTTAAGTGACATTGACTTACCAATAGACAGCATCCTCAGGCGCTGGGCTCCATTTTTTTGTTCAACGGCAAGATTTTTTTGACGCAATGCCTCTTTAGCATTTCTTTCAGCAAAAGATTTCTGAAGGTCTGCAACAATTTTCTGCTCCTTTGCCTCTTCAGCATTCTTTATGGCAGCAGAGGCAGTTGAATCTGAAATAATCTTATGTTTAATAACAATAATAGCAAACGAATCAGCTATCGCTTTTTCCTTGACAGCCTGGATCCTTTGTTTTTCTGCAAGAATGGACTGCCTTTCAACAGTTGACTTCTGAACATATTCAAAGAGCATGAATCCTACAGATAATAAAAAGGCAATTCCAAGAACCCTTGTAATAAACCTGGTCCTCTTCACTTTCCTTTTCTGCTGTCTGATTTTATTTTGTTCCTCTTCGAGATATGCTTTTTCGCTGGTCCGAAGGTAAACCATTGCCCTTTCAAAAGCAGGATTGTATTGAACTGCCCATGAGAGCGTTGGATTATACTGATCGCGCCAGTTTATTGCGAGTTGCAGGTCAGGGGGTCTGTATAAACTGGTCTTCCCTTGATGATAAAGAGCAGATGCTTCTGATATCCGTAAATACATCTGCATTGAATAATCTTCATTATCTATCCAATCCTTCAGGCGATCCCACAAACGGATAGTACATTCGTTCTGAAGGTCTATTACAGAGCTATTACTCAGAATGATATCCTCCCGTGGTGTGACAAAGGATCGTGATGCGCTCCTGAACTTTTCAATAATATCAAATAATTCTTCATCTGAACACCCGGCAATTGACTTTATCGTTTCAATATCTGAAGGATGCCGTAAACCTTTATTATCTGAACCTTTCCTCGTAATAGTTTTAAATAATATCGCGCAGATCTCTTTTCCGTGCTGGCTTAGTTCTTCATAAACCTCATCCGCATGGAGTGAAACAGCATTATTAACTGTACCAACTAAGTCATAATCTGCTATGGTAATTGGTTTGTCAGGTTGATCAAGCTCCTGCCAGTGTTCCCATGTCCTCATCATGGCGTGTTGCAAAACAGGAAGCTGATCAGTCCGGTCTTTGATGTCATTTAGAAGTGTTTCGATAAGTTCCGGGTCAATTTTTGCTCCGGCAAAATTTACAGGCCCCTCAATAACTTTTCTCCAACTTTCCTTCCCCATCTCAGGAACAAGATAATTGCTGTTGTTGACCAGCCTGGTGAGACTCTTGTAATGTGAACATTCTCCCAGGTATTCAGAACGCATCGTAACAATTATAAAAACATTTTCGTCAGACTTTATGATGGAGTTTACCAGAAAATCAACAAATTTTATTGCAGTTGCATGAGAAATTTCAGATTTTCCGGGTGAAAAGTATCTGAAAAGTTCTTCAAGCTGATCAATAACCAGAAGGACATTGTCATCATGTCTAATCATGTGTTTCCTTAGGACATCAGAAAAACTACCAGGGTTATCGAGAAAATCAGAAAGAATTATCTCTCGTTCAATTCTTGTCTGCCCTGAGTCAATAATCCCATTTGATAATGCTCCAGCCAGATTTCCGAACGGGTCGTTCCCGGGTCTGAAAGAAATAATCTTCCAGATGGAGGATTCCCTGATTTTTAAATTCATGATTTTTGGAAGGACTCCGGCATAGATAAGTGATGATTTGCCGCTTCCTGAAGCACCAATAACAGTTATATACCTGTTTTTAAGTAATCTTAAGATTACCTCATCACATTCAGCTTCCCGTCCGAAGAACAGATCGCTATCTTCAGTAGTAAAGGGTCTTAGTCCGGGGAAGGGATTGCAATCTTTGATCGTTTGAGTTCGCATTATTCCTCGTTATTATCTATATATTTTAAAATCTCAAATGAATGGTCGGGGAACTGAAAATGATATTCTTCAACTGCACTTAGAGGTAAAAAGTAAAAAGAGAGATTGTACCGACTTTGATATTTCCGGGTCAGTCTTTCTATCTCTCCGCTGTAAACCACATGAACTTCATTACTCCCATTGTCGCCGTTTATAGGCCAAATGATGCAACCTCCGGAAGATTGGATGGAGATGCTATCAAAGTTTTTAATATACTTCATATCACAGGCTAATGACAACAACTCATCTTCTGTAATTACTCCAAAATACTTTGAGAGGAATTGAACCTTCTCATAAAGGAATTCTTCTTTAGCTGTGGTCCCATTTATTATTTTATCCAGTCGCGTTTTTATTGAACCAGGTATTCTCTGAGAAACTGAGATGTAGAGCTCAGGCTTTGACCGTGCAATCAGGTTCGCGGACTCTTCCTGAATCAATTCTTCCGGACTGAAAAGAAGAGCGGTCACAGATTCAGCCATATCATCACCTTCAATATTTTTAATAATCCTCAACGCACATGCCTTAGTCCATAGACTTATGAGATTATAATCGCAATTAATTATGTCTTCAAGAAGTTTTTTACGTGGTAGAATTTCTCCAGGAAAGAATTGAAATAGATTTATTACTTTATCCTCATCCGGAACAACATCAAGAAGAGAAATCAACTTTGGTTTTATTAAATCAGAAACTACTATATCTGTCATTTCAAGCGCGTAAGTGACACTCTCCATGGTTTCAATACCAAAATTTTCCCTGATCCTGGCTATAGAACCTGAATCATAAGTTATTGAAAGCAGATTAAAAAGAAACGTATTCCACCTGTCTATTTCCCGGTTAATTTTATCGAGAAGGAAATTATCATTATCTCTTTCAAGAGAGACTTTTGCTGAAAGATTCCAGGTAATTAAACCAATAACTTCAGAAATTAGTTGATGAAGGCGTTGCTTCTCCTCTTCAGATGGGCTGAACTTACAGTCAATAAGACATTTAACGGCAATCTCCTTTAGCTGTCTTGAATTTGACCAGAGTCGGGAAAACAGGAATGCTACAGTCTCCTTTGTACATGTTTTACCTAAAAGATGCAATATTGTTTTGCTTAACTTTGTATTTCCTGATGTGAGTAGATAAAACCTTACTAATTCATCCTTTGCACCCGAGCCAAAGGTCTTTAGAACTTCATAAGCATCATTTTTCAAATCGGGGATACTCAGACATCCACATACTTCTGATATTAAGTCAGTTAACCTGAATTTACCAATCATGTAAATTGCCAGTTTTTTGGATTCAATAGAGTTATCTCTTAAAAGTCTGAGAATTTCTGTTGTTTCAGGCATCCTGGAACCCGAAAGGACTTTTTTTGCTTTGCTAATCTTTTCATTATCAGACTCAAGAAAAGTCGAATGCTGTTGCAGAATCTCGACTACCTCAGCGGAGTGCTGTCTGACTCCTTCATCAAGGTCGGTATTAATTGCAGTTTTTTTCAGAACCGGTAAAAGATTTATATCCTTTTTCGAGTAGGCGTAATCAATTATTTCTTCAAAATACCAACTATTCCTGATTCTGTTCAAAACTGAAAAATCACCCGATAAAAGACTAAAATAATCTGTTCTGAAGTTTATATAAGCAGAAAATCTGTTTTTTAAAGTATCCTGTTTATTTGAAATATTGGCTACTGATCCTTCCATAGCCGTTATTTCCGTTGCTTTTACAATTGATTTTCTGTACTCCCTAAATAACCTGAGAGCAACAAAAAGCCATATTAAGACAATAATAAACTGGAACAATGAAAAGTGAATAAGCTTAATAAAGCTAAAAAGACCAAGGCCCGTCAGGATAAGTCCCGAAAAGAATACCGCCATTTCATTCACGGTACCAACCATTCCAGACTGGATCCCTGATTTTACTTTTTTATCAATTGATTGATAAATGACTCTAAAAGAAGAAAATTCTACTGAGTCTTTCAGAGATTTTGAAATGAGCCTGCTAAATGCAAGAAGAAGGAAGAATAACATAAATCCGCCTGATGCTTCAGGGCTATAACCCATGAACAAACCAGTGAGTATTACTATTGCTGTAAAAACAGCAATAAGTACCGGTGAAGTTATAAGACAGGTTCGAAGTCCGTAGTTACGAAGAACATATGGAAAGACAACCAGTTTAACAAACAGGATGAAGATCATCATGCTGCCGGTGAAAAGGCCCAGAAAACCGGCCATATCTTCTGCTACAGGATATTGTTCTCTTGTAATTGCCATGAATGAATACTGTATGAAAAATGCAGTTAAAACCGAAAGAGATGCAAAAATGGCTATAGTTCTGATATAAGGGTCTTCACGTAAAACAACAAAAAGAGATTTTCTCTTTTCAGGTTTTTCAGCATATTGCTCCCCGTCAATAGCAGCCAGACTTAACTGTTTCCCGATCACACTCTGGATAATGGTCGCAATAAATACGGAAGATGCACTTACAAATAAAATGGTGTGTGAATGAAATTTAAAAGACATTATTACCGGAATGGCGAAAGAAATAATAATTATTCCGACGATCAGTCCTGTATCGGCGAGCCGGAACAATCTTTTTCCCTGTTTACCTGTAAACAACCGTTCTGCAGTTCCCCAAAAGCCGAACAGTGCCAGAATATTCAGAGGTCCAAACATCATGAACACCATGAATATTATCCATTTTGCCGGTGAAAAAATCATTGCAGACCAAAGGAAAAGTGTCAGTACTGTAACAACAATAAGGTTAATGATTGCGAAGTTTTTGAATTGTAATCTTGTAAGGAACCGTGAATAAAGTGATGTAAGGATAATGCCGGCAATCCCGGAAAAAACATATCCCCGTGCCATCATTTTTTCGTCAAAAGTCGAGAGTAAAAGGGAATGTGCAGCAATATCAAATGCTCCGATAAAAATCCCCAGAAAGACCGATTGTGTCAGAAGCATTGATACCATTGACTCCTCTCCTGATTCAATTTGAAGGAGAGTACGTAACTTATCTCTCATAAATTGCCCCTTTACAAATTATAACACACTAAATTAACAATTTAAATTAAAAGATTAGTCAATCCATTACTTTTTGAACCATAATTTATAGAATTTAATAAGGTGTGCCGCTGAAACAGCCACCTCATTTCCAGATTGAGTCAGCAGAAAATCAGATGTTCAGTCTTGATTTAAGAAGGGATAGTACCAGATTGATATCAAGATTAATTCCCTCGACAGTTATGTCAGACCTGTTATAACATTTTTCACGAACTGCAAGTTTTTCCTCAATAAAAGACTGTAGTTTCTCCTGATCTAAATCTTTTATCAAAGGCCTTTTTCCTTTAGATTCAGAAAGTCGGCTTTTCAACTCTGCCGGCGTTAGTTTCAGATAAAGAGTCAGCCCGGTTTCAATCATAAAATCCATGTTATCACTATAGCAGGGTGTTCCGCCGCCAGTCGAGATTATAGTGTTTGTACAAGACTTAAGGTTTCTAAGAAGCTGAGTTTCAATATCACGGAAATAGTTTTCTCCATTTTGTGAAAAAATCTCAGGAATAGTTTTCCCGGTATGTTCTTCAATCTTTTTATCGAGGTCGATAAATAACCAGCCAAGAAGTGATGCCAGTTTTTTTCCTGCGGTTGTTTTACCGCTTCCCATGAAACCAATTATATAGATAATATGGTTTTTGGCCATCATAACTCAAGCTTCATCTGTGCAGGATCATCATGGATAACAGGTTGCTGAGGGTCTTCATCTGGTTTTTCTTCCTTTGGTATCTCAACCTCCTTTTTAATAACGGGCTCAATTTCCTGGATATTTTCCACCATATAACTGGTCATTCTCTTCCCTTTTGCTTTGTAGCTCTTCACTCCAATAAATTCAGCAACTTCAATAATCTCATTATCCCTGCCCTTATGCTTGCCTCCGAAATATATTTCAAAACGGGGATATTCTACTTCTGTGAGACTTATAAGTTTTGATTCAGGATCTTCATTTATGAAACACTGTGGTTTTTCGGACTCTTCAATTGTGAACCGTTTCACATAATAAAACTTCTGCTCAGCGTCCCAGTAAATGACTGAATAGACCTTCCCGGGTCTGAATTTCTCAATTATGAGGATGTTGTCTTCAAAATGGTTTGACAGATCAAACCCTGCGATTCTGAAATAGCCATTTTTTGTAATCACGAGAATTTTATCATCAGCGCTGAATTCGCCAAGGAAAGGTCCCCTGCCATCAACATTAAGCCTGAAAACCGCATCATCAAACCAGATTTTTCTTCCTCCGAGGGTTGAGAGTCCCTTCTCTTTCAGACTTATTTTATGAACCGCATTCTTTGTAAGGATGTTACCCATTGAGGATTTTCCCTTTATGTTCATCTGGCCGAAATCAAATTCGAACATAAGTTTTTTAAGCCTTGCCTTTGGTTTATGATGGACTTTAATTACTTCTGCCTCACCATTCGGATTCGCACTTAAATATACTATTTTCGAACCTGGGGTCCCCCTGGTCAGATTATATTCTTTGTCGCGTGTCAGGCCTGAAATGGCACACCGTTTTGCAAGTAAAGACCCGTCCTTACCATCCTGATAAACAATATTATAAATAGTACGTTCGTCATTTTTAAGAAAGATCTGTGCATAGAGTATATCATTACCAACAAACACCTTATCGGCTACCTTTGTTATAAGATACACTCCATCCTTTCTGATAACGATAACATCATCAATATCAGAGCAATCGCAGATGAATTCATCTTTTTTCAGACCGGTGCCGATAAATCCCTCCTTATAATTTATATAGAGTTTTGCATTATTGGCTACCACTTTCGTGGCTTCAATTGTATCAAAACTTCTAAGTTCGGTTTTCCGTTCCTTTCCCTTGCCGTACTTTTTCTTTATCTGTCTGAAATAATTGATCGCGAACGGAACGATATTATTAAGATGATTTTTGACCTCTTCAAGCTCGGTTTCAATTCCCTTTATATGTTCGTCGGCTTTTTTTACATCGAATCTTGAGATTCTCTTGATCTTTATTTCGGTAAGCTGGATTATATCCTCCCTGGTAACTTCCCTCAGTAAAAGTTTCCTGAACGGATCAAGCCCTTTGTCAATTGCAACAATAACGGCTTCCCATGTCTCACACTCTTCAATATCGTGGTAAATCCTTTCCTCGATGAATATCTTCTCGAGAGATGACATATGCCATTCTTCCCGCAACTCGCCAAGCCTTATCTTAAGTTCATTTTTCAGAAGCTCAACTGTTCTGTCAGCAGAATGTTTAAGTATGGAACTAACCCCCATAAATGAGGGTTTATCATCGACAATTACGCAGGTATTTGGCGAGATTGAATATTCACAATCGGTAAGCGCATAAAGTGCATCAATTGTTTTATCGGGAGATACGCCAGGGACTAAATGAACTACTATTTCGACATTTGCCGATGTATTATCATCGATCTTTCTGATCTTGATCTTCCCTTTTTCGTTTGCCTTTATAATTGATTCAATGAGGGTAGTAGTTGTTTTCCCAAATGGTATTTCTGTTATAATAAGAGCTTTTTTATCAACCTTCTCGATCTTTGCTCTTACTTTAATTACTCCTCCACGTTGTCCGTCGTTATACTTTGAAACATCGACCATTCCTCCCGTGGGGAAATCAGGATAAATAACAAAATCGTTCCCTTGCAGATAATCTATAGTGGCATCAATAAGCTCATTAAAATTATGAGGAAGAATTTTTGAAGCAAGACCGACAGCGATACCTTCCACACCATGTGCGAGAAGCAAAGGAAATTTCACCGGAAGCGTAACAGGTTCTTTATTTCGCCCGTCGTATGATAATTTCCATTCTGTTGTTTTATGGTTAAATACTACTTCAAGAGCAAATTTTGATAGCCTGGATTCGATATATCTTGGCGCAGCGGCACCATCGCCTGTCAGTAAGTTCCCCCAGTTGCCCTGTGCATCAACCAGGAGGTCCTTTTGCCCGAGCTGAACAAGTGCATCTCCAATTGAGGCATCACCATGAGGATGGAACTGCATTGTATGCCCGATTATATTTGCCACTTTATTGTAACGCCCGTCATCCATCCTCTTCATTGAATGAAGTATACGGCGCTGCACAGGCTTGAGTCCATCATGAAGGTGCGGCACAGCTCTTTCGAGAATAACATACGATGCATAATCAAGGAACCAGTCCTGATACATGCCCGATAATGCTGTTACGGAATGAAGAGCTACAGGTCCCGGCGGAACTATTTCTTTTCCGTCTGCTTTGCCAATTTCAAGATCCTCTTCTTCCATAAATTAACTCACACTTCATTAAAATATTTCTACTATTTTTCCTCCTCGATAATATCCTCTTCAATTCTCAGGTTTTCAATGATGAAATCCTGACGGTCAGGGGTATTTTTCCCCATAAAAAATTCAAGGAATCCGTTAACAGAGTCGTTTTTCTTCATCCTCACCGGTTCGAGCCTCATATCTTTCCCGATGAAGTTCTTGAACTCGTCAGGAGAAATCTCCCCGAGCCCTTTAAAACGTGTTATCTCCGGAGTTGGTCCAAGGGCTTTCAATGCTTTAGCTTTCTCATCGGGAGAATAGCAATATCTTGTTTCTTTTTTATTCCTGACCCGGAAAAGAGGTGTCTGAAGAATATAAACATGCCCCTTTCTTACAAGATCGGGAAAGAACTGAAGGAAGAATGTGAGCAGGAGGAGCCTTATATGCATACCATCGACATCAGCGTCAGTAGCAACCACAACATTATTATACCTCAGGTTTTCGATACCGTCTTCTATATTGAGTGCAGCCTGAAGCAGGTTAAACTCTTCATTCTCATATACAATCTTCTTAGTCAGACCAAAAGAGTTAAGAGGTTTGCCGCGAAGGCTGAAGACGGCTTGTGTTTCCACATTTCTCGATTTAGTAATTGAGCCGCTTGCTGAATCTCCTTCCGTTATGAAGATAGTTGAATCCAGTTTATTTGCATCATTAGTATTATAATGTGCACGGCAATCTCTCAGCTTCTTATTATGTAAACTCACTTTCTTTGCCCTGTCTCGTGCGAGTTTCTGAATTGATGAAATAGCTTTTCTCTCTTTCTCTGAGTCCTGTATTTTTTTTAGAATAGCTCTTGCTGTTTCAGGGTTTTTATGTAGGAAATCGTCTAACTGCTTCTTTATGAACTCGCTGATAAAATTCCTGACTGATGGTCCCTCGGGCCCCATATCTTTCGATCCCAGTTTTGTCTTTGTCTGAGATTCAAAGATTGGCTCTTCAACTTTTATGCTGATAGCTGCAATTATCGATGATCGTATGTCGGAGGGGTCATAATCTTTTTTATAGAAATCCCTGATAGTCTTAACAATCGCTTCCCTGAAGGTAATAAGATGTGTTCCGCCCTGTGCTGTATTCTGACCATTGACAAAACTGTAATAATCTTCTCCGTACTGCAATCCGTGAGTGAATGCTATCTCGATATCCTCACCGGTAAGATGAATGATCGGATAGAGACCTTCCTTGCTCATATTCTCGTTGAGCAGATCAACAAGACCGTTTCGTGAGAAAAACTTATTCCCGTTGAAATTGATTACCAGTCCGGAGTTAAGATATACATTGTTTTTCAGCATTGTATCTACATATTCCGAAATGTAATAGTAGTTGCCGAACATTTCTTCATCAGGCTGGAATATCACTTCAACTCCATTCTCCTCCGTTGTGGATTCAAGAGGACGATCTATGACTGTTCTTCCATGCTCAAATTCACTTACTTTAACCTGTCCGTCACGGATGGATCTTATTACAAATTTACTTGATAGGGCATTCACAGCTTTCACTCCGACTCCGTTTAGGCCCACTGATTTTTTGAATGCTTTAGAATCGTATTTTGCCCCTGTGTTCATTTTGGAGACAGCGTCAAGTACTTTACCGAGAGGTATTCCACGACCCCAGTCGCGAACTCTGACCTCCTTTCCATTGATTGAGACATCTATTTTTTTGCCGTATCCCATCATGTACTCGTCGAGGGCATTATCCATAACCTCTTTGAGAAGGACATAAACCCCATCATCCTGGGAAGACCCATCACCAAGCTTCCCGATATACATACCGGGCCTCAGGCGGATATGTTCTCTCCACTCAAGTGTTTTTATATGCTCTTCCGAATAACCAACTGACATTTTGCAGAAATTTTGCGCAAATATAACGATTTAGAACAGGCGTTTTTTGTCAATTTTTCAACAATCGGAGTGATTTTTAACAATGAAAAAAATGTAATCAGGCAGTATCTAAAATATTTAGCTGATTAAATGATAATTACGATTTCAGAAAAAATGTTGATAAATGACTACACCCACACTTTTCTTTTTCTTAAAAAATTAGCCACGAAGTGGCTATACCCCTGCATCTTTTCTCAAATTATCAACCGCCTTATCTTTTTTATTATTCTGGAGCATCATAAACAGATAGACCGGAATACCTGCTAACATAAGTATAAACCCATACATTACAACTTTGGCTCCTGTGCCATAGATTGCATATATAGAATATCCAAAAGCAAGCAAGGCAAAGAAGGAATTTTTCAGAAAACTGAAAAGATTAAAATCTGATGAATGATTCTTCAGGAGCACAATATCAGCTGCTGCCGAAAAAGCATAAGCCGGTAAAAATGCCAGGGTAGCGAGTAACAGCATAAAATTAAAAGCTGAACTTAATGTACCCATATAGTTCAAAATAAGAAGGATATTAGCTGCCAGACCACTTATTATAAGAGAAGTAACCGGTGTCAGATACTTTGGATGTATTTTCCCGAACATCGCCGGAAAAAGCTTATCCTGAGAAGCGCCAAATGCACTCCTTGCAGTGGTTAATATCCAGCCTGAGGAGGCACCAAGAGTAGATACTATAGCTCCCAATGCAATAAAGTTTCCACCCCAGTTGCCACCTGTTGCTTTGTTTATAATATCTGCAAGAGGTGCATTGGATCCGGCCAGTGTTGACTGATCCAGGACACCCATACCCACTACCGAAACGATAATGTACACTGCAGCTGCAATTAAAGTACCATATATTGTGCTTTTTCTGATATTTTTTTGTGGATTTTTAATTTCCCCTGCAGGAACTGTTGCACTTTCTATTCCTACAAAAGCCCAGAGTGCGATTGCAATTGCTGCCGGCAACGTACTCATTCCTGAGACCTTTACACTTGACACAGTTCTAAGCATCGCCGGATTAAAATGCAATGCAGCAATTATTACAAATACCACCAGGGCACCTACTTTCAATATCGTGGTTACTATGCTAACCCGGCCTGCTCCTTTAACACCAAGAATATTTATTATAGTAAAAAACCACAATACACCAGAAGTAATTAAGAATGCCAATATGGGTGTCGTTGCACCAGGAACAAAATAAGTGAAATAAAGCATAAAAGCTGTAATGATAGCTGCATTCCCTACCCAGGCTCCTATCCAGTATGTCCAGGCAATTAAGAAGCCTGCAAAATCACCGAATGCAGCCCTTGTATAAACAATGGGACCACCTGTTCTTGGCATGGCAGTACCAAGGCTTGCAAAACTTAACGCAATCAACAAAGACCCGGCCGATGTAATTATCCATGCAATTATTGCGGTTTTCGGATTTGATGCAGCAGCCAGGGAAGCTGCCGAAGTAAAGATGCCCGAACCGATACAATTACCAACTACAATAGCTACTGCGGCAGCAAGACCTAATTCTCTTTTTAATTCTATATTGCCTGAATTATTTTCAAATTTGATATTATTCATAAAGTTTCAATTTATTAATCTTCAAAAAGAAGTAAAATTATTCTTGATGTTAATGTTTAAACTTTTCCTTTGAAAAACCCCCTTTCCTGTTTCCCCCAAGGGGGAAAAGGCCACCCCAGCAGTCTGGCACCTTCGCTAAACTTGCCCACCGGGCAAGTTCTTAACGCTCGGTCCCCCCCGTGGGGGATGGGGGAAGGTTGGGAAGGGGGTAAAGACAAATAAAGCAATTATTGTTTTATTCATAATTAGAGATATCCAATTAGTTTTTAAAACTTTGAAACTAACAAATATTTAGCTTGGACCTTCTTATTTCGGAATTTAACACAATTTGACCTTGCCTTTCTTAATTTCATCAGGTTATTAAGGCTACAACTTTGAATTGACTTCTGCTGTTGTACAGATCAGCTCCTGTCTGATCAAAATTCCATGTCCATTCTTCAGTAAACTGAGATTGCGGAAGATCAGTTAACAAAGTTGGAATAGACTTAACACTTCCGGACCTGTTCGTAATAACCTCAGCATAATCTGTAATTAGAACTGACCTGTGCTTCTTAAGAAAATCAATATGCTTCCTCTGTATCTCAGTTCTGAAAAAGTCAAATTCTTCTTCCTTAATTTTTGCCCTCTTTTTTAAAAAATCTATCAATAGTGACTCGAGCTGGGTAAGGATATTAAGTGAAATAACCATTCCGGGATCACCATCCGGTTTAAATTCAGGTATAATTATATTCTCAAGCGATTTCAACTTTTTAAAAAACGAGTATTTTTCTGTCAGTTGCCATACTTCTTCAATTAATCCTCCGGTGATATCCTGTTCTATTAACTCAACATTATTAAAACTTCCAGCCTGGTTTATAACATCCGGTGGATGAATTATATCTATCAGGCAGACTCTGCCGGTTCTCTCAATCAACTCTGCAAAGGGCAGATCAAGAAGCCATCCGCTGCCAAGAACGGTTATCTTTTCAGGCTTGTATAATTCCAATGCTTTGATTATAAAACTCCTGCAGTGCTCCTGGTGACTTTCCCATCCGCCTTCCTGGTTCACATGATGAATTATCAGTCCATTCTGATAGTTATAGTAATGCATCTTACTGAGCATTCTTCGATATGACAAACTTTGCGTCATCGGGGACTGTTTTGAGCTCTTAATTCCACTAACCTGGTTGTCATCAATGAACTGAATTGCTTTGCAAGATCGTCCGGATTATCTGTCCCAAAATCAGCAGGATTAACTTGATCCAGTACCTTTATCCTGATCTGATGACCACTTCCGAAAACCAGACCATGTTTTGGAAGAATCCCTCCTGTACCGTCAATCAGAACAGGAAGGATTGGAACACCCGCCTGTAATGCAAGCTGAAAAGCTCCTCTTTTAAAAAAACCAATCTCATTGTTCAGAGAGCGGGTACCCTCGGGAAACATCAAAATTGAAATTCCCTTTTTAAGACAATTATATGACTTTTCAAGCATTTCGATCTTGCTCTCCTCATTTCCGCGGTCAACAACAATATATTGAGCCATTTTTAAGTACCAGCCAATAACAGGAACATTAAAATTTTCAATTTTCGATATCCATTTGAATTTGTACCTGAGGCAATTTACCAGAAGAATATCGAGAACCGACTGATGGTTTGAAATGATAACATAAATAGTCCCTTTCATTGCTTTTTCTCTACCCTCAATGTGGATTGTCCAGATTGGTATTAAAAATGAAAGAAAGAGACTTTCGTGCATCAGGAACCAGTGAATAAGTGCTCTATTCCTGTCAAATGGCAGAGCCAGCACCCATATTATCAGGTTTACAGGAAATGTCACAATGACAAAGCAAATGCCTATGAACCAAACAATTAATGATTTAAAGATATCCATTTATTGTCTCTTTTTCTCTGTGTTCCTCTGTGAATCCTCTGTGCATCTTTGTGTAATAAAAAATTTAAAAGAAATTAAAGATTTCCTCTTCAGTTAAAAAAATATTTCCATTCCGGAAAACTTCTGATAAATCGCTGATCATGTGCCTGCGCCCAATAAGCTTTTTTGAAGCGCTCTTCATCTGATCGCTCCCTTCAATAGTACAGTTCCGGATAATCCCGTCCTTTATAAACAGACTGCACGAATGATGTGATTTATTTATTTCAAAATTATTATTAAAAGTGTACTCCGGGCCGTACGCCCAGTTCCACTCCCATGTTTTATATTTTGAATCAGCTATAGATTGCGATTGCTGTATTTCTGCCTGAGTAAGGTTATAAGGAAAATTATCAGAATAGTTTTTCAGGAAATAATTCATCATTTCTGATCTGAATTCATTAATATCCTGAAAACAGTCAATTTTCTCATTCAGATTTACAACAGATGATGAGTTCGAGGCAACTCCTCTAGATGTATAGCATGAAGTATCTTTCCGAATGGAATTCCGAAGCATTTCCAGTGAGGTGCTGAATAGTAATGTTCCATGATGAAGTACCCGGTTACCGTGAATATGCTCTGCATTCCCCGATATCTTTAAACCATCAACTTTCAGATCATTTTTCCCTTCAAATCTCGCTTCAACTCCAACGGATTTTAAAAAATCTATGACCGGTTGGGTGTACTTCCGGAAGTCGACCTGTTTGCCACTTTCACTTTGCCTGATAAAACTGAAATTCAGGTTTCCATGATCATGAAAAACTGTTCCTCCGCCTGAAATTCTTCTTATTACCGGGATATGATTTTCATTGACAAACTTTGTATTTACCTCCATGTGCCCCGACTGATGTTTACCTATAATTACAGAGAGATCATTGACACCAAGTATCAGATATTCCTCTTTGCTGTTTTTAAAAAGTGACTCTTCAATTGCAAGATTGAAGAATGGGTCGAACGATTCCAGATTTATGCAATACATGAATGTATAGCTTAATGAGTTGATGGGAGACTTTGGGGCGAATCAAAATAAGGATTGTACTTTAGTATCCTATTGTCAGTCAGTACATAAAGTTTATAGATGCTCCAGCCTATAAACGCACCGAGAAGTGAGCCGCATAACACATCACCCGGATAGTGAACGCCAAGGTAGACCCTGCTATAACTAATAATTCCTGCCCATAAAATAATACTTATTGAGTACCATCTTTTTTTTATAAATGACAGACTGAGCAGAGCAACATCAAAGGTGTTTGTAGCGTGTGAAGAAACAAAACCGTATATCCCTCCGCATTCACCGTTTACCAGATGGACAACGCTTATAAGAGATGGCTCATGACAGGGACGTAAACGATGAATAATATTTTTAAGAATAACAGATGTCTGGTCAGACAGTGTGGCAGCCAGAATTATAAAAATGAGTATAATAAGGAATTTCCTTTTGTATTTAACACCCAAAAAAATAAGAATGGTAAGGTATAACGGAACCCAGATTAATCTCCCGCTAATTGCATACATCACCTGGTCGAAGAATGGCGAATTTGATGAATTAATAAACAAAAAAAGCTGTTGGTCAAATCGTTCAAGCATTTATTAATATCAGTCGAAGTTAAGTACTTTCCAAATCATATCCTTTAATGTAACTATGCCCTGACCTGTAAGAGAGGAGATAAACACCCTTGGAATATCAGGCAGATCATTTCTTATCTCATTTATCAGTTCTTCATCAAGCATATCTGTCTTTGAAATAGCTAGAACACGTTTCTTATCAAGAAGTTCAGGGTTGTACATTTTTAGTTCATTAATAAGGATTTCATATTCCTCTTTAATGTTTTTGCTGTCGGCAGGCACCAGGAAAAGAAGCATCGAATTTCTTTCAATATGCCTTAGGAACCTAATTCCCAAACCCTTGCCTTCATGAGCTCCTTCGATAATACCCGGAATATCTGCCATGACGAAAGACTTTTCGTCCCTGTAACTTACGATTCCGAGGTTGGGGACAAGCGTAGTAAAAGCATAATCGGCAATCTTAGGCTTGGCAGCAGAAACTACCGACAGCAGAGTTGATTTGCCTGCATTCGGAAATCCTACGAGTCCTACATCAGCCAGTATTTTAAGCTCAAGAATAAATTCTTCCTCAATCCCGGGTTCTCCGGGCTGGGCATATCTCGGGGTCTGGTTGGTTGGTGATTTGAAATGGACATTTCCCTGTCCTCCCCTTCCTCCTTTTGCAAGGATCTTTTCTTCACCATTCTTTGTTATTTCAAAAATTGACTCTCCTGTTTCACTGTTTTTTGCAATTGTACCAAGAGGAACCTGGACAATCACATCTTTTCCTTCAGCTCCGGTTGACTGTTGCCTGCTACCCCCGACACCATTCTCTGCAAATATATGACGCTGATATTTTAAATGCAGAAGAGTCCACATCTGATCATTACCTCTCAATATTATGTGTCCTCCTCTTCCGCCATCACCTCCGTCAGGTCCGCCTTTGGGTTCAAATTTTTCCCTGCGGAAATGAGCTGATCCGGCGCCTCCGTTACCTGAGCGGCAATAAATTTTTACATAATCGACAAAATTTGATCCGGACATATCCTTTATTTTTCAAAACTATAAGTAAATGATATTAAATCAATTTTAATAAAATAGTAATAGTCCTTTCCCCTACCCCCAAACCCCCCAAGGGGGGCTGAAAACAGAGAAGGATTTCAAAGTCCCCCCTTGGGGGGATTTAGGGGGTCAATAGGGACATGGGGCTAAACCAGCTTTTTCATATAATCAGAGAGTCTCTTGAATATATCATCAATCGTACCCATACCATTTACAGGCTGATATAGTCCTTTCTGATTACAGTAATTAATTATTGGTTCTGTTTTCTCCTTATAAACATCAATCCTGTTTTCGATAACTGCAGGATCCTTGTCATCAGGTCTTCCTGACAATTCAGCTCTGGCTATTAATCTCTTAACGAGCTCATCATGATCAACATCCAGAACCAGCATCTGATCAATCTTCATACCACGGTCATTTAACATTTTTTCGAGAGAAACTGTCTGAGCAACAGTACGTGGAAATCCGTCAAAGAGAAATCCAGCCGACCCTTTACTTGTATCTATCTTATGAGCAATCATTTCAATCACCACCTCATCGGGGACTAATTCACCTTTCGACATAATTAGGCTCATTTTTTTACCAAGTTCAGTACCGGCAGTAATCTCGGCCCGAAGCATGTCGCCTGTTGAAAAATGAATAAGATTGAATTTCTCAGCCAGTCTGACTGACTGCGTTCCCTTACCTGAACCGGGAGGGCCAAAAATCAAAAAATTAACCATAGGATAAATTAAATTATGAATTACGAATTATGAATTATTTAATTAATGTATAAACGGATGGCAGATTACGTCCGAAACCATCATAGTCAAGGCCATATCCAACCACAAAATCATTCGGTATTTCGAATCCTATATAATCAAGAGCGATATCCTTAGTATATGCTGCAGGTTTATAAAGCATAGCTGCAATTCTCACTTCAGCAGCTTTTCTTATAACAAGCTCATCCACAATTCGTTCCAAAGTATTTCCTGTATCAACGATATCTTCCACCACGACAATCGTTTTGTTTTTGATATCTTCATTCCAACCGATAAGCTCTTTTATTAATCCCGAAGAGCTTGTTCCCTGATATGAAGCAAGTTTCACAAATGATATCCTCGCCGGAAAGTCGATACGTCTGAAAAGATCAGCGGCAAAAAGAAATGCTCCGTTCAGAATACCAAGAAAGACCACCTCCTTTTCTGCAAGATCGTTATTCATCTGCCTGGCAAGTTCTTCAATCCTCTGCTGTATAGCCTTTTCAGTTAAAAATTCTCTGAACTTTTTATCAAGTATACGGATTTCTTTCATGAAGACAATATTTGAACTGTTTGCCGGTGCGAAAATATGAAAATAATACCTTATTTTTGTCCTCATCAGCAAGTTAAATTAAATTATTTTAAATGGAACCGATCGTCAGCATCATAATGGGCAGCACATCTGACCTGCCTGTTATGGAGAAAGCAGCAGAGATATTAAATAATTTCAGGATACCTTTTGAGATGAATGCACTGTCAGCACACAGAACACCCGAAGAGGTTGAAAAATTTGCTAAAAATGCTGAAGCGCGGGGAATAAAAGTGATTATAGCTGCGGCGGGAATGGCAGCCCATCTTCCGGGTGTGATTGCTGCAATGACACCGCTCCCTGTTATTGGTGTACCTATCAAGGCTTCGCTCGAAGGATTGGATTCAATTTTTTCTATTCTCCAGATGCCTCCCGGGATACCTGTAGCTACCGTAGGAGTAAATGCCGCCCAGAATGCCGGGATCCTTGCAGCTCAGATTATCGCTACCGGTGATAAGGCAATAATGTCAGAGGTTATAAAGTATAAGGAATCCCTCAAAAAGAAGATCGTTCAGGCAAATGAAGAATTAAAGGGTGTAAAATATCAATACAAAACAAACTAAAAAAAGTTCCATCCTGTTACCCGGATTGAACTTTTTCGTATATTTATGGTAACAATTTTTGAAACAGTTGAGCTCGCTGCTGAAAATATCTGTTTCTGTTTTATTTATTTTTTTCTCTTTAACCGCTTCAGGAGGAGATCCGTATCGTCCTTCTGCAGGAGCAGGTGAAGCAGGAACAGGATATGTCTGCATCATGAAGAACGGTTTCTGGTCTTCATTCCATAATCAGGCAACTCTGGCTTATAATAACTCATTCTCATTTGGATTCAACTACCAAAACAGATTCAATATAAGTGAACTTGGAACACGTTCTCTTGGATTGATTATCCCGGCTGGAAAAGCCTCTCTTGGAGCCGTCTATTCACATTTCGGATATACCGATTTTAAGAGGGATATGACGGGTCTGGCTTGTGGAATGAAACTTTCCAATAAAATATCTGCCGGGTTACAGGTGGATTATTTTTCAGAAAGAACTTCAGGGGAATATGATAATATTCAATCTCTTACATGCGAAGCAGGTCTGCTGATAACTCCCTCCGAAAACACCAGGATTGGTATTCATATTTTTAATCCTGTCCCTAATTCATTAAGAAAAACTTTCCTGCCAATGTCGGTGAGGGTTGGTGCGGGAACTTATCTTAACAAATCACTTTTTGCCGGGGTCGAAGCTGAAATGAGTTCAGGAAGTAGATTGATTGTGAGAACTGGTTTTGAGTATGAGGCAGCAAAGAAATTTTGGCTGAGAGGGGGATTTAGTACGGACAATAATTCTTTTAGTTTCGGATTAGGATGGCTGGTAAAGATTGTGCAGATGGATATAGGTTTCGTGACTCATGAAAGACTAGGTGTAACTTCCTCTGTATCATTGATATTTAAAATCCGTTAATATTTAAATTCATTAACCACAAAGCTCACAAAGAAGGCTCAAAGGACGCAAAGAAAAGACATGAAAAAATGAATGAGAATGAAATATCAAATGTGCAAACCTTTGTGCCCTTTGCGGTTAAAAAAGGATTTAGTATCAATTCTATTCTTTTATTATTATTTATCACAACTCCTCTTTTTGTAAATGGGCAATCAGAAAAACTATCTGAAACAATCACTGAAGTTGCTGAAGAACTTGCAGCTGATGACTCAGATCCGGAAGCTGTTTCAACCTTTATTGAAAGGCTTCAGGAACTTGCCGAAAACCCGGTAAAGATCAATTTTTCAATTGAAGAGGAAATTTCAAGATTATTTTTTCTTTCTGATTTCCAGGTAAAAGCATTGGCAGAATATGTTCATAACTCCGGACAAATAGTTTCTGTATACGAGTTGGCAAATATCCCCGGATTTGATAGAGAAACCGCCGAAATGATTATCCCTTTCATTACTCTTGAAAATAAATTGGTAAATAATTCAGATTCTGCCAGATGGAGAAACTCAATGATATCAAATCTCTCTCTGAAATCAGGGAATGACGATACATCATACTTAGGTTCAGCATGGGAAATCCTGACAAAATACAAATTTACTTCCGGTGGATTTTCCGGCGGATTTACGATGGAGAAAGATCCCGGGGAGAAACTAATCAGTGGGGATCCTCCTCTTCCCGATTTTCTTTCAGCTCACCTCGCTTTTAGTGGAAGCGGACTGATCAGGAGAATTATTGTCGGCGACTATTCAGCCCGGTTTGGTCAGGGTACAAATATTAATACCGGTATCCGCAGAGGCATTTCTCTTACGACACCAGGTTATATGTCAGCCAGTGATGAGATTAAGCCGTACACATCAACAGAAGAGAATAAATTTTTCAGAGGTGTGGCTGCTCAGTTTTCGGCCAAAAATCTTGAATTGTCAATGTTTTTTTCAAAAAACTATTCAGATGCCACTATTGCCTCATCATCAGGCTCTGAGAATAATTACATCGAAAATTTCTATCTGGCAGGAATACACAATACTCCTTCCCTTCTGAACAAGAAAGATGCTGTTTCCAATTTGGCATACGGAATATCACTTTCATACAACATTGATAACCTGAAAGTTGGACTTGTCTGGTCGGAAAACAGGCTTTCGCTTCCCGTAAAAATTACAGGGAATGATCCTGTGAAGATCTATGATTTTACAGGTGACAAAAATTGTCTTTATACTATTTATTACAATAGCCTTGTTAAGAAAATTTTGCTCTTCGGGGAGTTGACAGTCGATGATAATAATAAGCATGCATTTGTGCAAGGAATTTCATTCAGACCGTCTGACCGGTTAACCATCAATTTCTTATTCAGAAACTATAACCCGGGTTATACAACTTTCTACGGACAGGGACCCGGAACCGGTTCAAAAACTACGAATGAAAATGGGGTTCTGGAAAATTTCACATTCGAAGCAGCCAGGCATCTCTTTATAAGCGGAGGATTTGATATTCAGCATTCCCCATGGCTAAAGTACCGTTGCAGCGCTCCTTCCTGGGGAGTGAGGCAGGAGATAAAGGTCAGATTTTTGCCTTCAGAAAAATTTTCCGTTGATGCATCATATAATTACCGGTTATCAATTGCAGATAATGCTGAAAATCAAGGGATACCCGATCAGGAAAAGCTTATTACAAGAAGTTTTAAGGCGTCTGCACATTATTCAGTTCAAAATAATCTGACGTTAGGGACACGTGTCGATTTTAAAATAGTTAATCCTTCCGGAAGTACGGGAATGATTCTTTTTCAGGAAATAAGTTACAGCTTCAGGAAGATACCTGTTACACTTTGGGCCAGATATTGCCTTTTCAATACTGACGACTGGGATTCCAGAATTTATACCTACGAAAATGATCTTCTTTATAGTTACAGTATTCCTGCATTATATGGAGAAGGCAGCAGAAGCTATATTATGGCAAAATGGAAGATAAGGGATTTTGCAGAGTTGAGAATCAAATATGGGATAACTACAAAAGTCACGAATGGAAAGTCAGGTGAAAATGCCGATGAAATTAAAATGCAATTCAGAGTTTGGTTTTAAAATAGTCATGCAGTCTGCTGTCTTGGGGTCTTGCACTGTCGCCTGTTGACTGCAGCCTCTAGCCTATTTGGGCTCTGGTGTTTTTATATCCCTTACATTAAGCTGAAGGTTCCTGTTTCCTCTGAACTCATTCATCTCCAATGAATAACAAATATCAAAAGGATTCCCCCATTTTATGTACTCAAAATGGTTAGCCTGACTGAATGCAATAGCGGAGAAACTTTTCTGACCTGTAGATTCCTGACAAAGATCAAGTTTAAGATGTTCACCGCTCGATCCAACCATACGACCTGATCCTGTATCAAATACATTCCGTGAAACGAAAACCGGGGACATGTTTTCAGGTCCAAAAGGCTGAAACTGGCTCATTGTTTTAAAAAATTCTTCATTAATTTCAGAAAATAAGAGTTCTGCATCAATAAAAATACGTGGGACCAGTTGTTCCTCAGTTATTGTGCTGTTTACATATCGTTCAAATCTTTCCATAAATGGCCGGATATTCTCTTTTTTCAAAGTCAGACCAGCCGCAAACATATGTCCCCCGAAACTCTCAAGCAGATCGCTGCATGCTTCAATTGCCTGGTACAGATCGTAACCCTGAACTGACCTGGCGGAACCTGTTGCAAAACCGTTTGATTCAGTAAGAATAACTGTTGGCCGGTAATATGTCTCAATTAATCTTGAAGCAACAATTCCGATCACTCCTTTTTTCCAGGTTGGGTTATAAAGTACAGTCGTTCTCGAATTTACGGTTCTCTGATCTTCGGCAATCATTCGCATTGCCTCTGTTGTTATTATACGATCAACACTCCGTCGTTCTATATTGAAATTATTGATCTCCTTGCTTATTTCTGTAGCTAGCCGGGTATCACTTGAAACAAGCAGGTCAACAGCCTTACTTCCTGTCTCCATTCTTCCGGCTGCATTTATTCTGGGACCAATTTTAAAAACCACATCCTCAATTGTGAGTGCTTTTGTTACTTCCGATTCGCGGATTATCTCTTTCAGTCCGGTACGGGGAGATTCATTTAATCTTTTAAGGCCAAAATATGCCATTATCCTGTTTTCTCCTGTAAGGGGAACAATGTCCGATGCTATGCTGACAGCAACAAGATCAAGATAGTGGGCTATTTTACTGAATGGAATGCCATGTACCCTTGAATAAGCATGAACCAACTTGAATCCTACACCACATCCCGATAATTCTTTATAGGGGTAACTGCACGACGGCTGTTTTGGATCAAGAACAGCTAATGCTTTAGGTATTTCATCTCCAGGGTAATGATGATCGCAGATGATAACATCGAGTCCTTTGGTGCGTGCATATTTTACTTTTTCAACTGCTTTGATACCACAGTCGAGCGTGATTACCACCTTACAGTTATTCTGATAAGCAAAATCAAGCCCCTGAAATGACACACCATAACCCTCTTTGTATCTGTCGGGTATATAATATTCTACATTTGAATACTGATCTTTCAGAAATGAGTACATAATAGCGACGGCAGTGGTTCCATCAACATCATAATCACCGTACACAAGTATTCTTTCATTCTTTTTTACAGCAGAAGAGATCCTGTCAACAGCAATATTCATGTCTTTCATAAGAAAAGGATCGTGAAGATAATCGAGACTTGGGTTAAAGAAAGCGGTTGCTTCATCAGCAGAGGAAATATTACGCTGGGCCATCAGATTCGCCAGAGATTCCGAAACACCCAGAGCCCCTGCAAGCTGTTTTACAACTGCAGTATCTCCTTTTTCTTTCACAACCCATCTTTTTTCCATCTTTTTACTCCTTAATCCAATTTAAATCAAATACTTCCTGCAGATTTTCTTTCACTTTGCTTTTTACAGATTCAAAATCCTGTCTGACTCCCAACTCTTTTTGAAGTGAAGTAACTCCCTTATCAGTAAATCCGCAAGGGTTGATATTATTAAAGTATGTCAGGTCGGTATTAACATTGAAGGCAAAACCATGCATTGTTACATATCTGCTTGCCTTGACTCCGATTGCACAAATTTTTCTGGCTTTCCCGGCAGTCTCCGGATCTAGCCACACACCGGTACCTCCCTCAAGTCTTGAAGCAGTTAAACCAAATTCATTTAATGTTCTTATGATTGCCTCTTCGAGCCTGTAAATATACTCTTTAAGGCCAATCTTAATTAACTCAAGATCAAAAATGGGATAACCTACAATTTGGCCGGGACCATGATAAGTTATATCTCCCCCGCGGTCAATCCTGTAGAATGAGGCATTCTTTGCCTGAAGCTGAATGAAGTCGAGCAGCAGATTATTCTCCGAGCCGCTTTTCCCAAGTGTATAAACATGAGGGTGCTCTACAAAAATAAGTGTCCCAGGCAGAATATTTTGGTAAGATTCGCCAGCCTTGGTTCCCGGTTTTTTACTGTCGACGAGTCTGTTAAAGATATCAGCCTGATAATCCCAGGTCTCTTTATAATCTTTTTGCCCAATATCCTTGTATATAACGCTATAGCTCAATTTTTAATTTTCTCAATAATTGATGCTAATATAACTATATATATTGAGCCTTTATATGATTTTCTGCATGAAAAGATGAACGCACCAGGGGACTGCTCTCCACAAAAGAAAAGCCAAGTCCGAGAGCCTTAATTCTGTATTCTTCAAATTTTTCCGGACGAATATATTCTGCCACTTCCATATATTCTTTCCCGGGCTGAAGGTATTGCCCTATAGTCAGAATTCTACAGCCTGAGGCATAAAGATCACTGATTGTCTGAAAGGTTTCATCTTCACTTTCTCCAAGTCCTAACATAAATCCTGATTTCGCAGTTTTCCCTTTTCCTGAGATATATTTTATAACATCAAGACTCCTTTCATATTTTGCTTTTGTACGGATGACAGGAGTAAGCCGTTTTACGGTCTCAACGTTATGAGATATCACATCAGGTCCTGCATCAATAATCTTTTGAATATATTCAGGATTAGCGTCAAAATCTGGAATTAAAGTTTCCATAGTAGTATCAGAATTCACCTCTTTAATCCGCCTTATAGTCTCTGCCCAGACTGATGCTCCGCCATCAGGCAGATCATCACGGTCGACAGAGGTGATAACACAATGCTTTAACCTCATGGCTTTAATCGATTCAGCCAGACGGTCAGGTTCATTTGGATCGGGAGGAAGAGGTCTTCCGGTTTTTGTCGCACAGAATTTACATGCTCTTGTGCAGATATCACCTAGTATCATAAATGTGGCAGTACCCCTGTTCCAGCATTCACCAATATTCGGACAGTTCCCGCTGGTGCAGATTGTATGAAGATGATTTTCGACGACTATATGCTTAACCATTGAATAGGTTTCTCCGCTGGCTCTCTGCATTTTCAGCCAGCCGGGTAAATGTCTTCTTTTTTGCATCTGAAAGTTTTTTACTTTGGATGTGTCAAAGTTACAAAAAAGAACCAGTTTTTTTGGCTTTTCCCTTTGTGATACTTTGAGTTTTACTTTGTGATCCTTTGTGGTTAAATGAATTAAAAAAACTTATATTTGTTAATCTTCAATTTGAATTTAAAATTTATAAAACATTAGATCAAATGGCTAATAATGAGTTAAAGGTAAATCACAACTATCAGACAGTTATTGGTGATTACCCAAAAGTCGGAGTACGTCCTGTAATCGACGGCAGGATGCGTGGAGTCAGGGAGTCACTCGAAGACCAGACTATGAATATGGCAAAGAATGCCGCAAAACTTATTTCATCAAATCTGAAATATCCGAATGGCAAACCTGTTGAGTCTGTTATTGCCGATACCTGTATCGGAGGTGTTGCTGAAGCAGCAATGTGTGCTGAGAAATTCAGTAAGTACGGGGTTGGTGTCAGCTTAACTGTTACTCCATGCTGGTGCTATGGAAGCGAAACAATTGACATGAATAGTGATATTCCAAAAGCTATCTGGGGATTTAACGGAACGGAAAGACCTGGTGCGGTTTACCTTGCTGCAGCTCTGGCCGGACATGCAATGAAGGGACTGCCTGCTTTCGGTATTTACGGACATGATGTGCAGGATTCTGGCGACCAGTCAATACCTGAAGATGTCAGTGAAAAAATTCTGAGGTTTGTACGTGCAGGACTGGCAGTATCATTAATGAAAGGTAAATCATATCTTTCAATGGGATCGGTTTCGATGGGGATAGCCGGATCAATTGTACGTGAAGATTTTTTCCAGGAATATCTTGGAATGCGAAATGAGTATGTTGATATGAGTGAATTCAACCGGAGATTAAACGAAGAGATTTTTGATAAAAAGGAATTCATAAAAGCACTTGAATGGACAAAGAAAAACTGCAAGGAAGGAAAAGATCTGAATACAGCTCAAAAGTCAAGAAAACAGAAAGATAAGGAATGGGAGACTGTTGTTAAAATGACACTCATTGCCCGCGATCTGATGGTCGGCAATCCGAAGCTCAAGAAACTTGGCTTTGGTGAAGAGGCACTGGGTCATAATGCTATACTTTCAGGTTTCCAGGGTCAGCGGCAATGGACCGATCATATGCCAAACGGAGATTTTCTTGAGGCAATTCTCTGTTCCTCATTTGACTGGAACGGAATCAGACCTCCATATCTGGTTGCCACAGAGAATGATGCAATGAATGGTGTACCAATGCTTTTTGGATATCTTCTTACAAATACAGCACAAATGTTTTCAGATATCCGAACCTACTGGAGCCCTGAGGCAATTAAAAGAGTAACAAAGATAAAGCCCGAGAGTCTTGCATCAAACGGAGTCATTCACCTCATCAATTCAGGAGCATCTGCTCTTGATTTTTCTGGCAGACAAACCAGTAAGAAAGAGTCATGCATTAAACCATTTTGGGAAATTACAGGAAAAGATGCTGCAGCCTGTCTTGAAGCAACACATTGGCCACCAGCCAATACCGGATATTTCAGGGGTGGAGGCTTCTCATCACAATTTGATACAAAAGGCGTCATGCCGATCACTATTTCGAGAGTCAACCTGGTAAAAGGGCTGGGACCGGTCCTTCAACTGGCAGAAGGCTGGTCAGTTGAACTTCCTGAAAAAATGAATAAAATTCTCACTGACAGGACGGATCCTACATGGCCTACAACA
>Ga0182027_10003047_pt1 | contig 26882 bp, 31 predicted proteins | sample 712E1DmetaG_FD_121300 | JGI IMG/M metagenome (GOLD analysis project Ga0182027, IMG submission 121300) | Permafrost microbial communities from Stordalen Mire, Sweden - 712E1D metaG (Illumina Assembly) | ecosystem: Environmental > Terrestrial > Soil > Wetlands > Permafrost | place: Sweden...
GCACACCGAGGTCGAGGCCAAGTTCGCGGACTGTTGGAAGACTGTCGCCAGGTTGAAGCGCGCCTTCGACAAGCAGGGAGCGAAGATTATCGACCACCTGGCGGTAAACAGGTACGGCGGAGCCGGAATCGATATAAAGTTTGGTCTCTCGATTCATTGTTGTTTGTATGTATACAATGTACAAATAGAAATGTCAACAGAAATATGTTGGTTTGTATCCGATTGATTGGGCAAAGCGGGTGCAGCCGAAGGTTGCGTCTGCGAATCACAGCACGTAATAAAGCCTCTTCCCATCTCACGGCTAACCACCTGACGATCACGCTGAGCGCAATTTTCAGGACCTCACAGCTCATTCAATATCAATGCGATGCGGCCTGCGATCAGGTCGCTGGGCGATTCGCTGGGATCGATTTCGATCAGGTCCACCGGGAAGGCGATGTTGTGCGGGCGCAGCACCAGACGGCTGGCGATAAAGTCCACATACCTGAGCGTCAGGTGCGAGCCTTGCCGGACGGCGTATAAGTTGGGCCGGTTGGGGCGGTAGGGCATGAGCGAGTTGTAGTGACGATCGAGAAGGGTGATGGCTTCCGGCAGCACCAGCGGCTCCATGGGCAAGGCGTCGGCGGAGGGGATGCGCACCGCGACAAACCGCTGCCAGGCGCGGCGGGGGGCCGTAACGCGGGCGCGGATGGTCTGGAGGACGCCGGCGGGCAGGTAGAGCATGGACTGTACCGCGGAGGGACGGATGAACGGCTCAAAGAGCGCCACCGCGTGAGAGACGATCGGAACCGTGCTTCCTTCCTCGCCCGGTGGCAGAGCCCTGGCCTGATGCATTGCGGGCAGAAGATCGGCTGCAGCCAGGTGTTGGGCGGCAAGGATGCGATCGACCGCATCCAGCGAGAGCTGGCGCCGGCTGTGCAGAAAATTGGAGAGATGGGCCTGCCCAAAGCCGGTTTGGCGGGCCAATAAAGAGACGCTGACCGTCCCCCGCTGTATCCTCCGCAGCAGTTCCAGGCGGAGACGCTCGTGCATCTGAGTAAAGGAGGATTATATACTTGACACGAGTCAGTATTATCCTCCAGACTCAAGGAGGTGCAAGGTGAGAAACTTTCTCCGCGAGGTTTGTTGGCATGAATGTAACGATTCTGGTTTGCACGTTGATTATGACAATAGCCGCTCTTGTGCTGTTAGCTCCAGCACTGGGGTTCGACATTCGCATTCGCGGGAGGTCGGCTATGGCTGCTGAAGTCTCTGCCAATCCCCCTAGCGGTAAGAGAGGGAAGAGAATATGGGCCGCCGTGGTGCTTTCGATATTGAGCCTCGGCATGTCGGCGTTCGCTTCCTATTATTTCTTCCACCCGCGAATTGACATAAAAACCGTGAATGTCCTAATCCCCGACCCGGCGCAGACCGCAAAAATCATTGAACAGGCAGCAAAAATCACTGAATTGGAGAGAAAACTAAAAAAAGATGAAGACGCCTTAAGAATGCAACACAATCAACCCACGAATTGTGACAAACCGAATGACGATGCAGCAATTCGTATAGAAGTAGGTGATTATGTAGGGCAGGCTGACAAAATTCGCGATAAAGAAATTGTGCCTTTGCAAGCTCTTGAAAGCAAAAATAAAGATAAAGATTATTCACAGCAAGAAAACACTGTTTCAGACGATGAGTTCAATTGGAGTGAGAGAGTAGATAATTACCTTCAGCATAATAATAAGTCGTGGGCTAGCCAGTTCGAGAAAGCTAGTCCATATCCATATGCAACTCATTTGCCGTTCTGGAAAGTGCAGAACGACTTACAAATGAAAGAATACTTGTTGAGACAAATTAGAGATAATAAACCAAATCCCTAGCGAATACCTGCTAGGCCGCGATGAGTTTCTTGTATTCCAGCACGGGCGCTTCAATCAACTTCATCAAGGTATCGCGAAACAGGTAAGGGTTGGCTCGATTGTTAAACCGGAAGGTCATTTCATCGAGGTAGGCGGACAGATGCTTTGCAGAGACCTTATGCCACGAACCAATGATGCCGCGCTTGAGCAGAGAGAACGCGGACTCGATGGAGTTCGTGTGGACAGCCCCTTGCACATAGACCTTGGCACTGTGATTGATAGAGAAGTGCTTTTCGGCGTGACCGACTTCGCGCATGGCTGGAGGGTAGGAGCGAAAATCGTCCGTTACGATTGCGTCCACATCATCACGCACATTCTCTTTAATGTACTTCGCCAAGGTGCCCGACTTCACATCCTCTGCATGGAAAAACCGAAGTTCTCCCCCTCGCTGCCGAATTCCAATGACGATTTCTTTTCCCCCAGGTACGCGGCCAAACTCTCCCTTGTGCCGACCGCCGACATAGGTTTCGTCAATTTCCAGAATGCCACCCAAAGGCTCTGGGTTGACTTCCTTCATCGCGGCGCGGATGCGGTGACAGAGATACCACGCCGTCTTATAGCTGACGCCGAGAATGCGCTTGAGTTGGTTCGCGCTCATGCCCTTGCGGGATTCGCAGAGCAGGTATGTGCAGAGGAACCATTTCATGAGGGGGAGGTGGGAATCGTTGAAGATCGTCCCTGCCATTACGCTGAAATTGTAGTGGCAGTGAAGGCAATAATACTGTTCGCGGTTCGCAATTTTAGATGCTTTGGGATTGCCGCAACGCGGACATTTGATACCATCGCGCCAGCGGAGAGCCTCCAAGTATTCACGGCACTTGGATTCATCACCAAACTGCTCAATCAAGGAGCAAAGATTAACGGAGTTTGCCATGCCTAAAACCTCCAAAATACGCAAGCATCCACGGGATATGACCACCGATGAAGCCCTAGTGCATCTCTTTCATCCTAAGGTGGTTAAGCATGTAAAAGGTCTAGTTGCTGAAACCTTCAAAACGCCAACCCCTAAGCCTCGAAAGAGGTCCACTAAGAAGAGGGTATCCTAAATGAGTTCTCGTGTCAAGTATATAATCTTCGAGTAAAGTTCATCTGTGGATAATTTGCCACCGGCAATAGGTGCGGATAGTCTCCGATTTCTTCTGGAAAAACTATCAAGGACGATTGGCCTTCATTGTCAGCGCTTAGAGAGAGATTGAAAAGCGCAGGTGCGGAAACCCTATGGGGGAGATTGACGCATGAGAACTATATCTCTAGATTGGCTTTACTTAATCTCTACTGGTTTGTGAGAATTTTTCGGGAACGTTTCATTGCCGCAATTTGAAACGGGCGGAATTCTGCCCTCTTCAACGGCCAATGAACAATTGCCTGAGGATTTCGGTCAATCCGGTTATCCCACCCCGCCCATGAGCGCTCAGCAGAGGCGCACGGGGCAGGCCGGTCGAGAAAATTCCGGGATCTGCGCGCTATGAGCATGACAAAAAACGAGGGAGCACAGGCGGCAATCCCCCATCAGGGCATTAGAAACCTGAGTTGCCGTGCCTGGTTCTCTTCACCCCGCGGAACGACGATGACAAACAAAAACCGTCGGGAGAAGACGAGAACACGGAGATTCAGTCATGGAATTGCGCGTTCAGTTGAAGGTTTGCGAGGGATGCGGCTGTCTTTGGTACCGCGCCCAGATCCAAGGGAGTGTGTACTGCAGGGAGTGTGAGATCAAACTGAAGGACTTTCCGTCGCCGGAGAGCCGGAAGCGGCGCGGGCGTCCGAGCCGCAAACCACTCACCAGGGTTTGGGCGGTGGCTGAGGCAATCGGAGGTACGCCATGAGCGCGGCACTCCAGTTGCCAATGGTATGGGGAGCAAGCAATTCACAGTTAGGATGGCAGGAGAATCGGAGGAAAGAGCAGGAAAAACAGGCGGCGCGGCCTGAGGGTAAGCCGGCAACAGCTTCGGATGCCGGACCGCTAGTCAGCCTTGCCTTCTACAGAAAGCATACGGAGAGCATGTTGCGGCGTTATCTGTATGCCTCAATGCAGGTGGGCCGGGCGCCTTCAATCCTGGGCGAACCGGTCGCGCGGGGATGGGCCTCAAGCCGGCCGGTCCGCACCTTCGAGGACGCAGTGATCTTCGTTCTCGACGTGGAAACCTGCCTGAACCGGCTTGGATCGCTGGATCGCATGATGCTGAGCCGGATCGTCCTGCAGGAATACACACAGGCCGAGGCGGCCACCCTGCTTGGAATGAGCGTGAGAACCATCTCACACAAGTTTCCGCAGGCTTTGGACCGGTTGACGGAGAAGTTGCTGGAGACCGGGTTGCTGGTGCTGCCGCAGTGATACAGATGAAACAGGAAGCAGGAAACGAAGGGGAGCGTGCTGAGCGCTCCCCCCTTCGTTGTTCCGACATCCTGTATCCCACATCTCAAAATCGAGATGTGGGCCACCCGCCCAGGTGCCGTAAGTCAGTTGATCCACAGTCAGTTCTTACGCAGAAAAAACCACAATAACCAATAAGCGGCTATCAGAATAAACACGAGGTAAAGACGTGGCTTAGGTTGCTCTTTGGAGGAATTGTCTCCCAAGCGGCTTTTCCTAAGTCTGTTGACTAACAAAACATTACCCAGCGCGAAGAATGCACTGCTGATGATCAAAAACGACAACAGCGGCGTGCTCGGAGAAACTGTAAGCGCGGCTGCTAGTATCCCGAGTAGCATTCCGATTTCAATTGCAACGATCGTAAATTTGTTCATACGATTCCCTGTGGCAGCATTGGTAACATCATTTCTTTACACAACCAACTGACTCCGCCCACCCTATTTAACAGGGCGGGTGGCCCAATATCTCATTCTCCATTAAACAAATGAGTATGGGTACCCTCATTTTTATGGCTAGGTTAGGAGTGGGGCACCTGGCACGAGCTTCAGCCAGCCAGGGCCGCCAGCGATTATTATCTTTCGCATGGTGCAAAGCCTATGAATCGATTGCCCCGCTTCGCCGTCTTTCTTCTGCTGTCAGCCGCAGCCACGCTGGCCGCACAGCAGCCCGTCCCGCAGCCTACTACCGCTGCTGAAGCTCCCAACCGCGACACCAGCTACATCGACGCTCAGGGAACGGCGCACGTGACGCGCGTGGTTCCGATTCCGGCCACTATCAGCGTCCCGGCACGGATCAGGCTGAGCCTCGCCGAGCCGGACCAGGGTCCGCCGGAATCGCTGGCCCTGCGCCGCAGCCGGACCGACGCCTGGGCTGCAGGCGCCGCCGTGGCGTGGAGCAAGCTCTGCCCCAATCAACTCGTCGAGGACAAGATCGCCGGGGTTCCGGTGCGCATCGTTACCCCCGAGGGGCTGCCCGACGCCAATCGCGATAAGGTGCTGCTGAACCTGCACGGCGGCGGCTTCAACTCCGACTCCGGTTCCTATACCGAGTCGATTCCCATCGCCGGCTACGCCAAGATTAAAGTGGTGGCCGTGCTGTACCGGCTGGCGCCCGAGCATCCCTTCCCCGCCGCAGTGGACGACTCGGTGGCCGTCTACAAGGAACTGTTGAAGACCTACAAGCCGGAGCACATTGTGATTTACGGGACCTCGGCCGGGGCAATTCTGACCGCCGAGGTAGCTGTGAAGCTGAAGCAACTCGCGCTGCCGCAGCCGGCGGCGCTGGGCATCTTCAGCGGCATGGGCGACTTTGCGCGCGACGGGGACTCGATGTCCTTGTATGGACTGCGCGGCCTCGCCGGACATCTCGACCCGCCGGAACCCGGCCCGCACGATCCGTATTATGTGGGCAAGACCGATGCCAAAGACCCGGTGCTCTCGCCCATCTACGCTGACCTGCATGGGTTACCGCCCACGCTGTTTGTCACCAGCACCCGCGACCTGCTGCTCAGCGGCACGGTGAACCTGCACCGCGCCTACCTGAACGCGGGCGTCGATGCGCGGCTGGTGGTCTTCGACGCGCTGCCGCATGCCTTCTGGTACGACCCCGTGCTGCCTGAATCGCTGGAGGCCAACCGCAAGATGGCGGAGTTCTTTGTGAAGCAGTTGAGCAAGTAATGGCCGGAATAGTTCCCGCTAACACCCCTCCGGTAGGGGCGTGACCGGAATCTGCAGCGCGGAGTTGAAACGCGGGAAAAACTCAAAGGCCGCGGCTACAGCGGTGAGTTCGACGATCTCCTGGAAGCTGAAGTGCGCGCTCAGCGCGGCGAAGGCCGCTTCGTCGATGTCGTTGCCCGAGCCATGGAGCAGGCCGGCGTAGCGAAAGCCGGTTTTTTCCTTTTCCGTGAAGGGTCCGGTCTCGAAGCTGTCGAGGCTGGCCACCTGCTCCGGCGTGGCGCCGCGTTTTCCGGCCAGGTGGCGGTGGGCGCGGATGCAGTATTCGCACTGGTTGAGCGTGGCTACGCGGGTAGCGATCAGTTCCTTGTACCAGCCCGCCAGCGCGCCCTCGGCCATCAGCGGCTTGAGCATAGCTGAAATGCCCACGACCAGCGTCGGAACGTTAGCCAGCGCCTTGAACATGTTGGGCACCACGCCGCGGTCCTCATAGAGCTTGTCGTAGAGGACGGCCACTTCGGCGGGAACTCCATCCCGCTCCACCAGTGGGACGCGGGCTTCAACAGATGATTCAGCAGTCATAAAACCTCCGGTAAACGGTACCCGCCAGTGTACATGGAAGAGGGTCGCGAGCCTTGCGGAGCATTTCTCAACTCGTTCAAAAATAGTTCTTGACATCCGATACTCTATTATATAGAGTACTCCTTATTGAGGAACACTCTAAAAATATGCAGAGGCCTCACAGGAGAACCAATATGACGGGAAACGCTGAAGAACAGGAACTGAAAGACAGACTGAGCCTGATTGAAACCATGATCGCCGAAGGCCGGCGCACCACCGAAAGCTGGGGTTGGGTCTTTGTTCTGTGGGGCTTGGCCTATTATGTCGCCATCGCCTGGGCCGCCTGGGGCCACACTCACCTGGCCTGGCCTGTAACCATGATTGCCGCCTTCGCGCTGACGGCAGCCCTTGCTGCGCGAAAGAGCGCCATCCACCCCCGGACCAACATGAGCCGCGCCATCGGCTCGGTCTGGATCGCCATGGGAATTTCGATGTTCGTCCTTTTCATGTCGCTGGGTTTCAGCGGTAGGCTGACGGACCCACACGGCTTTGTGGCAATAGCTACGGCCATGCTCGGCACAGCCAATGCGACCTCCAGCATGATTCTCAAATGGAAGATGCAATTTGCCTGCGCAGTTGTCTGGTGGGCGGCAGCGGTGGCTTCCTGCTTTGGCTCCAAGACCCAGCTTTGGGGTGTGTTTTTGGTTGCCATCTTCTTCTGTCAGATCGTCTTCGGCATCTACGGGATGATCATGGAAACCCGTAGACGCAATCAGGGGGCCGTCCATGCCTGAGCTGCCGGAGCTGAATCCTGTTATCCACGGGAAGTTGCGCCTGGCCCTGCTCTCGCTGCTCTCCGGTGTCGAAGAGGCTGAGTTTACCTGGCTGCGCGCGAAGACCGGCTCGACGGACGGCAACCTGGGCGCGCAACTGACCAATCTTGAAGAAGCCGGCTATGTGGCGGTCAAAAAGAAGTTCGTCCAGCGCAAGCCCCAGACCCTCTACCGCATGACCGAAGCCGGCCGCCAGGCGCTGACCGAGTACGTACAGGCCCTGAAGCAACTGCTGGGCGGGGCCATGGATGAATAAAAGCCCATACCTGATTCCCGCATGAAGGGGTACGGGCATTGGATAAATCTCGCTATGCCGCAGGTGGGTTCCCGGATCTTGAGCGAGACCTGGGAACCCATCATTTACTGCCCTGAGAAATCCAAAACAGACTGTCGTTCCATGAGTTGCGCCTGGGCTGTCGATGCCACAGGCATTCTCAGAAGCACGGACGTTTCGGGCTTCTACGTTGCCCTATTGGGGTGACGAACTTGTTTCCGGTTACGGCGGCGCTCACTTCTGAATCGACGCTCCGCCGGGCGCGCCACCGGGATGGTTGGTCGGCGTGGGCAAATCCGACACGTCAACCAATTCCACGTCGAAGATCAAATCGGCCTTGGGAGGAATCACTGGATGAGCGGGATCAGGCCCCACACGGCCAGCCGCGCCGTAGGCGAGTTGCCAGGGAATGAACAGGCGGCGCTTTCCGCCGATCTTCATGCCGTTGAATCCCTGATCCCAGCCTGGAATCACGCGGCCAAAGCCCTGGGGAAAGGGGATGGGCTCCGGATCGCCCAACTTAGGCTTACCGTCTGCATCCAAAACCGGCTTGCCATCCTTATCTGTAACCGGAGTGCGGTGATCTGCCGATGAGTCGAATTTGTGCCCATCGGAGGCCAACCAGCCGGTGTAGTTGACCTTGTAGAGCTTGTACGGCTCGGCCTCAGCTCCGACTCCTATCTTTATATCCTGGTAACGAAGGGAGAAGGCGATTGCCTGGACGCCGGGAACTATAGGCACTCCAGGAGGCAACTTTACTGTTTCGGCAACTGCTGCCTTGGGTTTGGCGATGGAGACAGCTGGTTTGGCTTTGGCAGGAACAGCGGGCTTGGCAGGGGTCTGGCCGCCAGCGGTAACCGCTCCAGCCACCACCAACAGAATCAGATGAGTAAGTTTCATAGGTCGTAAAACTCCCTTTCGGACAATTTCCAATGGATGCGCTCTAACCGACATGATGCTGCTTATCAGGGTATTTGAAACCAGGGCGACTGGAACTCGCATTGGTACTTTCACGGGAGTGTATCAGGCATTTGTGGAAATAACCTTGCAAAGCGCAAAGACTGGTTAAGCCGGGCGCTTGCCTGAGCGCGCCTTACCCTGCCAGCAATCCGGCCAGCAGAGCGGTTCTGGGGGCCAGATGCTCCACCACGATGGATTCATGGTTGGCGTGTGCGCCCTCGCCCACCGCGCCCATCCCGTCCAGCGTGGGGATACCGAGCGCCGCGGTGAAGTTGCCGTCCGAAGCGCCGCCGGTTGCGGCTTCCTCCAGCGTGAAACCCAACTCCGCGGCCAGCGCCCTTGCCCGGCGGTAGAGCTTCACGGTTCCACGCGTGCGCTCCATCGGCGGACGGTTGATGCCGCCGGTCACCGTGATCGTACATCTCTTGTCCACCGGATTCAGCCCTGCGAACTTCCGTTCGATGCGCGGGCCATCTCCTTTGCGGGCAATCCGCACATCCACCTCGGCCCAGGCTCCGGCGGGAATCACGTTGCTCCTGGTCCCTCCGCCCGCCACGCCCACACTCACCGTCAGGCTGCGCTTGAGGTCGGTCCAGCCGCTCACCGTCTCTATCACGCGGGCCAACTCCCGAATCGCGCTTGCCCCTTTCTCGAAGTCCACGCCAGCGTGGGCCGCCATACCCTTTACGCCGATCCGCCACATACCGGTTCCTTTGCGCGCGGTCTTCAAGGCCAGCCCCTGCGCCGACTCCAGCACAAAAACAGCAGTGCACTCAGCCGCCAACCGCTCGGTGATGGGACGCGAAACCGGGCTGCCCACCTCCTCGTCGCTGTTGAGCAGCAGCACGATTTCTCGATCCGGAAAACCAGCCTTGGTCAGCATCTCAATGGCGGTAAGGGCCATGGCCACGCCGGCTTTCATATCCAGTGTTCCCGGCCCCCACAGCCGGCCTTCGTTCAGCCGGCAGGGCATGGTTTTGAGCGTGCCTAACGGCCAAACCGTATCCAGATGGCCCAGCAGCAAAAATCGTTTCGCGGCGCCTGCTTTGGACTTTGGTCCGAACCGTGCCTCCAGCAGATCGCCGAACTCCCTCTGGCGGTGCAGCTTCACGCGCCCGCCCAAAGCCCTGGCCTGTGCCGCGGCAATCGCAATGCAGGCATCCACGGCGGCCTTGTCGCCAGAGGGAGATTCGGCTCGCACCAACTGCCGGATCAGGTCGAGCAGCGCAGGCTCCTTGCGACGAGCCCCGGCCAGCAGGGCGCGCATGGGGATGGGAAGATTGGAAGCATTGGGCATCCGTGAGCCTTTCTAGTGGGCCATTGAAGCGCCGAAGCCGGACATTTCCTGATTCTACGACGGTTAGAGTGCATCTCTGCGCCCGATTCCCACCCGCAGAGGTGGCTTGGCAGGCGCATAGTGTGGCAAAAATGCCACAGGACGGAGATAGCTTTTGGTGTCTAATCTAACGATTGCTCTGGATTTACTGATGAATTTGCACGGCTGGATTTGAATCGCCGGTATTTGAGAGTTGGAGATGAGATTCTTTGGCTAGTCTCGCGCACCTGGAACAAACCATTGCCGCGCCCATTCAATTTGCGGGCGTGGGGCTCCACTCCGGCGCGCCAGTAACCATGCGCCTGCTGCCCGCTCCGGGCGGATCGGGCATCGTCTTTCGCCGCACCGATCTGGATAATTTTGAGATTCCCGCCATCGGCCGCAACGTGGCCAAAGTCAGCTACGCCACCAGCCTGATGCGCCAAGGCGTGCTGATCTCCACTACCGAGCACCTGCTCTCGGCGCTCATCGGCATGGGCATTGACAACGTGATCGTCGAGCTGGACAACCTGGAGTTGCCAATCCTGGACGGCAGCGCACTGCCTTACGTCGAGGCCTTTCTCAGCGCCGGCATCCGCACCCAACGCCGCCGCCGCGAGACCATCCGCGTGCTGAGCCCCATCGAAGTGCGCGATGGCGACAAATTCATCGGCGTCTATCCCGGTTCCGGCTACAGCATCTGTTACGCCATCGAGTTTCCCGCGCCCATCGGCTATCAGCGCGCCAGCGTGGACCTGGCCGCCGAGACCTACGGCACCACCATCGCCCCGGCACGCACCTTCGGCTACAAGGCCGACGAAAAGCGGCTGCGCGATATGGGCCTCATCCGCGGCGCCGCTCCCGAGTGCACCATCATCCTGGGGCCAACAGGGCCGGAGAACGGCCCGCTGCGCTTTGCCGACGAGTATGTGCGCCACAAGGTGCTGGACCTGATCGGCGACCTGGCTCTGGCCGGGCGGCGCATCGAGGGCCACGTGGTGGCCGAGCGCGCCGGACACGCCATGCACACCGCGCTGGTCTCCCGTTTGCTCAAGGACCGCTCGGCCTGGGAACTGGCCCACGTGCCGGTAGCAGTAGCGCCGGACGAGGAAACTGTTCTTGCAACTGTGCCCGGCGACGCTCCTCTTCATGCGGCGTTGATAAGTGTGTAGGCTTTGGTTCGCTCAATTACTTTTCGCGCTGTACGTCAGAGCCGGTAGATTTAGACTAAATTTTGGATTCAGTTCTCCCTGATTGCACTCTCGAAAATAATGACATGAGGATAGATTTGATGGGCCCCCGCCTGTTGCCAACCCTGCGAACTCCCATGATTTTGCTTGCAGTAGTCAACCTGGTGATTCTGGGCACGCGCCTGTGGCCGTGGCAGCAAGTTCTGAATCTGCCCGGAAACGGAACCACAGGCTTCGATCCGGCTATCACCCTGTTGGGCTACATCGGACTTGTTTTCTGGATCGCAGGCAACCCCAAAGAGCCTGTCAAGAGGGCGCTGTCGGCCGGCGCCATGCTGGGAGTACTGGCTGGCCTCCTTCTTGTCGCACATTCCATATTCACTACCATGCTTGAGGCTCGGCCGGCTCTTGCGGACGCCTTCCTCCCCAATCTGGTGCAAATGGGTCTGCTGTCGGTAGCTGCAATTCTCTGGGGCATCGCCGGTTTGCGTGGCTTGCGGGCGGCGGGAAGTGTGAGCATCGGTATGCTCGCCGGAGTCTGGAGCGCCATGGTGAGCTGCCTGATGGCCGCGACGGCCGTGTTGGTCGAGATGTCTCTCGCCCCGCCCCTGCCGGTGACGCAGGATCCCTGGAAGCAGTACGAGGCCCTGGCGATCGGCCCTGCGACAACTCAGGCGCTGGTCTATTCGCTGAATTCGGCGACCGCATTCCTGCTCGTCGGTCCGCTGGTGGGCGCCGCATTGGGGCTTGTCTTTGCCTTCTTCGGGCATTTCGAGAAGCCCTGAGCCTGCCGCGCTAGGGCTGAACCGATCCCGGTTACCACCGCATACAGGATGCACACCGCGTGGCCGCGGCAAAGTTCTTGCCCTCTTCGGCCAGAGTTCCGGTCGTGGCATCGGCCCGAAAACCATCCTCTACACTGGAGTCTCATCGTCGAGGGAGCACGGCTTGTCTCACTTCATCAGTTTTGTCCGCATTCCGGCGCTGGCCATCCGCCAGCATCTGCGGCCGCTTACCCCGCTGGGCGTCTTGGACGAGGACCGGCTGCGCATGAGGGTTCTGCCCAACGACATCGACATCAACCTGCACATGAACAACGCCCGCTATCTCAACATCATGGATTACGGGCGCACCCATCTGCTGGCCCGCACCGGGCTGCTCGAACACATTATCCACTCGCGGTGGAAGCCGCTGGTGGGCGCGGCCTGGCTCACCTATCGCCGCTCCCTGCCGCTGTTTTCGGCCTTCACGTTAAGCTCCCGGTTGGTCTGCTGGGATGATCGGTGGTTCTACATTGAGCAGACATTCACTGGAAAAGAGGGATTAGCTGCGGTGGGCTGGGTGAAAGGAATCCTGCGCGACGCCAACGGCAGCGTGGACCCGCAAACGGTAATTGAGGGCGTGGCGCCCGGCGTGGTCAGCCCGCCCATCCCGGACGCCATCGTCACATGGAACGAGCTGACCCGCGAGAAGCTTGCGGGCGGTTCGTGAGGTTCGGGCCGAAGAGTGCGTTTCTCTGCCCTTTCTTCCTCTTCGGCCCGGTAGTCCAATCGTTGTTACTCCGGCAGCGTCAGCTTGCCCTTGACCTTGAAGCTCCGGTTCAGGACCTGGGGGCCATTGTGCGGTTGTCCGCCGCCGACATAGACGGTGTAATCGCCCTCAGCGACAATAGGAACTCCCGCATCGGTCACCATGCTCAGATCGCGCGGATTCAGCTCGAAGCGCACCTTCTGCGATGCGCCGGCCTCGAGGTGAATCCTTTGGAAGGCTCGCAACGCCCGCAACGGCGCGCCCGGCAGGTCGGGGAATTCGAGATAAAGCTGGGCCACTTCGTCGCCCGGCCTGAGGCCGGTGTTGGTGACCGTCACTTCAAAGGCCACAGGGCTGCCCGCCGGCACGGCATTGGTGGGTCCGGTGAATCCGCTGTAGGAGAAAGTGGTGTAACTCAGGCCGTAGCCAAAGGGGTAGAGCGGGGTTCCCTGAAAGTAGCGGTAGGTGCGGCCCTTCATCGCATAATCCTCGAAGGGCGGCAACTGGCTCACGTCTTTGTAGAAGGTGACGGGCAGGCGGCCGGCGGGATTGTTCTTGCCGGAGAGAGTCTCAGCCACGGCGGCGCCACCCTCTTCGCCGGGGTACCAGGCTTCGAGAATGGCGTTGGCGTGCTCCTTGGCCCAATTCACGCCCAGGGCGCTGCCGTTCAGGAGTACGACCACCAGCGGCTTGCCGCTTGCGGCCACGGCTTCAAGCAGGGCTTGTTCGGGCTTGGGTAGATCGATGCTGGTGCGGTCGCCGCCTTTGAAGCCTTCCTCGCTGACCTGCATCTCTTCGCCTTCGAGTTCGCTGGTGATGCCTACCACGGCAACGACTACGTCGGCATTTCTGGCCGCGGCAACAGCCGCCGGATCGGGGTTGAGATCAACCTTCGACCAAACCAGTTGGGCAGCCGGCGTTGTGTCGCTTTTGAATACGGCGTAATCCACCTGGACCTGGACCGGCGTTCCTTTCTCCAGATGCACGCGCCCCAGTTTGGTTTCGTTGTTGGCGTCCCAGGACGAGGTGATTTGCTTGCCGTCTACCGAGACGCGGAAGAAGCCTCTCGCTTGCAGGCCCAGGTTGTAGTCGCCGGTATCGGTAGGCGTCAGGGTTGCCTCCCAGCGAACACCCAGGGGCCTCACTCCAGCAACTTCAATGGGCAGCTGAGTAGCCGAGATATCGATTCCGGGTTCCACGCGAGCTGCCAGAACAGTCGGCTTGGTCTCAGCGCCAAAGGTCAAGTCGAACTTGTTGTAGCTGGCCTTTACGCCCGGTTTGCCGCCCGTGGTCAGCATTCCGACAGGTACCGGCGACGCTTCCTTGAGCAGGAACTGCGTGCCGGGAAGATAGCTGATAGTTGCATTGGGAAACTCCGCGCGCAGGCCCTCAAGCACCGAGACAGTGTGGGTCGGCGTGCCATTGTAATTGCCCAGCAGCACTTTGGTCTGATTGGCGAGCGGGCCGACAACTGCGATCTTGATGCCCGAAGTGCGCAGCGGCAGTACGCCGGTATTCTTGAGCAGGACCATCGCCTCATTCGCCAGCTTGCGGGCCATGGCGCGATGCTCGGCGCTGTCGAGAAGCCTTTCGTCGATCTTGGAATAGGGCACCATCTCCGGCGGATCGAAGATGCCCAGCTTCATCCGCGCGGTGAAGAGGCGGGTGAGGGCAACATCGATCTCGCTCTCTTTCAGGAAGCCCTGTTTCACCGCATCGAGATACGGCTTGTAGTCGTGATCGTCATTGACCTTCATGGAGAAGTCGACGCACTCATTGTCCATGCCGCGTAGCAAACTGATAGCCGAGGACTCTGCCTGTGTCGGCTTGTAGTGGTGGCCGTCGAAGATGTTGAGAACAGCCCCACAGTCTGAAACCACATAGCCCTTGAAGCCCCACTTGCCGCGCAACTGGTCTTGAAGCAGAAATTCGTTGGCGCATGCCGGCTGCCCGTTGATGCTGTTGTAGGCACACATCACGGAATCGGCCTTGGCCTCGGTCACCGTGGCGCGGAAGGCGGGCAGATAGGTATCCAGTTCGTCGTGCTTGCTTACCGTTACATCGGCGGTGTGGCGGGTAGGCTCCGGGCCGCTGTGAACCGCATAGTGCTTGGGGGTCGAGATGACGCGATAGTAGCGCGGATCATCGCCCTGCATGCCGGTAACAAAGGCCACACCCATGCGCGCGGTCAGGAACGGATCTTCGCCATAGGTCTCCTGGCCGCGTCCCCAGCGGGGATCGCGAAAGATGTTGATGTTGGGCGCCCAGAAGTCCAGGCCCGTCATGAAGTCGTTTTCACCAGTGCGCACTGCCTGCACATGCTTGATGCGTCCCTCGGTGCCGATGACTACCGCCATCTCGTGGATAGCCGGCGTGTCAAAGGTGGCAGCCAGGCCGACGGGCTCAGGAAATTCCGTGGTTCCATTCGTGGCCACACCGTGCAGCGCCTCGCTCCACCAGTCGTATTCCGGCACGTTAAGGCGCGGAATGGCCCGCGCCTGGTTCACCAACTGGGTGGCCTTCTCTTGAAGTGTCATCCGGCTAACAAGGTCCGCCGCGCGCTGCTCTGCCGGCACGCTGGGGTCCAGGTAAGCCGGCTTCGCTACTTCCTGCGCTCCTGCCATCCACGCTGCGCCGCAGCATGCCAACCCTGCCGCTACAATCCGTAATCCAAAACTGTTCATCGTATCCCTCACAGACGGGCCGGTCCAATTCACGCCTCTTGCCGGCGTGAAAGCCAAACTGCCCCCGGATGCCAACCCTAATGCCGCTGGGAAGGGGCTGTCAAGCTGAACAAAAGATCGTATCCGGCCAATGGAAAATCGCTTTATTCCAATCCGGCTTTCACAACCGCAAGAACCCTGCCTGGTTCTGATTCCGGCCGTTCCATTGGCATCGGCTCTGGCCATGCACAAATAAGATGTAACCTTTCTCAGTGCCTACCCGTAAGACTGATTAGAGAGGGAAGACAGGATGCGGAACGGATCGAGCGACCTCCTGAACGAGTTTCGTCAAGGCAATGTAGCCGCCTTCGAAACGCTCTTCCGCCTCCATCAGCGCGCTGTTTACGGCTGGATTCTACGCATCGTTCGCAACCCGGCTGCCGCCGAGGACCTGACCGTGGAGACCTTTTGGCGCATCCATCGCGCCCACGCGCGTTTCCAGCCTTCGCGTGGGTTTGAGGCCTGGGCGCGCTGCATCGCCACCCGTGCGGCGCTCGATTGGCTGCGAACCCAGCGGCCCGAGACCGAGTTGCCCGCCGGACTGCCGGCCCCAGCCACCGCCGATCCAGCCGTCACGGACGAGATTCGGCGGAAAACCGCGCTGGCGTTTCAGCGGCTGCCGCCCAGGTTGCGCCTTGCGGCCGTTTTGGCCGTCGTTGAGGAGCAGCCGCACAAAGAAGTGGCCGAGGCGCTTGGAATATCCGTGTCAGCGGTCAAACTGCGCGTCTTTCGCGCCCTTCGATCGCTCAGAAAAGACTTGCAACAACAGGGGATTGCACCATGAATGCAAACGACGAACTCCGCATGAAGAAACTGCTCAAACAGTCGCTGCCGCCAGTTGAAGGCGAATCCGAGCCCGGCCACGATCTGTGGCCCGCCGTGCTCCGCCGCTTGGACGCCCGGCCCACCGCAATCCCTTGGTTCGATTGGGCGCTCGGGGCCAGCCTCGTAGCCTTCGCCGCCTTTTTCCCGGCGTCGATTCCCGTGTTTCTTTACTACCTGTAAACCCGCGGGCTGTCCGTCCGCAGAAAGTGGAAAATGCGATGAATACCCATCCGTACCTACGCGCATTTCTGGCAGGGATTTTTGTGCCCACGCTCATCCTGCCCATCTTTCTAGCCGTGTTCATTGTTGTGCGGCTATGGCTTCAGATTCCGATTCCCATCGAGCGCGGTCTGGTATTCCCCATGGCGCTAGTGCCTGCATTGTGGGGGATATGGAATATGCTCTGGCTCGGTTCCCATCCCGGCACCCATCTGTCTGTTGGACTGCACGGAGCAGCGCTGCCCCTCCTGCTCATGCCGGCGGGCGCTGTAGCTGCACATTGCCTGGGCATTCTCGCGCTCGGCTCTCATGGCGTCACATGGTTCCAGGGTGTCTACGTGCCGTATGCGTTGATTGCGCCGTGCTTTCTGGCCGCGCTCGTCGGCTACTACCTGGTCTGGAAGTACATCGTGGGATTTTGAACCGGGTGCTGGGGATTGCTTGACTGGGATGGCGTGGTTCGCAGGGTACGGCCCACGCCATTGTGCAAGGAGGAGGGAATGAATTTTCAGAGTCTGATGTGGCTTTTTCCGATTGTCTTGACTCTGCACAACGTAGAAGAGGCCATTTGGCTTCCGGGCTGGTCGAAACGGGCAGTTCTCTGGCATAGCCCCGTTACGCCGGGTTTCTTCCGCTTTGTCGTGACGGTCTTGACAGTCCTGGCCTTCGCCGTCACGGGTCTGAGCGCAGAATCGGGCAAACAGACAGTCTGGACCTACTTAGCCTTTGGATATATGGCCGCTGTGTTGGCCAACGTCCTGATTCCGCACCTCGCGTTAACCGTGGCACTGCGCAGCTATATGCCTGGCGTTGCAACAGCCGTGCTCCTGAATCTGCCGGTGTTATCTCTGCTGGTGGTATTGGCCCTGAGGGAGGGATACGTCTCCGGCTGGAAGGCCGCAGCCTTTTGTGCTGGTGTCTCTGGTGTTCTGGTGGCGTCCATCCCCGCACTCTTCAAGCTGGGAAAGAGCCTGAACCTCTGAACCAGCCCGCGAATCCAAAAAACATCGAGTCGATTGAGGACGCTGCCTTACGCGCCGGGCGCGAAGAAGTCTTCCAGCCCGGCGCGATGGGCATGGGCGGCCATTGAGGCCTGAATCTCCAGGGCCAGCGCTAGCGCATTGCGGCCCTGGCGGGCTGTAACCCGCGGCTGCTGCCTGATGCGCACTGAATCCAGAAACGATTCGATCTCCAGCCGCAACGGCTCGCCCGGCGTCACCGCTGGCTTGACAAAGGAGAGTCCGGGCGCAGGTCCGGCAGGAGCGGTGAACTGCGCCACGAGCGCCGGATCGATATGGGCGGATGCGGCGAACTGGGCGATGAGAGCGGGGTCGATCTTGCCGGCGGCCAGCGCGGAAACGATCTGGGGCGGAATAAGCGCGGCAATATGCGGCGGAAGTGAGGCCAGAAGATTGGGCGCGCCGCCCGATTCGCCATCGATGCGGATGACCAGCAAATCCTGCCGTGCATAGTCGATGGAGACGTACTGGCGCGGCTCAAAGAAGCGCAGTTTGCGGACGCGCTCGGTGGAAACCCGCGAGGCGGTGAAGTTGGCCACGCAGCCAGATTCGAACTCGATGCGGACATTGGCGATGTCCACCTTGGGCGAAAGAATCGGCAGGCCCACGGCGCGCACCTCGCGCACCGGCGAGGCGGCAAAGGTGAGCACGATGTCCAGGTCGTGGATCATCAGGTCCAGCACCACGTCCACGTCCAGCGCGCGCGGCGTGAAGATGGAGAGCCGGTGAGACTCGAAGAACATGGGCCGGTGCAGTTGCGGCTCGATGGCCAGCACCGCGGGGTTGAAGCGTTCCAGATGTCCGGGCTGCAGGATGCGTTTGCTTTTTTCCGCTCTCTGGATCAGGTCGTCGGCTTCGGTGAGGCCCGCGGCCAGGGGCTTCTCGACCAGCAGGTCCAGGCCCGCATCCAGCAGCGCCGAGGCCACCGCATGATGCTGCACCGTGGGGACGGCAACCGTAGCCGCGGCCAGCTTGAGGTCGGCGGCCAGCAGTTCGTCCACAGAAGAAAAAACGGGAATCGCGTATTCGGCCGCGGTCTCGGCGGCGCGGGCCGCGTCCGGCTCGACGGCTGCCACCAGAGCAACGCCCTGCCCAGCCGTCTCCAACTCGCGATAGACGCGGAGATGGTTCTTGCCAAAGGCGCCGGCCCCGGCAACGGCAACACGCAAAATGGGTTCGCTTGTTATTGCGCTGCTCCTTTGCCTTCCACGGCCTTGAGGCAGCGGCTGTAGAGTTCGAGTAGTTGAGTCACATGCTCCTCCGGCTTGGGCACGGCAGCGCCGCTAAAGCCGGTGGAGGGCGCGGCGGGGCGGCCCACGCCGGCAGTAACGGAAACAAACTTGAGCAGATCGAGTGCGATGTCTTCATTGCGCCGGGCGCCAAGGCTCGCGCTGGTGAGGGTGTCCATCCTGAAAGATTCTCCCGTGAGGATGCTACCAGATTGAGGGTCTGCCTCTCATTTCCTGCCCGTTCAGTTGCGGAGGCTTGCGCCTGCCGCGATACTCTTGATTTCATGCGCACGGCCTACATCGGAATGGGCGGTAATCTGGCCAGTTGGGCCGGGCCGCCAGAGGCAACACTGGCCGCCGCGGCCCTGCGCCTGGAATCCCTGGGCCGCGTGATTTGCCGGTCGTCTCTCTACTCCACCGAGCCGGTCGGCTTTGCCGCGCAGCCCCGCTTTGTAAATGCCGTGGTAGCTCTGGAGACTGAGCTAGAACCGAAAGAGCTTCTGCGCAGCTTGCTGGCTATCGAAAAGGAGTTCGGCCGGGATCGCGCTGTAGGCATCCGCAACGGCCCCCGAACGCTGGACCTCGACATCCTGCTCTTCGGCGAGCTTGTAATCGGCGAGCCGGGACTGGAGATTCCGCATCCGCGCCTGGCCGAGCGCGCTTTTGTTCTGATTCCTCTCAACGATATTGCGCCGGATGCGATCGTACCTCGCGCTGGAACCGTCGCGCAGTTGCTCGATAATCTACTCGAAGGCTCGCAAACGTCGTCCGATGCCGTGGTTCGGGTTCAATGCGATGCATGGGAGGTCCGCATCCAGCTTTGATACTTTCTCAGGCCGCGCCGGCAGGCAGTTCAGGCGTGGCCGCAATCAGTTGCCGGGTATACGCTTGCCTGGGATTTGCGCACAACGCCACCGCTTCACCGCTTTCCACCAGCCGCCCATGCTCCATCACTGCGATGCGCGTGCTCAGATAGCGCACCAGCGGCATGGAGTGGGAGATGAACAGATAGGTCAGGCCGTGCTCGCGCTGCAAGCTGCGCAGCAGGTTCACAATCTGCGCGCCCACGCTCACATCCAGCGCCGAGACCGGCTCATCCAGAATCAGCAGCCGGGGCCGTAGCGCCAGCGCGCGGGCGATGTTGATGCGCTGCCGCTGCCCGCCACTGAATTCGTGCGGGTGGCGGCCGAGCGCCGACTCGTCCAGGCCCACCTCGCGCAGCAGTTCGACCGCCTTGGCGCGCAGTGCGGCGCGGCCGGTCTTGATCCCACCCTCACGGCGATGGATGAGCAGCGGCTCGGTCACGATTTGCAGCACATTCATGCGCGGATTCAGGGCGGCGTAGGGGTCCTGGAAGACGGGCTGCATCTGGCGGCGCAGACGGTGCATCTCCGTCCGCGAAGCGCGGGCCACATCGATGCCGCTGATGCGCACGCTGCCCCGGCTGGGCGCGACCAGCCCCAGAATCATCCGCGCCAACGTGGTCTTGCCCGAACCGGACTCGCCTACAAGGCCCAGTGTCTCTCCGGACTCGATGGCGAAAGTGACATTCTCGACAACTGCGATTTGTTCAGTCCGCAGCCCGACCCGCCGGGGATAGCTCTTCGATACCGAGTTGACCTCAACCAGCGCCATGCCCAAATGGTACACGGGCGGCGACCGTTGCACGGCATTTGCGGGAGCTAGATGTCCAGGTTCTTCACGTCCAGCGCATTGTCCTCGATGAACTTGCGGCGTTTCTCGACGTCTTCACCCATCAGCGTGGTGAAGATTTCGTTGGTTTCAACCAGGTCTTCCAGCTTGACCTGAAGCAGCGTGCGGTGCTCGGGGTCCATGGTCGTCTCCCAGAGCTGGGTGGCGGTCATCTCGCCCAGGCCCTTGTAGCGCTGCACCTGGTAGTCCTTCTTGCCCTGCTCGACAATGTAGGCGAAGAGTTCGCGGGCGGTCTGCTTCTCCACCGGCTCGCGCGGGATGCGGGAGGCGCGGCGAGCTTGTTTGGCTTCAGCCTGCGCCTCGGCGCCTTCGGCCTCTTCGGCATCATCGGCTTCGGCGGGGCTGGTGGCGGCGGCTTTGGCGGCGTACTCGATGAGGAAGGGCGGTTCGAGGAACTCCTTGATGAGGGTGTACTTCGACATCATCTGGCGGAACTCGGGGCTGGAGGCCAGGGTCCAGTCGATGCAGCGCGTGGCGCCTTGCGCGTCGGTAAAGCAGACGGACCAGGTGTGGTGCTCCTCGTCCTCGACCGGATCGTGCACCTTGAACTGGAACTCGTCGGCCAGTTCGGTCAGTTGAACGTGCAGCAGGGCCAGCTTGGGCGGAACGTCGCTTTCCGCTTGAGAGGCGAAATCGGCTCGGTGGATGAGTTCAGCGCGTGCCAGCATCTCGGTGAGCTTCTCGTTGCGAATGCGCTTGTCGACCCTCTCAACGAAGCCCAGGTACTCGTCCAGGATTCCCATGAAGCGGGTAAGGTTGGCGCCTTCGATGCGGCTGGCGGCCTCGCCGTGGCGGACGATCATGCCTTCCGACGCGCGGTTGACCATAACCTTCACAAATCCGCGCTCATCCTTGATGTACTGCTCGAAGCGGCCCTTCTTGATCTTGAAGAGCGGCGGCTGAGCGATGTAGATGTTGTCGCGCTTAATCAGCTCCGTCATGTGGCGGAAGAAAAAAGTGAGCAGCAGGGTGCGGATGTGCGAGCCGTCCACGTCGGCGTCGGTCATGAGGATGATTTTGCCGTAGCGAATTTTGGATGCGTCGAAGTCGTCCTTGCCGATGCCGCAGCCCAGCGCGGTAATCATAGCGCGGATCTCCTCGTGGCCCAGCATCTTGTCGTAGCGGGCTTTTTCGACGTTGAGAATTTTGCCCTTGAGGGGCAGAATGGCCTGGAAGCGGCGGTCGCGGCCCTGCTTGGCGGTGCCTCCGGCGCTCTCGCCCTCGACGAGATAAAGCTCGCAGCGCTCGGGGTTGCGCTCTGAGCAGTCGGCCAGTTTGCCGGGCAGGCCGCCGCCGTCGAGAGCACCCTTGCGGCGGGTCAGGTCGCGAGCCTTGCGCGCGGCCTCGCGAGCGCGCGCAGCCTCGATGGCTTTGTTGATGATGCGCCTGGCGATGGGCGGATTCTGCTCCAGGAATGCGCCCAGCCGCTCGTTGACAAAAGCCTGCACCGTTCCGGCGATGTCGGAGTTGAGCTTGCCCTTGGTCTGGCCCTCAAACTGCGGCTGCGACAGCTTGACGCTGACCACGGCCACCAGCCCCTCGCGCACGTCGTCGCCGCTCAGGTTCTCTTTCATGTCTTTGAAGAGGCCCAACTGCTGGCCGATGGCGTTAATGGTGCGGGTGAGTGAGGTGCGAAAGCCGGAGAGATGCGAGCCGCCGTCAACGGTGTTGATGTTGTTGGCAAAGCTGAAGACGGTTTCGGAGTAGCTGTCGTTGTACTGAAGCGCGATCTCGATCTCGACTTTGTCGCGCGTCGCCTCCATCATGATCGGCTTGTCATGCAGCACGGTCTTGCCGCGGTTCAGATGCTTGACGAACTCAGCGATGCCGCCAGCATAGCGGAATTCGGTGCGCCGCGCTTCGCCGGTCTTGGGGTCGGCGGTACGCTCGTCGGTAAGCGTGATCTCCAGGCCCTTGTTCAGGAAGGCCATCTCGCGCAGCCGCTGGGCGAGGGTATCGTAGTTGAACTCGGTGGCGGCAAAGATGCTCTTGTCGGGCAGAAAATGTATCTTGGTCCCGCGCCGCTTGCTGGTGCCCGCCTGGCGCAGCTCGCTGATGGGATCGCCGCAACTGAAGTCCATCTCCCAGGTGTGGCCGTCGCGCCAGATTTCAACGTTGAACTCCTGCGAGAGGGCATTCACGCAACTGACGCCGACGCCATGCAGGCCGCCGGAGACCTTGTAGGTGGAGGCGTCGAATTTGCCGCCGGCGTGGAGCTTGGTGAGCACCACCTGCACGGCCGGCATCATCTGTCCATTGGAGAGCGGCATCAGGTCAACGGGAATGCCGCGGCCGTCATCGGTCACGGTAATCGAGTTGTCCACGTGAATGACGACGTCGATCTTTTTGCAATAACCGGCCAGGGCTTCGTCCACTGAGTTATCGACCACTTCATACACCAGGTGGTGCAAGCCCATCTCGCCGGTTGAGCCGATATACATGGCCGGACGGAGGCGCACCGCCTCCAACCCTTCCAGGACCTTAATGTTTTCGCCGGTATAGCTGCCGTTATCGTCTGGAAGGGGGATACCGTCAGGAACTTGAGTCGCCATAGGATTCCGTTCGCAAGGCTTTCGCTGTTAATTACAAAAAAAGACGCGGTTATCGATCACAATTCCGGGTTGGAATTCGGGGACTAACCGCTTGAATAACTAGGGCGTTCAAGCGTATTTGCCTGAGTCTATTTTACCATGCGGGGAGGGCGAAAAAGAGGTGAGGTTGAGGGGGTAAAAGTGATTAAAAATCGACAGATTGCCAATGAAAGAGCATTACATTAGTAATCGGATTGATTACTAGTTGTTTATATCTATGAATAATCTAGACTTGCTGACCATTTCCCGTTACTATTTCAGTGTGCAGGAAGAGGCTTTTCCTGTCAATCCTAATCACAAGAGGTTACCAACAATGGAACTTGCCATCCGTATACTCGCTCTGGCTATTGTTTTCGTTGGCTTAGCTACCGCTTCCGTCTCGCCCTCAACAAAGACCGCGGTCGCAAGCCAACAGTCGGCCGCCGCCAGCTTGCCGATGCCGGCATGCGGGCCTGGCGTTTGCCCTGCCGGCAGCGGGGGTAACTAATCCGCACGTTAAAAGCTGGGTAATGACACGAAAGTGTCACAAACAATTCCGCTTAGCGGTTGAGTCTTAGGGCATTTGGCGCTATTCTGAGATAGTTCTCAGGATGGTGTGGTTCTCTTATGTCTTCACAGTTCGCGATGTCCGTAATGAGCGTGGCAGAATTTCTGCTCTGGGCCGTGCTCGCCTTCCTGTTCTGGAAGAAGGGCCTGCATCGCCGTTTCCCCGCGATGGGTGCTTACCTGGCGTTGCGCGTCACATCAACGCCGGTGCTGCTGGCCGTCCTCACCATTCAGTCCCAGCCGTGGGGCCGCAATTATTTCCCCATCTACTTTTTCGGCTACTGGGCGGTGTACATCGCCAGCGCCGTGCTTCTCTTCTTCGTCTGCATGGAGGTCTTCCGCTCCGCGCTATCGGCGTTCCCCGGGCTGATGAAGTTAGGCATCGTGATTTTCCGCTGGGCAGTTCTGGTCTCGGTGATCGTTAGCTTTTCTACGATCTCCTTTGCGCATAAGGGTTTCATGCTTATCCCCGATATCGCCTTTGGGCTCGTGCGCTCGGTGAGCATTCTAGAGTTGTGCCTGCTGGCCTTCCTGTGCCTGAGCATGAATGCATTGCGTCTCTCCGTGCGCGACATGGCCTTCGGGATTGCCTTGGGCTTTGGTGTGCTCTCAGCCAACGATTTCATCCTCGCTTCATTGATATCCCGCAACACTTCGCTGACGGATCCCTTGCAATTCGTTTCTGAGTCTGTGATCCTAGCTGCGCTGGGCATCTGGGTTGCCTACGCAGCCTTGCCTGAGCCGGCGCGCAAACCCGTGGTGATGCCAGCCAACTCGACGATTTATCGCTGGAACGAGATCGCCTCCGCCCTGGGCCACACCGGAACCCAGGTTGCCGTGCAGCAGCCAGCCGACACCTTCTTCCTGAACGACGTGGAGAACGTGGTGGAGAGGGTGCTGACCCGGAATCTGAGGAAGAAGGAATTGGAAGTGTAAGTAGAGGGAATAGGGAATAGGGAATAGAAAAAAGGCCACGGCTACGCCGTGGCCTTTTCAGTTGGTGCATTCGAATTGGATTACTCGGCTGCAACCGGCTCGATGGAGGCATAGCGTCCGCGGTTGCCGCGGTCAACGAACTTCACCCGGCCGGTAACCTTGGCGAAGAGCGTGTCGTCTGAGCCTCTGCCTACGTTGACGCCGGCCTTGATGCGGGTGCCGCGCTGGCGCATGATGATGGAGCCGCCGGTAACCAGTTCGCCGGCAAAGGCCTTTACGCCCAGCCGCTGTGCATTCGAGTCGCGTCCGTTTGTGGAGCTGCCTCCACCCTTTTTGTGTGCCATTGCCGATTCCCCTTCTTGATTCTGTGCGCTGCCTTATTTGGCGGCGGTGTAGGTCACGCCGTCGGCCTCGATGGCCTTGATGCGCACCTCGGTAAAGTTCTGGCGGTGCCCTTGCAGCTTCTTGTACTGCTTCTTCCGCTTCAAGTGGAAGACCAGGATCTTGTCGCCGCGGCCCTCGCCCAGCACCTCCGCGGTTACCTTGGCCGTGGACGGCCTGGCCACGGTTCCGGGCTCGCCGCTGACGGCCAGAATGTCGCTGAACTCGACGCTATTGTCGCCGGAGGCCACGCTTTCAATCTTCACCACGTCGCCCGGAGCGACCCGGTACTGCTTACCGCCGGTTCGAATCACTGCGTACATAACAAACCCTCCAGCGCTCCGACAATAAAACGAGGCGCATTCACAATCGGATACCGTGCATTGGGGCGCATACAGAGAGTAACTGCATCAGGAAGCGGGCCGCACACACGCCACGGTTTAAGGCGGTGAACCCAGCATAACCCTGCACATCCTCAACGGAGTGCATCGCCAAACTCTACAATTCTATCGTTAAACCGGGAATCCGGTCAATTTACGGCGGTCCTGCGCCAAATGGGGCCTGCCCACACCGCTATACTGCGCTCATGCAACCTGTCAGCATCGTTGCCACCGTTCTGAATGAGGTTGAGGAGATCGGCAGGCTGGTTCCCAGCCTGTTAGCGCAGATTCCTCCCCCGGCAGAGGTCATCCTTGTGGACGGCGGCTCGACGGACGGCACCTGGGAGTGGCTCGTCAATGCCCAGACAAAACATCCCAATCTCAAGCCCATCCGCGACGAAAGCTGCAACCTGAAGAGCTGCCCCGGCCCCATCTCCAGGGGCCGCAACGTGGCCATCGCCGCCGCCAGCTCCCCGTTCATCGCCTGCACGGACGCCGGCTGCACCTACCCGCCGGAGTGGCTGGCCCGCATCTGTGCGCCTCTGATTGCCGGCACAGCCGAGTACGCTCTGGGCGGCGCTTGCCTGGACCCCGCCGATTCGACCCTCTGGGACCTGGCCTCGGCGCCCTTTCTGGGCGTCAGGCTATCGGAATCCTCGCCCAGCAAGTCCTGTACTGCCCGCTCCATGGCCTTTACCAAAGACCTATGGCAGCGCATCGGCGGCTTCCCGGAGACTGTTTTCTTTGGAGAAGACACCCTTTTCGACCTGGAAGCGCGGCGGCTGGCTTTGCCCGCCTTTGTCGAGCGCGCCAAGGCTGTATATCGCCCTCAAAATACCCTCCAGTCGGCCTGCCGCCAGCTTGGCAGCTATGCCATCAGCGACGGCATTCTCGGCGTTCGTCCCGCGCGCCTCTTCCGCAACGCCGCCCGCTGCATCGTGCAACTCCTGGCCCTGCTCAGCCTGCCGTGGACAGTTCTCCCGCTCCTTGCCGTCCTTGCGCTCCAGATCTGGTATGCCTACCACCCCGACTGGCGCTTGCTGAGCCGAAACGGGCTGCGCGCCATCCTGGCCCGCTTCCTGTTTTCTGTGCTGGTTCCATGGATTATCGTCATCCATCGAATTCGCGGCACTCTGACCAAGAGGAGCCCGGCCAACCGCCAGAACCTGTGAGTGGACAGAGATCAGGCGTCAGGGACGTGGCGGAACGACGTAGAAAAGAATGGCGAAGTAGTGAGCGACGCTGCCGGCCAGGACGAACAGATGCCAGGTGGCATGGAAGTAGCGCAACCGGTCCAGAGCAAAGAAGACGATGCCCAGGGTGTACGCCAATCCGCCCGCGCCCATCCACGCGATTCCGTGCCAGCCAATGGCATGGAGCAGCGGACGGGCCGCAAAGACCACGAACCAGCCCTGGAAGAGATAGACCAGCGCTGAAGTCACCTGGAACCGGTCCACGGCGAAGCACTTGAAGACTACGCCCGCGATGGCCAGCGACCACTCAACGCCAAAGACGAACCAGCCCAAAGGCCCATGCAGCGAGATCAGCGTGAAGGGCGTGTAGGTGCCCGCGATCAGCAGGTAGATGGAGGAATGGTCGAGTATCTGGAAAACGTGGCGCGCCCGCGTCCGCACCAGAGAGTGATAGAGCGTGGAGCACAGGTAGACGAGCACCAGGGTGCTGGCAAAGACCGTGCAACTGACGATGTGCCA
>Ga0182027_10003048_pt1 | contig 26876 bp, 26 predicted proteins | sample 712E1DmetaG_FD_121300 | JGI IMG/M metagenome (GOLD analysis project Ga0182027, IMG submission 121300) | Permafrost microbial communities from Stordalen Mire, Sweden - 712E1D metaG (Illumina Assembly) | ecosystem: Environmental > Terrestrial > Soil > Wetlands > Permafrost | place: Sweden...
ATATTAATATTTATATTTCTACTTAATTAAAATTGTTGGCCAATCACGAATTGAAACTGGGATTTATTTGCATCAGGTTGACCCGGGACCGCGTCAAACCCATAGCCCCAGTCAATACCAAGCAAACCAAACATTGGCAGGTTGGCACGTACCCCTACACCTGCAGAACGGTACATCTTAAATGGATTGTATTCCTTCAGTTCATACCATGCTTTTCCTGTTTCAAGGAAAGTAAGAGCATATATTGTAGCCTGCTGATTTAAAGAAATCGGATACCTGAGTTCAAATGTAATCTTCGAATAGACATTCCCTGAAGGTACACCTTTTACCGGATCGTTTGGTGTGACTGAACCGTTTGTGTAGCCTCTTAAACCGATCACTTCGCGTCCGTAGAAGCTATAGCCTGACATTCCATCTCCTCCAAGATAAAAGTTTTCAAACGGTGATGGGCCGATTTGTTTGTTGTAATAACCAAGATAACCAAATGCAAATTTGGCATTAAGTACCATTTTGTCGTCTACAGTCAATGGGAAATAGTAATCCGCCTTGAATGTCCATTTATGGAATTCTATCCAGTTGTATTTTACCTGATCAGTCACATTGGTGAAATCCCTGCCGCTTATAAGTGAATATGGCGGAGTTGCCTGTACTGAAAGGGTGAAACTTGATCCGCTTCTGGGATAAATAAGGTTAGGACTGGTTGAAAACCTGGTTAATTTAGCAGTAAAACTTAACAGATTGGACGTACCATTGTCAAACAGGAACTGGTATACAGTATAATTATTAAGGGCATATCTTTCATAGCCGAGTTCTCCATAAAGTGAGAAATAGTCATCAGGCCATTCAAGTCGCTTTCCTAAACCTACAGATACTCCATCAATTGTCATCGACTGCCGACCATCTTCTCCCTGCTTGATACCGTTAGTCATCATAGCCCGTGTTAGGGATACAGTGAATGAATTAGGCTTTTTGCCACCAAACCACGGTTCGACAAATGATACATTATATGATTGATATACCCGTCCGTTGGATTGTACCCTGATACTCAATGACTGACCATCGCCGGAAGGATAAGGACGCCATTCTTTAAGTTTGAAAAAGTTTCGCATGGCAAAATTATTGAACCTTACCCCCACCGTTCCAACAAGCATTCCGGCACCCCAGCCGCCAGATATCTCGAATTGATCATTGGCTCTTTCTTCAAGCTTATAAAGAAGGTCAACAGTACCGTTTATCTGATCAGGAATAGGTTGTGGATTGATTTTTTCAGGGTCGAAATGACCAAGCACTCCGACTTGTCTCACCGAGCGGATTATATTTTCTTTATTAAAAAGATCTCCGGGCAATGTATAGAGTTCCCTACGTGGAATATGTTCATTTGTCCTTGTATTTCCAGATATGATAATATTATTAAGATATGCCTGATCGCCTTCAAAAATTCTTACTTCAAGATCTATAGAATCTCCTTCTATTTTTGATTCCACAGGGGTTAATCTGGAAAACAAATATCCATTATTTAAATAAAGTGAATTTACGGCATCTTCATCATCTTTGAGCCTTTTATTTAAAAGTGACTGATTATATACTGATCCCTTTTTGATATTTAACGACCGGTCGAGAAGCTGGGTGGGATAAATGCTGTTTCCAACCCATTTAACATTTCTGAGAAAATATTGTTTACCTTCATCAACTTTTATAGTCAGGGCGACCCTGTTTTCAGAAACGGGGTAAACTGAATCGGAAAGAATAGTAAAATCCTTAAACCCGTTATCATTATAAAAGGTGATCAGTTTATCCTTGTCCTCAGCAAATTTGTCGGCAATAAATTTTGATGATCTGAAAAAATTCCAGTTTTTAATTTTTGTGCTTTTCAATTGTCTGCGAAGGCGTTTTGTATCAAAGTTTTCATTACCGATAAACTTAATATCAGCAATTTTTACCTTTTCCTTCTTGTCGATATTTATCGTAAGAATGACATTATTCGGCTGATCAGGATCATCCTTCTGAATAAATGTCACTTTGGTATTCATGAATCCTTTGGATATATAATGGTCCTTAATTATTCTCTCAGCTTTGTTCAGGACATATGCTGTTACCTGAGATCCATTGGGCAGGCTAATTTTTTCAAGGAGATCCGTCGCTTCAGATGTTCTGATCCCGTTAAATTTAAGTGAGGAAAGACGGGGTCTTTCCTGTAGAAATATATCCAGGGTGATTTTATCTCCAACAATTTTTGTAACAGTAATTCTGATATCTGAAAACAGACCTTGCTCCCAAAGTTTTTGAGCTGCCTGTGTAATAGCATCACCTGGAACTGATATTTCCTTACCGATTCTCAAACCCGATATTCCAATCAGAGCGTTAACATCAAGAAATTTAATACCTGATACTGTAACGCTATCCAGGGTATAATCGGCAGGTGCAAGATAATCAGAAATCTCCCGCTTTTCTTGTGCGTTAACAGACAAGCCCATCAATATCAGCAATATAGCCGTTAAAATACTTTTCAATCTTTTAATCACCATCATTTTATTGTTTTTCCTGTATCTGTTCACTTGTTTTTCCAAATCGTCTCTCCCTTTTCTGGAAGTCTATTATTGCTTTATAGAATTCATCTTTACCAAAATCAGGCCAAAGCAACTCAGTAAAGTACAATTCAGTATAAGCGAGTTGCCACAAAAGGAAGTTGCTGATCCTCAATTCGCCACTTGTCCTTATCAACAGTTCAGGATCAGGGATTCCAAAAGTTGTAAGGTATTTTTCGAAATCAGATTCAACAATATCCATTGGTTCAATGAGATTGTTTTTTGCATCAGCTGCAAGCTTCCTGGCTGCATTCAATATTTCCCATCTTGCGCTGTAGCTCAATGCAATAACGAGTGTAAGTCCATCTGCATGTGAAGTGATTTCTATTGTTTCAAATAATCTGCTCCTCACATCCTGGGCAAGCCTGTTCACATCTCCAATGGCTTTAAGTCTGATATTATTTTTGATAAGAGTATCTGTTTCATTATTTAAAGACTGTACCATAATTCCCATCAATGCTGAAATCTCATCGTCTGGTCTACCCCAGTTTTCTGTCGAAAATGCATACAGTGTGAGATACTTAAGTCTGAGTTCAGCTGCACATTCAATAACCTCCCGCACTGCCTTGACCCCCTGCTGATGTCCGAAAACTCTATCTTTGCTCCGCTGCCTGGCCCATCGCCCATTACCATCCATAATTATCGCGATATGAACTGGCAGTTTGAGAGTATCTATCTTGTTTTTCAATGTCATAGCTCAACGTTTTTTTCTGGTATCAACATCATTGAAGGCCGGACATCCGGCAAGTCTGTTATATATTTTCCAGGTTAATCCTATCCCGGCAAAAGAATACCAGTCATTATTGTGATACCATGAATAATCTGATGGTGCTATCAAATCTTTTAAGCCGTCAAAGTTATCATAAAATGTTTTACGAAAGCCATATTCTGCTTCCAACCCTAAATTTTTATAAATATTGATTTTAAAACCCAGAGAAAAAGGTATTACTGGTTGATAAGTAAAAACCACTGTATTAATAAAAACTATTCCGGCACCGGCAGCAATATACGGAGTACAATTCCATCTTTTGCCCTGTGTCGAATACGGGAAAAAGTTAAATTCGAATTGAGCAGCCCATTCACCTATTGTACCTGAAAAAGAAGCAGCACGCGCTTGTTGAAATGCATTGTGAAAATCAAGATCATTAGCTCTTAGTCCACCAAAAAATAAACTCGTTCTGATCGATTGGCGAGGATGAAGGTTAAAGCGGTAAAAAATACCGCCAGCCGGGAGCGGTGAATACATTAGTTTGTTTGGATTAATATCGCCCATATATGAAGAAAGTCCTCCAAATACTCCATAATCAGAATTTCTTTGTCCGAATATGGGCAAAGAAAAAGTTACAAGTAAAAGAAAACAATAATTTTTTTTCATCAAAAAGGGAACCAGTTCAAAATCTTTTCTTACTTAAAAACAGAGGCATACCATTGTCATTTGTCTTTATTTTGTAAGTAAATGTGACGTTAAAAAAATAATAAACGTCATTTGAACTGGAATGTTGTGAAGTATAAGCATCAAGATAATCGGAAAACGAATATCTTCCTCCAATTTCAACTCCAAGATTATATTCTGGTTTAAAGAGTAAGTTCACGCCAAAACCGGCAGGAATAACCCCAGTAAGTCCATTGTTTTTCATTCCCACAGCAGCAAGCTTATCATTTCGATTCACATTGAAAAATAGTCCCCCGACTCCGGTAAAGGCATAAAACTCGAGGGATGAAAATAAACTACCTTGCGATGTACCTCTCCCTTCACTGAACAAATAACTTTCCCCAAGTTTACTTTTAATGAAATAATATTCAGCCAATATACTTGGTTCAAGTATTGAGGTCTTCGCTTCAAATCCTCTCAATTCATTTGAACCTCTTGCATCTGTTGCATGCAACATTCCAGATGCCAGGTTTAGCCTTAGATTAAAATCTCTGAGAATCCTGTACTTTGCTCCCAGTTCAAAATTAAAACGGGTTTGCTGAAAGCTGAGGTCCTTAAAACCCAGAATATTCACACTTTTTGAAAATCCCCCAACATCGCCAAAAAACTGGGTGGTTCCAAGTCCAGCTATAAGCTCAACTCTTTGCATCTTCCAGACTTCCTGACTTAGACCTGTCTTGGCAATTATATAAAACAATATAATAACGACCAGGGTGCGTTTCATAATTATAATTGTTTAAATTACTGATACAAATATAAAAAAACTATTCTTAATTTCTTCTATCAGCCCCCCACATAAGCTTGTTCCTAAGTGTACTATAGAAATCCCTGCCAATAAGCATCACAGTTTTAAGTTTATCCTGTGCCTGAATAATATTAATGTCCTGTCCAAAGGGAACTCTTTTCGATCTGAAATCGCAAGTTGCAAGGTATTCATTACTTCGGCCTTCGACAACCATTCTAAGTTTACTTTTACCTGATAAAATAATAGGTCGGATTGTCAAATTGTGAGGGGAAATTGGTGAAATAATTATGCTTTCATCTTCTGGTGATAAAATAGGTCCTCCAACACTCAGATTATAAGCAGTCGAACCTGTAGATGTGGATACTATAAGTCCATCAGCCCAGTAAGTATTAAGATAAGTTTCGTTAACAAATACACTGATAGTTATCATACTCAGATCGGCCTTTTGAATTGTTATTTCATTCAAGGCTATAGGAGCTGACCCATTAAAGAGATCGGAAGGTTCGGATATTTCAAGGAGACATCTTTCAATTATTTCATAATCACCTTTATATAACAGGTCAAGCGACTGACTGATCTCTTCCTCTGAGATATTTGCAAGAAAACCCAGACGTCCGGTATTGATACCTGCTACAGGAATTCCAAGGTTTTGTACCTTAAGCACAGTTTCAAGAAAGGTTCCGTCTCCCCCAACGCTGAGAACAAGATCAGGCAATCCAGAAAGCTCATTCAGATTGGAAAATTTTTCAATTAGCAAACCATCCGGATAAATACCTGCCTCATCAGACTTTTCGTTGAGCTGAATTTTCACCCCTTTGTTGCATAACTCCTTAATAAGCCTGAGAATAACTTCCTTAGTTCTTTGACTGTTTCCCTGGTGATAGATAGCTACTCGTTCAAGCATATAGTGATCAGATATTAAGGTATTTCATGAACATGTCAAACCTTTCTGAATAAAAACGATCCATTGAATCATCAGTTGTGACCCAGGTCTTAACTTCATAATTAAATCTTTCAAAGGTCCTTATGACTGAGGTCAAATCACCTGAGTTGACCTTAAGTGTAACTTCCAGTCTGGTAGATTCCTGAGGGGATGTGATATACATACTTAATACCTTTATATTATTACCCTCAATTATCTGAGCAATCTGTGACAAGGAATAATCTCTTTCAAGAAGCTCAAGAACAATAATTCCGCCCGGCTGATCCATTGAAGATATCCCGGCTATGTGGCGGATCAGGTCATTTGTTGTTATTGAACCCTTATAATGGTTGTGTTCATCCAAAACCGGGACTATTGTGAGTTTCAGCTTAGAGGCTAGTCCGATTACCTCAAAAAGATGCTGATCTGTTGTTACATAAGGTTTAAATAATGTAAGTGAATGATTACCAATAGGTTCTTCCGGCTGATTCATGTCATAAATATCGGCATCTGAAATTAATCCCAGAAAATCCTGGCTATTAACTATCGGAAGATGTGAAATCCTGAATATCTCCATCCAGTTAAGTGCAGTCTGCCCTGTATCTGATGTTTTCAGAGAAGGTATTATTTCTGATATCAGATCTTTTGCAACCATCAGTAAATAAAAAGGTTTTTAATTTTCAACTAAAATAAGAAAAAAAACAGCAGTTGTTGTAATTTTGCAGCACAATTAAGATCTGAAGTATAAATACATTTTCAAAAATGACCAAACTAAGTGTTAATATTAACAAGATCGCAACCTTACGAAATGCCAGAGGGGGAAATATACCGGATGTTAAACTGGCAGCCATAAACTGCCAGCGTTTCGGCGCTGATGGAATAACTGTTCATCCCCGACCCGATGAAAGACACATCAGATTTAAAGATCTTTTTGATATCAGACCTGTCATCACTACGGAGTTTAATATTGAAGGTTACCCCTCAGAAAATTTTATAAAGCTTGTAATCTCAGTCAAACCTCATCAGGTCACACTTGTTCCTGATCCTCCGGATTCTATTACTTCAAATGCTGGTTGGGATACACTTAAAAACAGATCATTTCTTACAGATATAATTGCGCAGTTCAAAGAAAACAATATCAGAACCTCAATTTTTGTTGATACTAATCCCTCTAATATAGAAAATGCAGCAAAGACTGGAACCAACAGGATAGAACTTTATACAGAACCATTTGCCCATAACTTCCCGGTAAATCCTGAACTGGCAATTAAACCTTTTGTAATTGCTGCTATAATTGCAAAAGATTCAGGAATCGGACTGAATGCCGGCCATGATCTGAATCTTGAAAATCTCCGATATTTTCATGCTCATATTCCCTGGTTAAACGAGGTTTCAATTGGTCATGCGCTTATATCAGATGCCCTCTATTTTGGATTGGAAAATACTATTCAGATGTACAAAAGACGACTGGCAGATCAATACTGACAATGAAACTTTTTTTCAGGAAATATGGAACCGGACCTCCTTTGTTTATATTGCATGGTCTTTACGGATCATCGGACAACTGGGTAACTATTGCCAGAAGTATATCTGAAAGTTTTACTGTCTATCTTCCCGATCTGCGAAATCATGGGCAATCGCCTCATAGCGAAGAACATAATTATGATTCAATGAGTCAGGATCTTTTTGAACTTATTCAGGAACTTAAGATCAAAAAAATCTTTCTTGCAGGTCATAGCATGGGTGGTAAGGTCGCTGTCAATTTTGCAATGAAATGGCCCGAGAAAATTTATTCTCTTGTGATTATCGATATATCACCATTCAGATCTTCGGAGACTGAAAATCTATTTTATCATGAACATAAGAATATTCTTGAGTCAATTCTATCCACAGATCTGTCAAAAATCAGATCAAGAGCTGACGTTGAAGCGCATTTGGCCAAAACCATCGAATCAGAAAAGATAAGAAATTTGATTCTCAAAAATCTTCAGAGAACAGATGAAGGAAAATTTCAATGGAAATTAAATGCAAAAGCGCTTTATGAAAACCTTAAAAAGATTGTTGATGGATTGCCTCGTCCAACTTCATATAATGAAGCTGTTACAGGTTTCCCTGTGACTTTCATAAAAAGTGAAAATTCGGAATATTTACCTGTTATAGATTTTGTTGCGATCCAAAAAGTTTTCCCTGCAGCTGAAATGAAAATTGTTAAGGATGCAGGCCATTGGGTGAATGCTGAAAAGCCGGATGCAATTACCGATATTCTGCTGAAACAGCTAAAAGACTGATCATTAAAAGGTCGTCACAGATTCAATATTTTCAATATTTATCGGAGCTTCATTCATAAAGCGAAGCAATATCCTGGAAACAGCAAGAACGTCTTTTTCACAATAGGTAACAATTCGTTTGATGTCATGCTCAATCCAATAAATATCTGCCACCATACTTCCGTCAATATCATCTTTAGGTGAAGGAAAACCAAGAATCGAAGAGAGAAGATCAAGCGAAGTATAATTTTTATAATCGCCAAATTTCCATAATTCCATTGTGTCAAGAAGCTTAATCTCCCACGGTTTCTTACCGGCGTTATTAAGTATTTCAGGAATAGATAAACCGTTAATGATCATCCTGCGAGCAATGTATGGGTAGTCAAATTCTTTGCCGTTATGTGCACACAAAAGAGCCTCCCTGTTCCTGGAAAATTTTGAAATCATTTCAGAAAATTCGGTAAGAATATTTTTTTCGTCATCACCATAAAATGATTTGAGCCTGAATCCATAAGGATTCTTGTCTTTCAGCACTCCGACAGATATACAGATTATTTTCCCGAATTCGGCATATATTCCGGCTCTCTGATAAACGTCAACAGCTGTCTGATCGTCTTTTCTGAAATTACTCGATTTTTTATCCCACAATGACTGCATTGCAGGATCCAGATTATTAAAAAATGACATTATGGGGACAGTCTCTATGTCAAGGAACATAATATCGCCGGGATTAATTTTATCAAGCATTGTATCAGTTTTTTTCTTTAAGAAGATGTTTTTCAATTATTGAAATAAGTACCTCAATTCCAACCTGGTTCTCCCCTCCTCCGGGAATAATTATATCGGCATATCGCTTCGATGGTTCTATAAATTGAAGATGAGAAGGCTTTACGGTGTCATGATATCTTTCAAGAACTTTCAGGACAGATCTTCCCCTTTCGACAATATCGCGGGTAATGACCCGTCCAAGACGGTCGTCTGCATCAGCATCAACAAACACCTTAATATCAAGCATATCACGCAGACCCTTATCGGACAGAATCAGGATACCTTCCACAAGAACAACCCGCGCGGGTTTGATTGTTATAGTCTCTTTCGATCTCAGGCAGGTGAGATATGAATAAATCGGCATCTCTACCTCGCAACCTGCTTTTAACTGATTTAGCTGATCAATAAGTAACTGAAATTCAACTGAATCAGGATGATCAAAGTTCACTCTCTGCCGTTCTTCAAGTGTTATCTGGCTATTGTCCTTATAATATGCATCTTGTGGTAATATTATTATCTCATTGCTGGGAAAGACCTCCATTATTTTCCTTACAACTGTAGTTTTACCCGATCCTGTACCGCCAGCAATTCCAACTATAAGCATAATTTTATACTTTTGTAATCTCAATTCTCTTTCAAAAATAATAATTTATACCTCATTGAAAAAAATATTTCCACTTTAAACAAACCTAGGTTAGCAGTAAAACAGAAAATAAAAGAAAGCATTTCAAAGTATACATTTCAAGTTACAGGTTTTAACAAATGACGGAACTATATCCAATTAAATTTGAACCCTTTCTGAAAGATAAAATCTGGGGAGGTAATTCACTGGTAAAGAACTACGGGAAAAAAGCAGATTTATCAAGATTAATTGGGGAGAGCTGGGAACTGTCTTCGGTTCAGGATAATCTTTCAGTCATAAGCAATGGATTCCTTGCAGGAAATAATATTGAAGAGATCATTGAAGTTTACATGGGTGATATCACTGGTGAGGCAGTCTTTGAAAGGTTTGGGAATGAATTCCCGCTTCTTATTAAATTCATAGAGGCTAAACAGGATCTTTCTGTTCAGGTTCATCCGGATGATAAGCTTGCCAGAAAGTTACATAATGCCTATGGTAAAACTGAAATGTGGTACATACTCGAGTCGGTTCCCTTCTCAAAAATTTATACCGGGTTCAATCGTCCTATCTCAAGAGAGGCCTTCAAAACAGCTTTGGCTGAAGGGAAAATTTTAAGTTTATTAAATACCGAAATTGCTGAATCCGGAGATGCATTCTTTACGCCTGCGGGGAGAATTCATGCCATAGGCGCCGGAAATGTTCTTGTTGAAATACAGCAAACCTCTGACATTACCTACAGAGTTTTTGACTGGGACAGAAAAAATAAAAAAGGAGAGTCCAGGGATCTGCATATTGATCTTGCTCTCGATGCTATTGATTATAAGGCAACAGGAAAAAGTAAAATAAGAAAAGAACTGATTCCTGATATGACTGAAAACCTGGTGAGGTGCCCATATTTCAATACCAATATTCTTCACTTTACAAGTCTTGTCAAAAAGGATTTTAATATTATTGATTCCTTTATTATATATATATGTACAGCAGGAGAATTCATAATTCACTGGGAAAAAGGAGCCGTAATTTTGACAAAGGGAGAAACTGTTCTTATACCTGCAATGATAACAGATGTTGTACTGGAACCAAAGCCTGAAGCGATGGTTTTGGAGGTATTCATTAATGCAGATAACCAATAAATAAATTATATTTAGCCATGAAAATAAATACTAACTTCCTTATTCTCATTATCTTACTTGCAATAAGCACTGGATGCTTGAACAGAAGCAAAAAGAATATAGCTAAAGATGAAAACCTGGCTGATACTTCAACCGTTGCAGATACCGGCTTCACGGGTATAAAACAACTTTACTCACATAAACTTCTAGCCAGAGAGGTTACTTATAAAAACGGTGTGAAGCAGGGCCTTATGAAAACTTATCTTCCCAGCGGGCAACTTTATCAGACTTTCTGGTACCGTAACGGCATTCGTGAAGATACTGCAAAATGGTATTATGAGGACGGGAGAGTCTTTCGTGCCACACCATTTAAAAATGATTCTATGAATGGTATCCAGACGCAATATTACAGGAGTGGAAAGGTCAGAGCCAAACTGAATTTTGTAAATGGCATACGCACACCAGATCTTGAAGAATATTCAGCTGATGGAGGAAAAATAACTACTTATCCAGATCTGGTAATAAAGATTAAGGATGAATATAAACAAAATGGTACCTTTAAAATCTGGCTTGAACTTACTGAAAAAAATATCAAGGCAACATACTACCGGGGTGAATATATTGACGGACTTTTCTATCAAAAAAAATATATCAAACTTAATTCCTCAGAAACAGCGGGATTCCTTGAGCTTAAAAAATCGGGGATTCCTCAGAATAAATATATTGGAGTAATTGCCGAGATATCGACCCAGCTTGGCAATAAGTACCTGGTATATAAAAAGATTGACCTTCCGTACAGTGATTTAAAATAAGACTGGAACAAGAAATTCAAAGATTACCCGGAAATGATCATTCGTTCAGCAACATTTGTTAAAAGCAGTCCAATTCTTGCACAGTGTCCGGAACCTTCGATGCCTGAGTTTGCATTTATCGGAAGATCTAACGTGGGTAAATCCTCGCTCATAAATATGGTCACAGGCTGGTCAAAACTGGCAAAGACATCCGGGCAGCCCGGTAAAACACGGACTATCAACCATTTCATTATCAACGATGAATGGTATCTTGCTGATCTTCCGGGATATGGTTATGCTAAAGTCCCTGCCAAACTTCGGGATACCTGGGTAAAAGAAGTTGAAAATTATATAGTTAAAAGAGAAAACCTGGTATGTCTGTTTGTTCTTCTCGACAGCAGGATAAAACCACAGGCTTCTGATCTTGAATTCATGGAAAAGGTAGGACTAAGCCAGATCCCTTTTGCAAGAGTTTTTACCAAAACTGATAAGCTGAAAAAAAACGATCTTGAAAACTCTGTAAGACAATACGATGACATAATGCTGAAGAGATGGGAAGAGTTGCCGGTAACTTTTTTCTCCTCAACAGTAAACAGGACAGGAAGGGATGAAATACTGAACTTTATTGAACAATCTATCAACAATTACAAAAATGGCACATAAGTTAAGCCAGATTTTCTATTTTTGTAATAGTTTTTTATTCTGAAGTTTTAAAAGCTAAATCACCTGGAAATGTTTGGAAAAGCACCTATGAAACTGTTTTCCTGCAGAGCATCAAAGCACCTTGCTCAGAAAATTGCAGACGAACTTAAGATTGAGCTGGGAAAAAGTTCTGTTACTGAATTCAGTGACGGAGAATTTCAACCTTGTTATGACGAATCTGTCAGGGGTTGCATGGTGTTCATAGTTCAATCTACAAATCCGCCAGCTGACAACCTGTTCGAACTTCTTCTTATGATAGATGCGGCAAAGAGAGCATCAGCTTATAAGGTTATAGCTGTCATTCCATACTACGGTTTTGCTCGACAGGATCGTAAAGATCGACCCAGAGTATCAATTGGTTCAAAACTTTCAGCTGACCTTCTGAGTGCCGCCGGTGTTGACAGGATAATAACGATGGATCTTCATGCCGATCAGATTCAGGGGTTTTTCAATGTACCTGTTGATCACCTTTTTGGTTCGGCTATATTTGCCCCTTATATTGCAAAACTTAAACTTGATAATCTCACTGTTTCTGCTCCCGACATGGGTGGTTCAAAAAGAGCAAATGCCTATGCCAGGCATCTCCAATCAGAAATGGTGCTTTGCTATAAGCTCCGAAAAAAACCGAATATTGTAGAGGAGATGTCAATTATCGGTGAAGTTGAAGGCAGGAATGTGATAATTATTGATGATATGGTTGATACAGCTGGCACACTTGTTCTGGCTGCACAGATGATGAAGGATAAGGGCGCAAACAGTATCAGGGCTTTTGCCACGCATCCAGTACTTTCCGGGAATGCTGTGGATAGAATAAATGAATCTCAGATAGAAGAACTTGTAGTTACTGATTCAATGCCTTTTATAAATAAATCACCTAAAATAAAGGTACTCTCAATCGCAGAAATATTTGCTCTCACGATCCAGGCAGTTAATACAAACCAGTCGATAAGCACAAATTTTGTATTTTGATTCTTTTGTGCTATATTCGCCAGCCAAATTTTTAAACTTAATGTCAAACGTGTAATGGGAGGTTATTGGCAAGATAACTTTGAGTAGCACAACAACTTAAAGACAAATGAAAACTATTGAGATTAATTGTTCATTCAGAAAAGAGCTGGGGAAAAAAAGTTCGAAGGAGTTGCGTAAAACTAATAATGTTCCTTGTGTAATCTATGGAGGCAAGGAAAATCTCCATTTTTATACTCATGAGAATAATTTTAAAAATCTTGTATATACTGCTGATGCTCACCTTGTTAATCTTAAAATTGAAGGACAGGAATATTTTGCAGTTTTAAAGGATATTCAGTTTCATCCGGTCAACGATAAAATTATTCATGTTGATTTTACCGAAGTCGCTCCAGATAAACCTGTTACAGTTCATATTCCTATCAGAGTTACAGGCGATTCCGTAGGTATCAAAGCTGGCGGGAAGCTCAGAATCAGAAGAAGGAGCCTTTTAGTTAAAGGTTTTGCAAATGAAATCCCTGAATTTCTTCCTATCGATATCACTGAAGTTAAAATTCATCAATCTATTAAAGTTGGTGATCTGTCATTTGATAAAATTGAATTGCTCGATCCGAAAAAATCAATGGTTCTTGCAGTAGCTACTTCGCGTGTTGCACAAAAAACTCCTGAAGAGCTTGAAGCAGAAACGGCCGCAGCCGCATTAGCAGCAGCCGCTCCAACTGAAGTCGCTACGGAAGAAAAATAAACTTCAGACTTATTAAGTCACCAAAAATCAGGCACATTGAAATATCTGATAGTTGGTTTGGGAAATATCGGAGAAGAGTATAAAAATACCCGGCATAATATTGGTTTTACGGTGTTGGATGCTATGGCGATGGCATCCGATACCTCTTTTACAGACAAACGATATGGCGCAGTTTGCCAGGTAAAATACAAAGGACGCTCGTTTATCCTTCTGAAACCTTCAACATATATGAATCTCAGTGGCTTCGCTGTAGATTATTGGCTTAAAAAGGAGAAAATTAGCATTGAAAACATGCTTGTAATTGTTGATGATCTTGCTCTTCCGACAGGAACAATCAGAATGCGCCCTAAAGGAAGTGATGGCGGACATAATGGTCTTGCACATATTAATTCAATTCTCGGATCTAATGATTATGCGAGAATAAGGATAGGGATTGGCAACTCATTCAGGAAAGGTGCTCAAAGAGATTATGTTCTTGGTTCATGGACGATAAAAGAAAGAAAATTTATTGAAGACAGAGTTGAAATAGTGGTCGAGATGATAAAATCTTTCGGAATTGTTGGGCTTGAATTGACAATGACAGAATTTAACAAGAAAGGTAAAGTATCTTCATCCGATACTGAGACAGCTGATCCCTTATAACGATATCAATATGATATTATTTTGATATCTATGCCACAGAAAGAAAATATAAGAATAGATAAGTTCATGTGGGCTGTAAGAATATTCAAAACCAGAAGCCTCGCTTCTGAAGCTTGCAGGAAAGGAAGAATAATAATAAATAATATTCAGGTAAAACCGTCTCGCGTTGTAACTGCTAATGAGACTATTATTGTCAAAAAACTACCATCGGTCTTTACCTACTCTGTAATTGAACCTATAGAAAACAGGGTCTCGGCAAAGTTGGTTAATCTTTATGTCAATGATCTTACGCCTGAAGAGGAAAAGGCTAAATTATTAAACAGGGAGCTATCAGGATTTGGGTACAGAGATAAAGGAACTGGCAGACCCACCAAAAAAGAGAGAAGAAATATTGAAAGGCTAAAAGAAGACCTTGATGTTGGCTGAAAAGGTAGTATAAAGACTTATTGTTCTGAGAAACCTGTAACAAAAACGTGAAGTCTGGAATTCTTGAAGCCCAATTTTTTTAAATTGCACTCAAACCGGAATATATTATTTATTTCGGCCAGGTTTTACCAATTGAAAAAGAAATCACTGACCTGATGGGGAGGGAAAACATAGAAAAATATTCAACGGGGTATGCTATTTTTAAGTCGATCGCCAATTTCTGGCATAACAATTTCTTTTACAGAAAAGTTATAGTCGTCGGACGCGATAACGTCAATCCCAATGATTATTTGATATTTGCGCCTAATCATCAAAATGCCCTCATGGATGCGCTGGCTGTTCTTTTTACGCAAAAAGGACAACCTGTATTCCTAGCCAGGGCCGATATTTTCAAAAAAAAATTCATTGCTTCTATTTTATATTTCCTTAAAATTTTACCGGTTTACAGGATTAGAGACGGCTTTGATGCCATTAAAAGCAACGATGTCATTTTTGATAAAACCATTGATGTACTCAGGAACAAAAATGGACTCGTAATGCTGCCTGAAGGAAATCATGAAGGCATACACAGGCTCCGGCAATTAAAAAAAGGAATCTGCCGCATTGCGTTTCAGGCTGAAGAGGCTACAGGGTTTAACTTAAACATTAAAATTATTCCGGTAGGAATTGAATTTTCAAATTATTCCAGGGTCAGACAGGTTCTGACAGTTGTTTATGGCAAACCAATAGAGCTTTCACAATTTTATGATTCATACCGGAAAAATCCCCAAAGGGCTATGAATGAGCTCAGAAGCCTTCTTTCCAAAGAGATGGAAAAAAATATGGTTCATATAGAATCTGAGGAAGACTATGAAGCAATAGATGAATTAAGAAACCTTATCAACGGAAAGTATAGTGACGATGTCAGGATGCCAAAATTATTCCGCGACAGGATTCTTATCAACAAGCTGAACAGGTTAAAAACATCAAATTCAGAAACTTATAAAAAAATCTGTAATTTAAGCCTTCAGATAAAAGAAAAAGCTAAAGCCATGAAGATTGATTACAGGCTTCTCGAAAAGAAACAACATCCTGTTTTTGCAATGTTATTAGGAGTTCTTGGGCTGATTATCAGCTTCCCGCTTTTTATTTATGGTTTCGTTTTCAATGTTATCTTTTTACAAATTCCGAATATCTCTATCAGAAAAGTCTCTGATATCCAATTTCATAGCTCCCTTCGGTATTCAATTTCCCTGTTACTTGCCATTGTTTTACTACCGGTTTATTTAATTCTCTGTTTTGCCCTGATTTCACCCTGGTGGCTGGCAATAATAATATTTATATCAATACCATCAACCGGCCTTTTCGCCTGGAATTATTACCGCTTGTTCCGAAGAATCAAAGGGGGATTCAGGATCAGACAAATGATCAGAAAAAAGAATGAGGAATTTCTTCTTCTTCAAAAGAATCATGATGAACTGGTATCATTGATTTCAAAATTATAGAAAGCTGCAAATGAGACTATTTGAAGGAAAAATTGTATGGATTACCGGAGCTTCATCAGGTATCGGAGAATGTCTTGTGTACTCATTTGTCAGGAAGGGAGCTATCGTAATTGCATCATCCAATGAGCTTCCGGAACTTGAAAAAGTAAAACAAAACTGTGCTGAACTATCAGTAAATGTTATTTGTGTCCCTTTCGATTTGTCGGATACTACCGGAATAGAAAAAATTGTCAAAGACCAGATTGAAAAGATAGGAAGAATAGATTACCTGTTGAATATCGGGGGAATAAGTCAACGGGCAACAATTATTGAGACTCCTTTGTGGCTTGACAGAAAAATAATGGAGATAAATTATTTTGGCACTATTGCACTTACCAAAGCAGTACTTCCTTATATGATAAAACAGCAATCGGGATATGTTCTTGCAACAAGCAGCATATCAGGACGATTCGGCTTTCCCTTACGCTCAGCGTATTCCGCATCTAAACAGGCATTGCATGGATTTTTTGAAACACTTTTCATAGAAAATAAAAAATACAATATCAGATCTTCGGTAATCATTCCGGGACGTGTCAGAACTAAAATATCTTTCAGGGCCCTGGATGGAGAAGGAAAGGAGCATGGCAAAATGGATGACGGACAATCAAAAGGGATTACTCCTGAGAAAGCAGCTGAGATGATTATCAGGGGTATAATCAGAAATAAAAGGGAGATTCTTGTCGGAAGCACTGAACTTACAATGCTCTTTATCAGACGCTATTTCCCCACACTTTTTTTCAGGTTGGCTGATAAGATAAAACCAAGTTAAATCATTAATTTATTGATTATTATGGACAATTATGTTATATGTGGCATTCAGCAAATGGGTGTCGGTGTCAAAGATGTTAATACAGCATGGGCATGGTACAGAAAGAGCTTTGGTATGGATTGTCCAATCTTCGAAGAGACAGCGGAAGCAAAACTTATGTTACCATATACAGGAGGTGAACCCAGGTTGAGGCATGCTGTTCTAGTTTTTAATCTTCAGAGCGGAGGTGGATTTGAGATCTGGCAACATAAAAGCAGAACACCAGTTGAGATAGCTGAAGAGATAAAAGCCGGGAATCTGGGAATCTTTGCCTGTAAAATAAAAGTAAAAAGCATAAAAAAGACACTTATTTCTTTCGAAAAAGAAAACTTCGCATTAATGGGAGAACCATTACCCGATCCTACAGGAAAGATTACTTTTTTCGTAAAAGATCCTTTTGGGAATATTTTTCAAATGGTTGAGGCTGACGATTGGTTTATGAATGAAAAAAAACCTACTGGTGGAGTCTATGGAGCTATCATAGGCGTATCAGATATTGAAAAATCCCGGCTTCTTTATTCGGATATACTTGGTTACGATGAAGTTGTATATGATACTACAGGAATATTCGATGATCTTAAAAGCCTTCCCGGAGGAGAAAGAAAACTAGGAAGGGTGCTTTTACGACGATCAAAACCCTTCGAAGGACCATTTAGCAGGCTCATGGGCAAGAGTGAGATAGAATTGTTTTCTGCCGGTGGAAAAAATGAAAGAAAGATTTATGACGGAAGGCTTTGGGGAGATCCGGGGTTTATTCACCTCTGTTATGATATCCGTGAAATGGATAATCTCAGAGAAGCTTGCGTAAAAAAGGGATTTCCGTTTACGGTTGATACCAAAAAGAGTTTCGAAGGGAACAGTTTTGATATGGGCGAGGCTGCAGGACATTTTTCATATATAGAAGACCCTGACGGTGCACTAATTGAATTTGTTGAGACACACAAAGTGCCAATCCTTAAAAAGCTGGGATGGTATCTTGATCTTCGTAAAAGAGATCCTCGTAAAGCGCTGCCAAACTGGATGTTAAAAACACTCAGGTTTTCAAGGGTAAAATAGAAGCAGGAATCTGACGTTCAAATTATTATTTTGTTGAAAGTTTTTCAACTTCCTGCAATACCCTCATTATATTACCGCCCCAGATCTTTTCTATATCATTTTTGGAATATCCCCTCCTTACAAGTTCAATAGTGATATTCTTCATATCGGCTACTGTTCTGCATCCATCAATACCTCCTCCACCGTCAAAATCAGTCCCAATTCCGACATAGTCAATTCCGATTACCTGAACAACATGATCAATATGATCGACAGCGTCTTTTACAGTTGCCAGCTTCTCATATTTCTTTTGAATAGCACCGTATTCCATGCGCATCTTTTTTCTCAGGCTATCAGTCATTACATGGTTATCATTAAACTTCCCCCTCAGCTCTTTCAGCTTTTCCTCAAGTTCCGGGTTGGGCTTGGGTGTTTTGATATAATTACTCAGAAGGCAAATCTGTATAACGCCTCCGTTTTGTTTTAAGGCAAGAAGCATATTATCGTCAATGTTTCTTGGGTTTTCGCACAAAGCACGGCAGGAAGAGTGAGATGCAATGATCGGAGCTTTTGAAATCTTAATGACGTCATAAAATGTTTTGTCAGAGACATGCGATATATCTACCATCATGCCTAGCCTGTTCATCTCCCTGACTACATCTTCCCCGAAAGGTGAAAGTCCATTGTTTTCGGGTCCCTTTGGATCAGTGGAGGAGTCACAGATGTCATTATTCTTAGTATGTGAAAGGGTTATATATCTGGCACCCAGGTCATAAAACTCTTTTATTTTTGAAATGTCCTTACCAATAGGGTATCCGTTTTCTATACCGATAAAAGCAGCAATTTTACCCGATCTTTTTATTTTGTACGCATCTGCAGCAGTATAAGCCATTTTGGCCACAGAGGAATTTTTTTCAACATTTTTATGGATTGCTGCAAAAATATCCAGAGCTTTTTGATGAACTTTAATGAATGATGAATCATTTCTTGGCCCCTGTCCAATAAAAACTGCAAAAAACTCGCTATTAAGGCCTCCTTCTTTCATTCTGGGAAAATCGACACAACCATCTTCATGCCGCTCTCCAAGATCAAAATCAGAACCGTATAATAACATCGGAGTATCACAATGCGTATCGACAGTAAGTACCGAAGCATGAATTCTATTTGCTCTTTTTAAGAGCAGATCTTCTTTATTTCCACAGGATGAAGCAAGCAGCAAAAAAACTAAACCGAAGAAAAAAGTCTTCATGGATTACAGCTATATTTACTCTTGCTAATATAAACAAAATGTATTCCTGAGCTTTTTTAATTGAACTATTGTACAACACTTTTAACATTATTTAATTAAAACAAAGAGCCCCGCACTAAGCGGGGCAGCCATGAAAAGAATGGAAAAATTGCTTTTGGACAGTAAAAAGCTTCCTTAAAGTTTTACAACTTTATATACATTCACAAGTTTACCTTTTATTAATCTGAGGTAATAGATACCTGCAGGAAGATCCTGCATATTTATTTCTTTATTTATTGTTGAGATTCCAATCTGATCTGTCTTGACCATTTTCCCTTGTGCGTTGAACAAATACAATGAAAATTCCCCATCAGTTGGTGTGTCAAATTCCAGGTTAATTATCTCGCTTGTCGGGTTAGGATAGACAGTAATCTTAACAGGATTCACAATATTTTCCTCTACAGCAGTAATAATCAGCTTTTGCTGAAATCCATGCGTCAAAATAAGCGATCCATCCTGGGATGTAAATGTTGGAATGATTGTCTCGCCAAGAGTCCAGCTGATCGATATTGTATTGCCGGTAGCAACATTAAAGCCACCTGCACTTGCAATAACTTCCTGCTTTACCTGTGCTCCAACTGATAGTGTTAAAAGCATGGTAAATAATATCAAAAAGTCACGTTTCATAAATTAATGTTTTTCTTCCACGAACCGATATTAAGGGTAAAATTAATTATATTTTAAACAAAAAACAATATTTATTTATCCAATTTCACCAGTGTTAAAAAAATGTGGATGAACAAACTTTTTAATGTGATAAACTACCAGATCAGTGTATTAACTAAATTATTTAAATATAAACAGACCTCATGAAAAAAGAATCTCTTATCATTTGTTCTATTGTTTTAATTATTTTTTGTTGATAGTGATTATCTACACGCTTTCTCCAGAAAGGTTATAAAAGACTTAAAAACTAAGTGAAAAATTCTATAATAATTTAAAGTCTTTATTGATTTCTGACATGCTATCGCTTCTTCTGCTATTTTTGTGCCTTAGAGATTTATGGAGGAAAAAAGAAAAATATGGCATTGGCTGACTCTGGGTCTGTTATCACTTATCTGGGGCACAAGCTATATTCTTATGAAGAAAGGTCTTGAATCGTTCTCTTTTTTTCAGATTGCTTCGTTACGGGTTTTTATAACATTTATTTGTTTATTGCCAATTGCATTAAAAAATATACGGAAAATAAATAAAAGTAATATCCTTAGTATTGCAATTATTGGATTTGTAGGAAATGGCATTCCTGCTTTACTTTTCCCATTAGCTGAAACCAGAATTGATAGTTCTCTTACGGGAATGATCAACTCTCTGAGTCCCGTTTTCACGTTATTAATAGGTATTTTGATTTACAAAAGGATTGGAATAAAAACTCAGATAACAGGTGTTCTAATAGGCTTTTTAGGGGCTTTCGGCTTGCTTTATAACAAATCCTTTTCATTTAATTATTACGGCCTTTATGTTGTTCTTGCCACTATTCTTTCCGGATTCAGTAATAATGAAGCTAGCCGGATCAAAGGAATTAATGGACTTCAGATCACTTCACTTGCTTTTTTCCTTATGGGACCTTTTGCTGTTATTCATCTTTTATGTACCGATTTCTCCGCTGCTATCCAGACTGAGAACTGGCTCCGGAATCTTGGATTCATAGCCATCCTGGCTATTATGGGAAGTGCTGTAGCCCTGGCACTTTTCTATCTTTTAGTAAGGGATACTTCTCCTGTTTTTGCTTCCAGTGTTACATATTTTATTCCTGTAATTGCTACATTATGGGGAATAAATGATAATGAGCATCTTACACCGATAATGTTTTTATCGGTAGCAATTATTCTGATCGGAGTTTTCATTATAAACAAATCCGGTTTTTTCAGGAAAAGGGAAGACAATATGAAATGAAAAAATACTTCCTCGTAGGTTTATCAGTTACCAGCGGATTCTTTTCAGGGTTAGCCTGGACAGGATGGTGTTCAGGGTTAATCCTTCTTATATCATTTATTCCATTTCTTATTATTGAGAATTACCTTTATCAAAATCGGGCAATATATAGCCCGAATGCCTATTTTATTTATGCCCTCCCGGGTTTTGTGATTTTTTCCATTGTCACCCTTGGCTGGTTAAGAGTGGCCAGTATGGTCGCTGCCATAACAGTTATTATCGGAATGTCATTTCTGATGTCATTTACAGTATGGCTGGCTCATATAGTAAGAGTCAGGGCAGGAAGTTTATCTGCAGTTATTGCAATAATGTCGTTCTGGCTTGGTTATGAATTCTTCACTCTGAATTTCGATCTGGTTACCCCCTGGGTTAACCTTGGAAATGGTCTTGCAAAGGACATAAAGTTCATTCAATGGTACGAGATAACAGGAACATCAGGAGGAACACTCTGGATATTGCTGTCAAATATCACATTATCTGCAGTTCTGATAAAAGCTGATTCCGTCTTAAAAAGGAATCTCATTTTATTGATCATATGGATGATGATAATTATTTTACCTTCAGTTTTCTCATTAATCCTGTACAATAATATAAAACAAGCCTCAGGGAGAGAATCTGAAATTATTATCATCCAGCCAAACTTCGATCCATATACTACAAAGTTCAGTACCCCATTCAAGAAACAGCTAAGAAAGGTAATTTCTATGGCAGAAACGGTAGTATCTGAAAATACCAAATGGATATTGACTCCTGAAACAACTGTGGATGACCCTGTTGATGAGAATAGGTATTCCATGAACATATATATCAATATGCTTCAGGATCTAGCAAAAAAATATCCTGATGCAGGAATAGTTGCTGGAATGACAACCCGCAAATTATACATACCCTCTTCAGAATTGAAAAGAGAATCAGGTAAATTCACAGACAGCCTGTCGGTTTATTATGATCTTTTTAACTCTGCTTTAAAGATTGATACATCTTCATCGGTTGAATTTTACCATAAATCAAAGCTGGTACCGGGAATAGAAAGACAATTTTCTTCAGGACCTGCTACAATAATAACCAGGATACTCCCCTATCTTGGAGGTTCGCACTGGGGATACGGAACACAGAAAGAAAGGGCAGTATTTAACCAATCAGGTACAGGCGTAATAATTGCCCCGATAATCTGTTACGAATCTGCCTTCGGAAAATTCGTAGCAGATTATGTAAAGAAAGGAGCTAATATGCTTTTTATTATCACTAATGACGGATGGTGGAAAAACACAGAAGGATATAAACAACACTTCGCACTAGCATCTCTGAGAGCTATTGAAACCCGTCGGCCTGTAGCCAGGTGCGGAAACACTGGAATTTCGGCATTTATAGATATAAGAGGAAGGGTTGTGAGCAAAACTGACTGGTGGACTGAAGCCACATTAAAAGGAACTTTGGCTGCTGAAACGAATATAACTCCTTATGTCAGATATGGAGATTGGCTCCTGCAAATCGGAACAGTTTCATCTCTGATTTTAATAATAATTATATTTATTGGATTACCGTTTCTGAAAAAACTCTTTAAACATTAATGGGAAAGCGCCATTCCTTCGTCAAGCCATTTCCTGTATTCCTCAACATTCAGGTTAGTTGGCATAGGCTTATTTAAAGGGTTACCTGCATAGTCAGAAATTACATAAAGTGGAAGTGAGTTTGTTTTATATTTTGATATTTCCAGATCCTCATTAATTTTCCCAATCGTCTTTAATAACTTTCCATTCACAGAAGATGTCACCCATTCATTTTCAGGAAGTTGCGTTCTATCGTCAACATAAAGTGAAATAATTACAAAATTCTCATTAAGCCTTTTCAGAACCACTGGATCAGACCATACTTTCGCTTCCATTAGTTTGCAGTTGGCGCAAGCATGGCCCTTAAAATCAATCAGAACCGGTTTGTCCTGTTCCTTTGCACATTCAAGTCCCTGTTTGTAATCATAATAACCTTTTAATCCGAGTGGCATTTCGAAAATATTTCCATATTCTGGAGTCGAACAAAGTATACTGCCGGAATTTGATGATAAAACTGGTCCGGAAGTGGATTTGTTTTCAGTTATGAGTCTGGCTATGTTGAATTTTGAAGTTCCTTGTTCAGGCAATAATGCTGACAGACCTTTTAAAGGTGCACCAAAAAGTCCTGGAATAAGGTAGATCACAAATGAAAATACTGCAATTATCAGGAATAGTCTGAAAGTTCCTATATAATGAAGTTCGCTGTCATGAGAGAATTTAATTTTCCCCATCAGGTAAAGACCCATGAGTGAGAAAATTACTATCCAGATTGCCAGGTAAATATCTCTGGAAATTATTTTAAGTGAATAAACGCTATCTATCGTTGAAAGGAACTTCATGCTAAATGCCAGCATTATAAACCCAAGAACAACTTTTATTGAATTCAACCAGCCACCTGATTTGGGTAATCTGTTCATTACCGATGGGAAAAGTGCAAAAACAGTAAAGGGAAGGGCAAATGCAATTCCAAAGCCAAACATACCTATTGTTGGCCTCAGGATATCTCCTGTCGCAGCCTGGACAAGCAGAACACCGATTATTGGTCCGGTACATGAAAATGAGACAATTACTGTTGTGAGTCCCATAAAGAAAGCGGCAATAATTCCTCCTTTATCTACTTTTGAATCTGCGCGTGTCACCCAGCTGTTAGGCAATACAATTTCAAAAGCACCAAAGAAAGAGGCGGCGAAAGCAATAAATAATATGAAGAATAGTGCATTTGGTATCCAGTGGGTGCTTAAAGCATTTGCAAACCCGGCCCCTGCGCTTGTCAATGAAACAATAATTCCGAGCGAAGAATATATTAATACAATTGATAACCCGAATACTACAGCTATAAAAACTGCCTTGCTCCTGTTTTCAGCTCCCTGTGAAAAGAATGCCACTGTCATTGGGATCATCGGGAATACACAGGGAGTTAGTACACCGGCAAAACCGGCAAGCAGCGAAAGAATAAAAAACTTAAGCATACCGTCTTTTTGCCCGGGGGAAGAGATATTGGTTACTGAAGGTCTAAGTGTAGTTTCTGAAGGTCCGTCTGAAATTTTTACAGAAAATTCAACATCACGGGGAGGAAGACAAGTTGCATTGTTACATGCCATAAAATTTACCACACCGGAGATGGTAAAGGATGGAGAATTTGCTGAAATCTTCTGACGGAATTCCGCATGGTGACTGAATGTCTTAATCTTGAAACCAAATGCTTCATCAAGAATCTCTTCTGGTTTTGTGACCTCAAATGGTTTACCATCAAGGGTATATCCGGGGAGAGTATCTATTCTGAAAGTTGTTGGAATAGGACCACCTGCCGGAATATCCATCGAATAGATATGAGATTTTTCTTCAATGGTTGCTGTAAAAATAAGCTCATACTGTTTTGAGCTCATTTTTTCATAGCTGAAATCCCATGTAACAGGATTGTATATCTGGGCAGCTATTTTAAAGGAAGCAACGAGTAATAAGGCGATTATTGTAAATCTTTTGATCATAATAATTTATCTGCTTTCTGACTTTTTATTGCAAATTAAAATATTAAAATAATCAACTAAGATCAATCTCATTTTCATAACGATCGAAGAAATGATATTCAAGCATATGGTAAGATGGAACTGCCAGTACTTTCAGGCTGATTCCAAATTTTCTGTTCCATTTACGATAGATAGGAAAAAGTCCCTTCTTAAGGTAAGAGGCCACAAAAGGGTGAACATTAAGAACAAATTTCCTTGTCTTGACTATATCAAGAATAAATGAAAGTTCATTTTCCAGATCATCAGCAAATAGAATTGTAGGTCTGACATCACCGGTACCTTTACAGGATGGACATTTTTCATCGGTCACAATATTCATCTCAGGGCGCACCCTTTGACGGGTGATTTGCATCAGTCCAAACTTGGTAAGCGGAAGTATATTATGTTTAGTTCTGTCGCTTGCCATCATATCCCTCATCTTGTCAAAGAGCAGCTGTTTGTTTTCGCCTGACTGCATATCAATAAAATCGACGACAATAATACCACCCATGTCCCGTAATCTCAATTGCCTTGCTATTTCTGAAGCTGCTTCCATATTTACTTCCATGGCATTGGCTTCCTGATCGTTCCCAGTTCTGGATCTGTTGCCACTGTTCACGTCAATTACATGAAGGGCTTCAGTATGTTCAATAATGAGGTAAGCGCCATGTTTAAAGGAGATTGTTTTTCCGAAAAGAGCTTTAATCTGCTTATTTATCCCGAAATGGTCAAAGATAGGAAGACTACCATTATAAAGCTTTAGTATTTTCTCCTTCTCAGGAGCAATTTCCTTAATGTATTTTCTTATTTCTTCAGCTAGTGAAGGATCGTTGATATGAATGCTGTTAAATGTAACATTCAGCATATCGCGGAGAATGGTTGTTGTCCTGTTCATCTCCCCGATAAAAAGTTTTGGTGATTTTGATTCTTTCCTGATAGTTAAAAAAGCTTCTTCCCATTTCTTAACCAGGTCCTTAAGTTCAGCATCAAGAATAGCAACTTTTTTTCCTTCTGCAACTGTTCTTATTATTACCCCGTAATTTCTAGGCTTAATACTCTGAACCAGCGCTTTTAATCTGTTCTTTTCTTCAATACTCTCAATCTTTGAAGAGACAGATACTTTATCAGAAAATGGCATTAATACCAGATTCCTTCCGGCGATTGATATTTCAGAAGCGAGACGGGGGCCTTTGGTCGAAATAGGTTCCTTTGTTATCTGTACGATAACTGTTTGTCCGGAAGTAAGAACATCAGTAATTTTACCCTCCTTATCAATATCCTGCTCAGATTTGAATCTACTTACCGTCGGGAGTTTACCCTTTTTCTGAACAGCTAAAGAATAGTAACGATGAAGTGTACGAAACTGTGCTCCAAGATCAAGATAATGAAGAAATGCATCACGCTCATATCCGACATTAATAAATGCGGCATTCAGACCGGGCATTATCTTTTTAACCTTTCCCAGATAAATATCGCCAACTGAGAACTGTATATTTCGTTTTTCCTTGTTTAGCTCAATTAACTGCTTGTCTTCCAACAACGCTAAAGAAACCTCGGAATCACCAGCATCAATGATTAAATCCTTGCTTACCACTTCACTATATTAGTCTGAGTTAATATGTGTTGAGCATCAACGGGTATAAAAATATAATAAACCTAAAGACCATCAGATCTTTAGGTTTAAGATATCTTTTCAGTGACCACTACTGATCTGCTACTTTTTCTTATGTCTGTTCTTCCGCAAACGCTTTTTGCGTTTGTGAGTGGCCATCTTATGTCTTTTTCTTTTTTTTCCGCTTGGCATGGATGATTACTTCTTGTGTGATTTAACTTTTGTAATGAAAGATTTTGCCGGTTTGAATGCTGGAATATTATGTGCCGGAATTATAATGGTAGTGTTTTTAGAAATATTTCTTGCTGTTTTCTTAGCTCTTTTCTTAACGATAAAGCTTCCGAAACCTCTGAGATAAACATTACTTCCTTTTACCATTGAATCTTTTACAGTTTCC
>Ga0182027_10003049_pt1 | contig 26860 bp, 2 predicted proteins | sample 712E1DmetaG_FD_121300 | JGI IMG/M metagenome (GOLD analysis project Ga0182027, IMG submission 121300) | Permafrost microbial communities from Stordalen Mire, Sweden - 712E1D metaG (Illumina Assembly) | ecosystem: Environmental > Terrestrial > Soil > Wetlands > Permafrost | place: Sweden...
CCTGGAGGCTAGAGAAAAATCATTTCTATTTTACAGTGCGTTTTTATGTGTATCTCGATCTAAGCGCTTCGGTCAACCAGGCTCCTAAAGTCCAGGGTTTGATGGATGAGCCCGAGGGATCCCCACAGGGTGACGAGCGAAAGGATATTAGTTGGGGAAGTAATCTGGGTGAAATAGAGTGGTGTCGCAAGGACGGCGAGGCTGTAAAGGACGGTCATTAAGGAAACCTTGGCCCAGTTCACACGGACGCCGTATCTGTCCAAGGTTTTCTGGGCGAAGAGGTGACCGCCCGCAAAAACCGCTCCCAAGAGTGGCGCCATCACTTGGGCAGACAGACCGCCAAACAGCACACCGGCCATCGTCCCTAAAGCCCACAAGGTCATCTCGATACTCGGGGCGTTGCTGATATAGCCCCAGCCAAAATCGTCCCTCCAGCTTCTGGCCTTCTCATTTCCCCCCGCTACGAATCCCAACCCATAGCCCAGTCCCCGGGCCAACCACGCACCCACTCCCGCCGTGGATCGACCGGCAGAAATGTCTCCTTTGCTTTCAGCCGGTTCGTCCTTTTCATATCCTGCCGAATAGCCGGTCATTTTCATTTCCTTCGTTTTAACAGGCGAAACACTGAGGAGATAGGTTCGGACCACAACTGATTTCACTCCGAGACTGACAGCCTGGCGAGCCTTCGCTTCGTCCATAGCGCCATCCATTTGAATGTCCACATCTCCCAACTGATTATCGGCAAGGACTCCCTTGAGCCTCTCAAGCCGTTCAAAAGAGTTCGGGAAAAAGTTCTGCCGGGTGGCCCCCGGCGGCACGCTCATCAGCTCAATCTGTCTGATTTCCCGGCTCCGGATGAGATCAGACAACTGGCTCACCACCTGAACAGATGTCGTCGGGCTGATGACCAACCCGCACTGAAAGCCCTGCTCGTTAGCGGCCTGGATGAACGCTTTAAGATGGGTAATATCTTCAAAGGATTCAAAATGCACCAACACCTGATCCTGGCCTTTTTTCAGCCCGGCCCTGGCCAGGTCTTCCAACAGCGGGGGAGACGGTTCTTTGACCATGACATGGACCTGGAGCGGAATACTTCCACTTTCCTGACGCACCAAGGAGACGAGTTGGATCCCGTCCAGCGGTGTATTCTTAGAAAACCGGCCGTCCATATGATCCACATGAACGGCATCCACACCGGCCGCGATGGCTTCCCGCACCTCATATTGGATGGCATCCTTATTGGCGTCCATCAGGGAATACACCACCTGCAACGGCTTTGTCAGTTTCATCCTCACGACCTTCGTGGAAGCCACGCTCAGGAGATACGTTCGAATCACAAACGAACTTGCTCCCAGACGAACCGCTTTTCGGGCGCGTTCCTCGTTCATCCCGCCGTCCAGCTGGATATCTATCGCCACCCCTTCCTTCCTGAGAAGAGACGTTAATTTTTCCAAGCGAAGATAGGTCCCCTCAATGAATTTCTGCCGGCTGGCGCCGGGCGGAACGCTCATCAAGGTCAAACCTTGGAGGGTCTGATCGACGATAAGATCCTTCACGTCTTTCACCACTTCGATTTCCGTCTGCGGGCTTATGACGAGGACCGGCAGCAATCCCCGGTCACGGATGGCCCGAAGAAAATTTTTGAGTGGCTCAATTCCGGGAAAGGCGTCATAGTGCACCAACAACCGGTCTTGCCCCTTGATCATCCCCGCCGCCACCAGATGATCCAGCAAGTTCGCGGAGGGTTCCCGGGCCATCAAATGGACCTGCAGGGGGATATTCTTGTTCACTCCCCGCACCAAAGACACCAATTTCACACCATCCACGGGTTCGTTTTTGGTCAGCTGGCCGTCCAAGTGATCGATATGAATGGCGTTCAGGCCGGCCGCCTCCGCCTCCTCAACCTCATAGGGGATGGCTTCCTCTTTGGCTCCCAAAATGGAGAAGCCCAACCGCGCGGGTTCGGGTTGGGCCCGGTAGGGCATGAAACGCTGGGCGAAAAGGGCGGCGCCCACCGCGCCGCTGTGCGAGGCGTGAGGATCCTGCGACTGAGAAACGGACACATGCCGCATCCCCATTTGATCCAGCTCTTCGTTGGCATAGCGAATGAGACGTTCCCCAAAAACCATGTGACTGACGCCTCCCGTCAATATCACCCCATCAAGCTTTGAGAAATTCTCCATTTGCTGGACCCATGCCGCCAGTGCTTTCCCGCCTTTCCGGGCAAGTTTTTGAACCAGTTCGTGACCGGCATGCTTCTGATCTCGGATGAGACGGTCAAGCGCATTAAAGTCCTTCACCTGGACGCCCATTCCCCTCAACTCCCGCACCTCATCAGACTGCATGAAGCCGCCGATGGATAGAAACGCGGCCACACAACCGGTGCCCCGGCAAGAAGGGTCATACTGCCGGCTGGGGTACTCAATGATGATGTCACCGGCCTGATGTGTTCTGCCGAAATTGACGCTGCCTTTTTCCACGATCACCGTTCCCATTCCCGTTCCCAGGGCGATGACGCAGATTCGCTTGTTGGCAAAACTCTCGGGCTGGCGCACCAGTTCGTTCACGCCGAAGGCCTTCACGTCATTGATCAGGTTGACATGGGTCGTTCCATAGGAGCTCGTCAATTCGCCCACGATACGATTCAGATGAATATAGTCCAGAGCCGGATCCGGAGAGTGCCAATCCCCTTCGAAATTGGGAAGCCACTGGATACTCCCCCGGCCGTCTTCATCCAATTGAACCACGCCGGGCAAGGCAATGCCGATGGACTGGATCTTTTTTCCACGACAACGGTCCGAACGAGCCGCCTCATCGATGGCCGTCCGTATCTGATTTTTAAGCGCCAGAGCGCTTTCATGTGTTGAGGGAAATGATCCTTCGTAAACGGTGATGCCGCGTTCCTGGGCGATCACTTTCATCCATGAGGCCCCCACGTCCACCCCGAGGATGAGGCCGCCGTCCTGGCCGGGCCTGCGCGGGAAAAAGGTCAATCTGTTTTGTTCCGGCGCGTAACTGAAGTCCACGCGCTGAAAGAAATTGGCGAACTGCTGAAAGGCCGGCTGGGACTCCAGCTGTGTCTTCAGTCGATGGTATATCAATCTGCCCATTTTGTGTGACGTGCAGCTCACGTGGATATGCAGAGCCCCGTCCTGGATGGCTTCGTTGTAACACTTGTTGGCCATGTGGCGTTGTATGGCCTCCGCCGCGGGGCCTTCAAACATTTCCCGCACCAGGGGGAACATCAGAATCTTGTCCGGCAGTCCAGGTTTAAATATCTGAACGGTCACAAAATGGTGAAGATAAGGATTCGCCTTGTTGATGCGAATGGCCTTTTCAAACACATTGTCCCAATGAGCAATGCTTTTCGTTTCCATGGCTTCTTTAAAAGCGTCGGATGTCGCGGGCTCATCCGCCAGGGAAAGAATGCTGGGATGGAAGATGGCGCTGTTTTTTATCCGGAAATGGCCGATCAGCAAATCCTGCACCCAATGCTTCATGTAATAAAACGAGTTCAGCGCCTCTTCCGGCGATTCCACAATAGGTTCCTTGCGGTTGAAAGACGTGTTGACCACGCCCCCTAAACCGGTGACGCCTTTCAATGATTTCAGCATGTCCCAGGCCAGAGGGTTAGCCGCCCGGGTTACCACCTGTGGACGCGTGGTCCCATCGGTATGCACGCCGGCATTAATGATGGTGCTTTCGTTTTCCGGGACCTTCGCCGACAGCACCATAAAGAAAGCCTTGCCTATGGAACTAAACAGGGTTGCGGCATCCTCGTCCAGAAGACTGATGGCCGAGGGACGCCATGGTTGGCGCTCTTTTGTGATATTGGCCATTTTGTTGGAAAGCGGATCGCTGAGATTGTAAAGAATGCTTCGATTCAGAAGCGCTCGCGGGCCGAATTCGCTCCCATTCTGAAACCACGCCACAATTCTGTTGACCGCCAGTTCCGCGGCCGTGAAAGCGGCCACCTCGTGATCGCCTTCCATTTTTTCAAAGTCTTCTCCTTCCACGAGTCCGAAACTCTCCAGAGTCTTCTGGACATCGCCATCGGAATAGGATGGCCCATAGTGGGCATGATTCATCTCCCAGGACGGATCCACCCCATACTCCTTCTCCAGTACCGCCAGGGCCGCACCAACAGCGGTGCCCGCGTCGGTGGGAACGGGTGGAATAAAGATATTTTCCCCCTCGATCAGGCCGGATTCGATCAGGTGCCGGCTGGTGACGATATTGAGCGCAATGCCTCCCGCGTAGGCCAAATGCCGAAGGCCCATGGTCCGGGGATGTTTCAGGATGTAATGTTCAATCAATTTCAACACCAAGTCGTTTGTTTTTTCCTGGAGCACGTAGGCGAAATTGGCCAGCGCCCTGTCCCGCTCCGGATCGATGGTCCGGGCGGATGTCCGCGCCATGGGCACAATGGGGTTCATTTCAGAAAGGAATTTCTCTGTAATGCGGATCCGCCCGTCGCGTTCCCCGTAGTAGATATATTCGGGATCTACGTGGAAAACCCCGTTGTCAACGGTGATCAGTCGATCAAAGAACTCCCGAATCCGTTTCACGCGCGCTTCTTCAACCGCATCCCCTTCTCGTGGTTTTCCAAACGCCGCGAATCCCATCAGCTCGCCTTCCTGGCTCGCCGGTTTAAAACCCGTGTATTCGGCGGCGGCCGCCCACACCCAGCCGAGCGAATCAGGGAGGCGCAGGGAGGCGATCTTTTGTAGCTTTCCCTTTTCCCCCCGCCAGATCGATGTGGTCTCGTTGTCCCCATAGCCATCGATGCACACGACCAGCGTTGGACTTTTAAATCCCGAGGGGTAATAGGCGCTCGCCGCGTGGGCCAGGTGGTGGGGAACGAAGGAAATTCGGGGGAGAGGCTCCAGAGCAATCTTCTCTTCTTTGGCAAGATTCATCAGGAAGTTGCGCACCTCCTCCGGCTGGTACCGCGCGACGTTTTTTTCTGCCAGCCCCCGGGTCTTGAGTTGATCGACGGGAATCCCCTTCATCGTCGCGTAGGCCTTGTCCTGATTCCGCATGAATGTTCGCAGCGGAGCCTGGCTGTGCGGCGTGTCCGCGTGCAGATTGAAATCCCAGCCGATGGCCACGTGGCCGATATCCCGCAGAGTGATGCCTTCGTCGTCCAGCAGCCTTCGAACCGCGTTTTCAGGAAAGAGAGAACTGTCGTGCTTCGTTCGTGTGATACGTTCTTCTTCCAAAGCCGAAATCAGCCGGCCGTCTTTAAATAAACAGGCGGCGGCGTCATGCCAGGTACCGGAAATTCCGAGGATATATCGGGGGGGCCCCCGCCCGTGTTTCTCAACGGGCCGTTCGTACGTTTTGATGACAAAAGGGCCGACATAAACTCTGTCGATTAACCCATACGTTTCTATAAGCGGGTATCCCCTCCCCGCTACAACGAATTTCTTACCATCCAGCACAAATGAAAAGTGAACGTTATGAAACATCCATCCAAAGTCCACCTCCAAATGGATGAGCCCCAGAAAACCCCACAGGGAGATTAAGGAAGCAATAGAGGTAAGTGAAGATATGTGGGGGAGCAGGAACGAAGTGGCAACAACCCCGAGGCTGTATAAGGCGGTCATAGCCAGAACCTTAGGCCAGCTGACGCTGATACCGTATCTGGCCAAGGTTCCCTGGGCAAAGAGGTGGCTACCCACAAAGATGGCGCCCAGGAGGGGTGCCATCGCCTGGACAGGCATGCCGCCGAACAGCACCCCGGCGATCGTCGATAACGCCCAGAAAGCTCCTTCAAAGGCTGGGGCGTGACGAACATAAAACACGCCGTAATTGTTTTTCCAGGATCGAGCCTTTGATTTTCCCCCCGCCACGAAACCCAAACCATAACCCAGTCCTCGCAAACACCACACCCCCACACACGCTGTGGCGGCCGGCTTCACAGTCCGAGGAGTAACGCGGATGGTCATCCAGGATTTGAAAGTTTCACCCGTTTCGACCACAGCGGGTTTCGCCGCCTCCAGGCCGGTTTTCTCATAAAGATTGATGGCATCCGGCGGCGCGATTTGTGTTTCCAGGGCGAGGGCCTTGCCATCGGGAGAGGTATAGATAACCGCGGCCTTATGGTTGGCATCCGCGGTGACTTCAATTCGCCGATGGCCGGTTTCCAAAGCAGAGATCGTCGGGCGTCCCCGAGGGTTGAGCACCAGGATGTCTCCGGAATATGTTTTATCGCCCAGCGCCGTCGGCTGGCGCAGGTCCAATTTTCCGGAAACAGGCTTCGGCGATTGATAAAGCGGATAGAGATCGGGAGTCGGCGCCCAGGTTTCATCCGCCGGCACCTGGAGCACGGCTTCTCTCATCGGCCCATCCATTAAGAACCACGGATGGTATCCCGGGAAGATAGGCAAGGATTCGCTTCCGTTGTTTGTCGTCTCATCGGCAAACCGAAGTTCATTACCGCTGAGATAGATGGTCTTCGTGAGCACGACATCCCCATAGTTCAGCAGATCAGGGTATTCCTTCGTATCAAAATGACCTGTGACAAACACGCCGTGTTCATCTTTTCCTGTCGCCGTAATTTCGAACGGCAGATAGCGGACGTGGCCGTGATTCGGATGCGCCCCGTCTTTCTTGATCAGCATGGGGCCACCGGGCTGATTCTGGATCCTGTTCAGGTCGTGAACTTTGCCTTTCCAATTAAAGAGGCCTCTGGCGATACGGCCGAGGTTCGGCCAACCCATGGGAATACCGCCGCTCTTGGTCGTCACATCCTCAGGATAACCGGGGTAGTACAGGACTTCCTCCGGCTGGCCGTTAATATTCGCTTTGAACGATCCCACCGTCATCCCGCGATCCTCCAGGATGTCGCAGGAAGACCCCGCCGCCAGGTCGTGCATCCGGTAAATCGTTTGTCCCTGCTGATTTTTGAACCGCTCAATGCGGTAGCCGGGCCCCTCATGAACCGTTTTGAGACTGGAAACGGCGGCGTTATCGTGGGGCTCTGGCTGGGGGACCACCAAATCGAGGAATTCCGCGACCCCTTCCGCCCCGGGCGGACCCTGGTAGACCCGAACCCCGGGCGGCAGGTTCTCGGGAGACTGGAAGAGGTTGAAGACCAACGCCGTCGCGTTGGGCAGCACTTCGGTGAACTCCTCCTTGCGCCGCCCCAGGAGAACAATCTCGTGGTCCGAGACCGGCCTCCCCGCCACGGATTCGATAATCTTCGCCTCATGCAGGATATCGTATGCCTCTAACGGCGTCACGACGTTCATGTTGATGGCGCCCTGGCCGCGAAGCGCGGGGATGATCTTGACCGAGAGGTTCTCCTTGGCTAACAGTTCCGCCAGTCGCTTCACGATGGGCGCGCGGATATCGTAGTAGCCGTCCACCTTATCGATCTGATAGTCCGCCAAGCCCTTGTCCCGCAGGTGCTCGTTGATCCGGCGGGCGACTCCCGGAGGAAGATTCGTCCGGCCGACAGTCTCGATCGTATAGCTGGCCTCACGCTCATCCAGGTGCACAGGGCCGTCAATTTTCTTACCGCTGAGGCTCCTCAAGGGTTTGTTGAGCTCGAATTCCCGGCAGACTTTTTGCACGACCGCATACCAGACGTCCCGGTCATTCGATGAGATCAATTGGCGAGAGGAACTCACCGGTTCCTGAATGGTCCCGGCCGCATCGTAGTGTCGCACCTGCGCGCCACCGCTGGAGGCGATCACGACGCGCGAGCGCAGTGCAGGATCGATCTTCATGATGAGGTTGTCATGGACGGTGCGCCAGCTGAATCCGCTCAGGAGCACCAGGACCCCTCCGGCGGACAGGTACCGGTTCAGCGCCCGCACCAGGCGCTCGCCTACGGCCTTGGAGCGGTGCATCGCATCCAGCCAGATCAGCGTATAGGCGACATTGGCGATGATCGCTTTGGGCATCGGCATGGCCCGGGCCTCCGCCGGCGTGAATAGGGGCGTCTCGTCGGGCCAGTGCCGTTCGATCCACCACCGGTGCATTTGCTCCAGGACATCCTGGCGCGTCAGGGCCGAGTAGAAGCCCATCATGCGCGACACCTCGGATTCCAGGACGCTCGTATCGTCGCCGAAGACCTTCTGGAGCTCCTGGAAATGCCGGGACTGCACCGACTCTTCCCGGAGGATCTCATCGAGGACTTCCCCGAGGACTTCCCTCTCATACCCGACGCCTTCCTCGTACCTGGCGCCGCCGGCCTGTCTGTGCTCCTGCTTGCTCAGGGTCGCCAGCGGCCGCAGGATAAGATTGATTCCCCGCTCCTGCATCATCGACTTGAGCCTCTTCACATCCTCCAGTTCGAAGTCCCTGGGGATCCCGCCGATGCGGACCAGATGCGCCAAATGGGCCACCTCGGCGTCTGTGGCGCCCATGACCCCGCGCGAGTACTTGGCCAGGTTGGCGAAATCTTTCGGACTCTTGGCCTCGCTGAGCTTGTCTCTGTCTTTCTCAAGTTTATTCATCAGTTCGAGCATCTTCAGGAAATTGGTCTGACTCTTGCCGTGGTCGTCCTCCTCAAGCGCCTGCCGGGCCAGCGCGACCGGATCATTGACAATCATCTGATCGAAGAGTTCCTCAAACCGGCACCCCGTGGTGCGCTCGATAAGCGCGATCATCTTGGCGTAGGTGGCGCCCACCGTTTCGTTATCCCGGAAGGGATTGACGATCAGCGCCGTAGGCAACCCGGCTTTGCGCCGCGCCTTAAGCGCCGCCACGATCTCGGGCGAGAGCAATTCCGGCAGAAGGCTCGTGACAAAGCTGCCGGGGCCCATCGTGACAATATCGTGCGTCTTTTCCAAAAGTGCGACAAATTCCGGATTGGCCGTCGGGACCACGCCGTTGATCAGCCCGATTTCTTCGGGCATGACGTCATGAAGGCTCTCGGTGATGCGCGTCTGCTCGATCACGAGGCGCCCCCGGATCTTGATCGCCACTCCGCCGACCGTCAGATCCGCCGCGCGCCCGTCCGGCTTCATCTCGCGAGTCTCAATGGGATAGCCTCCCTGGCCGAGGACTGTGAGCACCGTCAGGCTATCCGGAGCGCCGGATGGATTGTCCAATGAAATGACGTCTCCGAAGCGTTCTTTGATGGTGACCGTCCGGCCGTTGATGGCGACGGAGATAGGGCCGTCGGAGGCCCGCGACAGTTCGACGGGCTGGCCATCCGCAACGATCCGCCCCTGGGCGATCGTGGCGTCATCGAGAACAACGACGGTTTTGCCGATTTTGAGCGAGGGCGCCTCTAGCTTCGCGTAGAGGACCCCGGGCACGAAGCTTGAGGGAACAATGTGAATGTCGTAAATCCCCAGGATGTTCAGCATGCGCTGGAGCGCTTCAGAGTATTTCGCCGAATCGACGACTTTGGCCTTTGGGTTGTAGGCGCCGGTCCAGAGTTTCATGCCGACGTTGAGGAAATTCCCGATGGAATTGCCGGCGATCGACACTTTCCCGTCTTTAATGTACTGGTCGTCGAGCAGCTCCGCCAGACGCAGCATGTGATGGCAGAACGTCGCCCAGTCCTCGTCCACCGGGCCATCCGCGATGACGTTGCCTTCGTCGTCGACGCCCCGGTAGGCCTGGCGCAGCACCGAAAACATTTTGTCCTTGAGCAGGCACTTCTCGTCGCCTGTCCGGTATCGCAGTACCCACCTCTTCCGTGCGGTCGTGAGTCCGGCCATCACGTTGACTTCGTCTCCCGGCGGCGGCGTATCACCCAGATAGGGGCGAAAATCGTCCATAATTCTGCGGGATCCTCCTCCGTTGTCATACGGCGAAAGTCCGATGATCGTGTTCAAGCGGACCTCGCGCGCGGCGGGTGTGGTTTCCACGATCTCCGGCAGGACCCCGGTGTAGAAATTCCCGCTTGTCCCGCCGGTCATGCTGAAAGCCTCCGGGGACTTGATCGGGGAGGGGCGGCGATCGCGATGCGCCGCCGGCAGGCGGTCTTCTCCCACAAGCGTCTCCAGAGACAGGTGGGTCGCCAGCATATTCCGTCTCAGAAGCTCGCTGAGCTCAGCCTTATTGCCCTTCACGATCGTCAGATAATCCTGACGACGCTGGTCAATAAGCCCGCTGACGGATTGCCCGATGGAGGACAGGCGCGTGGCCAGGTATTCTTCCCGGCCTCGGCTTTTCTGGCTGGCTCGGTATTTTTCAAGGAGCGCACGGCCTTCCGGAGAATTTTCCGGAAAAATCCAACCCGCATCGACCGCTTCGCCGATCAGGAGTTCGATCGTTCCAGCGAGAAAACCGTGGGATTCGGCCTGCGACCGCCCGGCCATCTGGATCGCAGGAGTATCCAGGCGCGCGATATTGTCCAGGAGCGTCAGGAGTCGGCCCTGCCAGGACGCTTCTCTTCCCTGCATGAAAAGCCCTTGCACGACCCGGCGGAAAGCCGTGAGGCTCGCCTGGCCGCCGACCAGGGCAGTCAGCTCGGCCAGAGGCTCCAATCCCGCGTCGAACGCCGCCGACAGGGCTTCCACACAGCCCTTCTCAAACTTCGAAAGAGTCAGTTTCCAGCTCGTCGGCCGTTTCAGATCCGTCGTCACCTGCCGGGCGAACTCCAGTTGGCGCTGGGCATCCTTGATGCTGGATGGCGCCTCCCCGACGAAAACGAAGCCGATCCGGTCTGCTCGGCCCTCGGCTCGGGCCTTACGGGCCAGGAGCCGCACAAGGTTCCAGGCCAGGGTCTTGGGTTTCCCGTTTTTCGGATCCACGCCCCAGAACTCGTTTACGCGCGGATACGGTGCGGACGCCCCGACGTATTCGGCAAAGTGGCCGGCTTCGTAGAGCCGGTCGATCTCGGGCGAGAGCTCACGCAGGACGGACACCCGGAAGATTCCCGTATTGGAAGAGATGATCAAGTCGGCCTTCTGGCCATCGGCCCATTCGAAGATCGCGAAGTGGCGGCGCCAGAACTCTTTCTCGGATTCCCGCAGCTGCCCCCACCGCGCCACCGCCGCCTTCGCTTCTTTGAGCCGCTCCTGCGTGAAGATCTGGCCATCGTCACTGATCACAAACTGCGGATAGTCACTGCGCAGATGCTCTATCCTGAGGGCCCGAGCCGCGGGATCCAGAGGCAGATTGCCCAGGGCGACTTCGAGCGCCTGTTGTTGGCGGGCCCACTGGTGGGCGACCAAGTCCTTTCCGCCCGTCGCCTCCTTGTGCGGCACCTGCTCCCAGTCGGTGTAACTCATCAATTCTTCCGGCTTGTTGAAGAAAAAGTTGCCCTTGCCCTCGATCATGAGATCCGCACGCTTGCCCCCCGCGACCGCGTCGGCGTCGCGGGCCAGGATCTCGAGATAGGCGATAAAAGAAGGACTGGAATGGGTCGGAAGGAAGGCCTGCGACATTTCGCCAAAGCCGACCTGGACGTAGGCTGCCTCCTTTTCCGGCAGCACTTCCAATCCGTTGACCATGTCGCCGTGCCCGAACGATTGGGTGTAGACGAGATGGACGTCTTCGGGCTTCAAGCCGAGGTATTCTTCCACCTTTCGTGCATCCAGCAGGTTCTGATCCAGCAACTTGGCCTGCCGGCCGGGCGGCAGGGCGGTGACGTCCTCCCGGAGCCGATAGAGATGGTTTTCTGCGTCGTATCCCTGCAGGCAGTCGTCGCGGACCAGAAACCCGATGATCTTTTCCGTCACCATGATCGTGCGCTTGACGCCGGGCGTGCAATAGGTGCCTTCGATCGCGAACCCGATGTTGGTCTTGCCCAGGCCGGCGCGCGTGAGCGTCTTATGGAGGAAACTGGAGAATCGCGTCGCATTGCCGGCCGCCATGATCACCGGCATGACACCAAAGATCGCCGCAAAGGCTGCCGGCGTCACCTGGGACAAGTCCAAGTTCTGCTCGCGAAGCCTGCGCACGATCGTGTCGATGGCCTTGCGGGCACGCTCGACCGCCGCCGCGGCGGCTTCCGGGATGCGTTGGGCTTCCACCAGGTCTTCCACACCCATGAGCGCCCGCAACCGGTCGAGCATTTCTTCCGTAATCGGGGCACCGTTGGAGAGCTTCTGTTCAAGCAGCACTCGGTCCTTGTGCGGCGGCCGCGTTCCACGCGCCTCCCGCACGTATTTTTTGAGGTTGTCGACGATGGCGTCGAAAAGGAGATTCCGTTCGTCGGCTTCCCCGGGGGGCAGGGGCGCCTCGCCGATGCGCTCCGTGGCCAAGGGCTGGATAACGACCTGGGACGTGCTTCCGTCGGCGCCTTCATCCCGGGCCACGACCTGCGGGAATTCCGTGTTTCCGCGGGGCGCGAAGGTTTCCGTGAATCCAGGGTACCGCCGCGCGATCTCCGGCCGCATGCGGTAGCGCCCGGAGGCATCGGGGCTGGCCAGCCGCTCTTTGTAATAATGCCCGAGCAGGCCGCAAGCGCGGATTTGCCCGTCTTCCGTTTCTTCCACTTTTCCGAGAACTTCGCGGATCGCACGGACCACTTCGGCCGGCAGCCGGTAGCGACCGCCGTAGGCGAGGTCGTCCCGGAGACTGGCACCGCTGGCAAAATCCATGATCATCTGGAACTTGGTCACCATTCCGCTTGTATAGAAAACGGTGGGCGGCAGTGACCGGCCAGGGGACGGCATTTTCCGGAGCAATTCAGCGAGCGGCAGCGCGACACGTTCCTTTATTAACCTGGAATCGCCTAGACTGAAGAAGGCGATCTGGATTCCCCGCATCTGGAGCTTGATCAGCGCCTCCGCAATTTCCCGGCGGTCGCCCAGGAGCGTTTCCTTGATCTTTTTGCCTCCAACAATCTTCCGGCCAAGCATAGTTTCGCCGACGTTCAATCCGATAAACGCGGGCAGCCGATCGTCCGGCAACTCCAGCAAGCTCTCCAGATAGGCCTGAGTGGCCGACGGACCCGCTCCGATGGCCTGTGCCTCCGGAATCACCCGGCCTTGATCCGCATCGACGGCCAACACCCGCAACCCTGGGATTTGCGCCATCATTCCGTCGAGATCGCTCTTCGAGGAGTTCTGGTCCCCGATATAGACACCTTGCTCCGCCTTGTAACCGCCCGCTTGGAGAAAGTCTTCCATCGCAATCCGCGCGGTGGGGGTCGGCAGCCTGCTGATGTCAATGGTGACGTTGCTGCCTTCGCGGACCTCGATGGCGCAACCGATCAGGGACAGCGTTTTGGTGCGCAGGGGACGCGGCGAAGGTATTTTTTCTGAAGAGGAAGTAGACCTGGCTCCCAGCGCCTGATCCAGCTGTTCCATGGCACCGGAGACGGCCAGGGGCCCTACGCCGATCCACTGCGCCTCATAGTCGCCGAACCGGGCGGTCAGATTTTCGGGGATCGCTTTCATCCGGTTGACCGCGCGGGCGTTGACCCAGGGTTTTCGGCCATCGGACGGAAAGATCGACAAATCATTCCCGTAAATTGTGAAACCATCCTCATGCTTCGCTTCAAATTCGTCTCCGAAATAATAGACCTGCTCGGGATCCAGTCCCTTGGACTGCATGTAGTTGTTCAAGGCGAGGTATTTAGCGGCGGCGACATCAATCGTGGTCGCCCCCCCGGTCCGGATATCAAAGACCTTGGCGATGCGGGCCAATCGAGGTTCGGCGTGGAGCCTTTCGATAAGCTGGTAGCGGACCTCGGTCTTTACCGTCGGATTTCCCGGCACATCCATCGGCACCATTTTGATCGAACCCGTACGACCGCGCCGCTCAAACCACGGGGACGCCAACGGCTGCCCGTCCTTGTTGCCAGACTCCTTATCCGTGATCGCGACGGGTTCGTACCCGTCTCCATCCGCCCACGGCAGAAGAAATTGCTTCAGCCAGTTGGAGGACGCGCCTTCCTTGGCGAACCATTTCTTCCAGAGCTGAACCTGGTCTTCCGCAAGTCCGAATTTGTCCTTTCCCGCGGCCTTCAGCACATCCAGCACCGCGGAGACTTCATCTTCCGTCATGTCAAATTCAGATCCATACTCCGGGTTTTGAACGGGCAAGCCATTCTGAAAGTCGCGCCGGGACGTCGATCCATCGGCGTAGACCGTCAGGAGCTCGTCCACGAGCGCCCTCTCATCGCCAAGCGCTTCCCGAAGCGGCTCAAGGACCCGCTTTTCTATGGAGTCATACGAATTGCCCGAAATGATCGCGATTCTCACACCCTTCTTGAGCAGGGAAACCATGGCGGCTTTCGTCGCGGGATGATCGTTCAACGACTTGCGTCTCTCCAGAAGCGTTCCGTCGATGTCAAAGACCAAAGATCCCTGCTTCACAAATTTTTCCATGTCCTGCACATGGAACCACTGCTCCAGCCGCACCACCGGTCCTGGCGGAACCGGATTTGTTGTGAGTGGAACAAATCCGGCACGCAACTCACGCAGCATGGCTGGCTTAATGGGCTGGATGACGTGTCGGGCACTTTCGTAAAGACGCGCCGCCAGCGCCTCTTCCAGAATACGCGGACCGACTATGGTTTGATGAGCAGGGCCGGCTCCCGAGATATGAGCGGCCATCGCGGGATCGACTATCAGGGCTGGCAGGAGAAGCAGCGCGACCGCGCGCCGAACGAATATTTTCATCAGGTTGTCTCCTCAACAACAACCCCAACATCTATCTGAATGTCAGCGAAACCCGCCGCCGGCTAGGCCGACTCGTCTATGGCGGCGTTAAACGGTACGAAGGGCACAGGGGTGTGTTCCCGCAATGACGCGCCCCGGGAAAAAAAGCCACCCAGGCCGTGTTCAGAGACGATCAGGGCAACCTGCTTCATCATGTAAGCGACGATTTGAGAGACAAGATGGGGCTGATAACGCCCGAGGAACCAGGCGACCTGGTCCTCCTGGCTCATTTGTTCTCCGACGGACTTGCGCTGATCCCGCTTGATTCCCTTAATAGAGAACGCGTTTCGGTTGACCGTTCCACCCATCTCAACCAGCAGTTCATCCAAAGCCCATACCAGCGGCCCAATGCCGGGACCCAGCATATCCCTTGCGGCGATGATCGCGTCGCGAACGGCCGCGATGCCCCAGCCCCTCGCCGAAGCCTGGAAGAACTTCGGCATCGTCACATGCTCTTCTGTTCCCACGAACGTCGTCAGATTGATCAACTCCTTGGTCAGGAAGGTCTGGAGGAGCTGCTTCATGTCGGGGTGTGCCATGAGGAGATCAAAGCTGATCGTCCCCTCCGGCAGGGTCTCCGCCGGGGATTGTTGCGGGCGGAAGATGATCTTCAGCTTTCCATCCGGGAGTCGTCTTGCGGCCGCCACCAGGAAGCTCTCCACATCCATTCCCATGGCGCTCAGTGAAGTCCGAATCAAAGGAGTCCAATGAATACCCTCACCCGGTTTCGTGTCCATAAACGCGCCGGCCTGGGCCACGGGGAACGTTCCAGATTTCTTCAGTTCGACGGTAAACATGCTCGCCACGACATCCGCCTGGCGCCGGATCTGCAGGCCTTCACCTTGCTGCTGCTTGGAAAGGTAATAAGGCACACCGTCCTGCAAAAGGCTGCGCATCATGCCGAGGAAGCTGGCGACATGGAACGTGGAATTCCCGAAAACATTGATGTCGAGCAGCATGTCATCGTCGTCCTCTTTCTTGCCCTGCGCATATTTTTCAAAGAGATCGATGATTTGCGCCTTGGTCACGTTCCGGTAGCCCTTCACCTCATCGTGATCCCCGAAAAGCGCATCGATCGCCTCCGCCGCTGATTCGGAATCTTTGATTTCAGGCAGGGGAGCCACACCGATCAAGGGGACGGGCACCAACTCTCTCATCGGCTGGACCGTATCGACTGTGGGCACCGCGGATTTGAAAAGGATCGCCGGGCCGGTGGCCTCGATCGTGTAAGCCAGGCCGGCGGGAATCCCCACCACGCTGCCCTGCTTGAGCTCGAGCTCCTGGTCTTCTGTCTTGAGCTTGATGACGGTCGCCTCATCCGCCGAAGTGACGATCAGGGTCTCCAGGCTGTAAGTCTGGCCGTTCTGATGCGGTTTTCCGCTGTCGATCTGGATCCGGCTCATCTCGAACTCCTCGGCCGGCGTCCGGAAGACGCTCTCCGTCGCCGAAACAGCCTGCGGCTCAATGATGGGAGGCTTTCCGGTTGCGAAGGTTAAGGTCTTCAGCAGTTCCGGGATGTCGATCTTCTTGTTGGTGAATCCGGCGCGCAGAACATTATCGGAATTGGCCATGTCCTCGACCATGAATCCTTCCAGGTAAGCGTGCGGCGTGCCCGCCGGCTGGTATATGGCCTTGCCGGCCGGAACAAACATGAGGTTCAGGAGATAGATGGAGTACATCCCGCGATCCCAGTTGCCCTTGGACGGCAGGAAGGTCTGGGCCGCCCGGGCCGCCCAGAAGTCGGGCATGTCCTTAGTCAATACGTTGGCCTCGTCCATCCCATTCACGCGGGCCAGACGGTTGGCCTCGTTTACCGCCGTCACGCGAGCCACCAGCGCGCCCAGGATCCGGTTCGATTCCTCGTTGGACAGCTGTGCCGGATCCATGACGCGACTATAGAGGCTCATCAGCAAATCCTTCTGCCGTTGGGGATCCAGGCCTGCGGCTTCCATTTTCTGACGGAAATCGGGCATCAGCGTCCGGAACTCCTGGACGTCTTCTAAGATATTGGCGATCTCCGCCAGCTTACGGAAGCCATGCAGCATCCAGAGGTCCTCCAGCACGACGGCGATTTCCGGTTTCGCCGAGGGATCCTTATAGTTCCCGATGTTGACGGCGATCCCCATCTGCCGCTCTTCCTTATAGCCGTTCGAAGCCTGCGTGGGATTGGGATGGGCCTGGAGCGACAGCATCATCACGGCATGCAGCAGCTTCATGAGGTAGGGATGCCGGTTATTGAATTTGCGAGCCACGGCCTCTCCCAACACCTGCACGGGCGCCCCATCGATGAGTTCCATCAGAGTGAGTACGCAGCCTTCCACAACAGTCGTTGCCGAGCCGGAGTCGTGCGCTCCCAGCCAGTATTCGGCGAGCTCGCCCAGCCTGGGATGAATGCGTCCGAGCAGCCGCGCGATCAGGTGTCCACCCCACAAATAGGGCGGCACGCTTTGGGGGCCTTTGAACGCGCCATCAAGCAGCACGGCTTGGGGCTTCTTCCGGAAAGCATTCAGCGCAGCAGCCTTCTGGAGCTTCTGGTTCATGTGCGTCTCGATCGACCGATAGATACCGTCGTCCGCCAGTGCCATCTGAACGATGGCGTTAGCACGTTCCTGCGTAGGGGCGATCGCGTAGATGCGCAGCTGCGGCGCATTGCCGGAAGGACGCATGTGCGCGATGTCGCCGTTATCGAAGAATATCCGGACGCCGTCGATCGTATTGATCGACGTGACGCGTCCGAAACCGAGCTCCGGCTTATAGAACGACTCAAGCTCCGCCTTATTGGCCAGCATCGCCTTCGCCAGCGGGTCCTCCAAGCCGACGGTGCGGGTTCCCCCGTTGGCCAGGTGCAGGAGGACGCCATCCGCCTTGAAGTCAACCTGCTGGATGGCTTCGTCCGACGGCGAGTAGGTCCTGATGATCAGCTTGCTCATTTCGACCGGATAGTTGTCGATCAGGCCCGCTTTGCCGTAACGCTTGGGCAGGCGGTCAAAGACATCCGTCAGCGCATAGGCGGAACCCGGCTGACGATCCTCGTCTTCCCTGGCCGAGAACAGCGCCGACAGGATCGGCAGCATGGCGTCGCGCGTGGGCAGACTGATCAGCACCTTCCCGTTCCGTTCGACGTCGCTCCCCATGATGAAACCGCCGTTGGCCTCCCAGCCGAGGACGTTGCGCCGGCCGGCCGCATTCAGCTGGTTCTCCGCCGCGATCACGTAAGGAGACCCTATCTTGGTCTTGGTCACTGGGATTCCCAAGCGTGCGCATTCGATGTCGATCGCGTCATTGGCGCTGATGGGCAGCGCGACCGTGCCGGCGCCAAGATACTTGGCGGTGACCAGACCGAGGAGGTCGCCTCCGAAGAAGCGAACCTCGCGCCGGCGCGGCTCAGCCGCGGAAGGCTGCAGTCCCAGAACCATCGGCCGGTCGGTGTCGCCGTCGCCGGAGACGATGGCGTCAACGTGAATGCCCTGAACGGCCGCCTCATCCGCATAGCCTTGCAGCAGGTCCAGCGTGTCTTTCTGGATATCCTCTGTATCGATGGCGATGAAATGCTCGGTCCGGCCCACGGGAATCGCATTGGCCCCGAGACGCTTCAGGACTTCCACCATGATGTCCCGGCCCACCGCGCTGTGCTGGAAGACCAGGATGTTCTTGCCGGCCAGGCTGTTGGATTTCTGGCCGCCGAAGAAATCGACATACCGCTGAATGTACAACTCGCGGGCCTCACGAGCTTCCGCTCCGGGAACCGGCAGCGGCCGGCGCTGATCGGCGCGGAACATGCCCTGCTCGTTGAAGATCGACTGGGCGAAGGGCTCATTGTAGATGCGATCGCGGGTCTGCTGCACGCGGGCTAAAATCCCCGCCTCATCCGATTTCAGGACCTCGCCGTTTGTCTTATAGAACTTGATACCGTTGCGGTCGAAAGGAATGTGGCTGCCCGTAATCATCACGCAGGCCTTGCCCTTCATCTTGGCGTAATAAGCGAGCGCCGGCGTGGGAAGCCGGCCGATATTGACGACTTTGCACCCCGCGTCTTCGATCGCCCGGGTGACCGCCTGGGCAATTTGTCCCCTTTCCAGTTCGCCGATCGTCACAGACTCATCGGCGCTGGGCCTCAAATCTTCAGCGATATAGACAACGTCTCCCGGCTCGACATGACCTTCCACGCTCGGATCCAGCGCGTAGTCGAAGAAAGCCCTCGTGTTGATATAGGACTCCATGTTCGTCCAGTCCTTCACGAGGCCGCGCATGCCGCTGGTGCCGAAGTTGATGGCCCGGGCCACATATTTTAGAGCTCTCATCAACGGAGTGTCGTTGTTAGCTGAAGCGTCCGGCTGGGCGACCGGCGCGGAATGGAGCACATCGGCGCGGACGGACCCCTCAAAAAGCGTCGGAGAGGCTATTTGTCTTGCGTCCAGCGCTTCGCTTAAGAAATGGGAGATCGATCCGGGATGTTCAACGGGAGATAGAAGCGGCAGAGCGGCAAAGGCGGGATTAACTTCGAGGCTGAACGCGAGACAAAGCGCGACAAGTCGGGTCAAAAAGGTCGATCGATGATTGACGAGGGCCACGATGCCAACACCCCTTTTATGCAAATTCGCTATGTCTGCAATATCTTATCGGCTGTCATCCATGCGGACAATAGAGCAAATGTCTATATTTTTCCACCGAAAGACCTATATGAATAATGGGACTCAGGCGGCTTCGGCGGACCGGCGGCGGGCCAACGGCGTCTGCATTCGCGGGGCAATCCTTGATTCGATGGCGCTCTCCAAGGCGAGAAGATCACCCAAGGCGAACTGTGATTCCATCAATCGTTTATAGTCTTCTCCGAAATGTTGTTCGAGATCCCTCAGATCGGCGAGAAGCTGCGCTTCCCCTTGTTCAAGCGCCATCTTGAAATCACCAGCACTCTTCAAGCAACGCGCATAAAGCCGTCCCCACCAGGTGTCGGGCGCGATGGCGGGGGAAGGGATGTGGCGGACGGTCAGCGTTTTGCCTTCACGATGTATAACCAAGGGGGTGTCCCCGAGGCCCACCGCGGCCACATACGGACCATCCGTATGAATTTCGACGTTGGGACTGCCGATCTTGATTACCTTTTCGGTTGGCTGCTCCTTTATGCTCTTGGGAACCCCGCGGACGTCCTGGGCATGGTCTTTGGCAACGACGAGTACATTCCCCTGGTGATGATGGACAACCACGATGGGATGGTGAGCCGCGTCGATATCAATTGTGTTAGCCCCCCATGCGACAAACGTGGCCTGGCCCGGACCGGGATGCTGAATATGAACTCTCTCTTTCCCGATGACGCGGGTCCCATCCTGTTCAGCCTCCAGGATCGTATCCAGCGCGTCCCAGCTCCCGATATCCATCCAGGGGAAGAAACCCCAGACGACCTTGGCCCGGACCCCGTTTTTCTTCGGGTTTTGCGTCAGGGGCTCCATGACGGCGTAATCGAAAGTGGTCTTAGGAATGGTGTTGAAGAGCTCCTGGGCTCGCGCGATGTTCCCCGCCCGCAGTTCCTTCACGATTTCATGGTAAATCGCGGCGATTACGGGGCAATGTTCCTCCATCGCCTGTTCAAAGGTGCCTAACGCTCCGGTGAACATCCCGGAATTCCACGTGTAGCCTCCTTCAGCCATGGCTGCCTCAGCCCATTCAAGACTCGGCTTTTCATGAAAACTGGAAAGGTCATACACCTGCTGGCGTCCCAGCCGGCCGAACGAATAATCGGTCTCGGCGCCGCTCTTGATGCAGCCGAATCCCGTCCACTCTGAGGGCTTATCGCTCGGTCCAATACCCATGGTCACGATGTTGGGGCCAGCCGCGGCCACGAGCATCGCCTGAGCCATGGTTTCGCGGAAGAGCGGCAGTTTTCCGATGACGTGATCTCCCGTCAGATTTGTGATGATCGGATTTTCCCTGCTGTTCGGGGGGATGGAGGCACGAATGCCGGCCATCGACAAGAGAAGTGCCGCCATCGTTCCGCGGCGTGACGGCTCGGCGATGATGTTCTCCGGGCGAATCGTCGATCGAGTCCTGTCGCCGGGGAGAGCTTGGAGCGCCTTTTCGATCAGTGGTTTGTCCTCTTTGGACGTCGCCACAATAAAGTGATCCGCCGTCACAAGTGTAGGGAAATCTCCTTCGCCGATATCCTGAACGGCGCGGTCCGCCGCCATTTGCAGCAGGTTGCGGTCCGAGGCCGTGAATGCGTCATAGAGCTTATTAGCGGGCCAGGTACGCGTCCCCTCGCCGCCGGCCAGGAGAATGGTGTAGCTCTTCCCGGCGAGGTTCCTGGCTTTTATGATCAGCCGCGCCCGCCTCTTCGCTCTGACATAGTTCGTCATCCAATCCACTGGTAGAGTGACGGCTTGGGTCAGATAGGCGGCGAACTCACCCCGGCCGGCCACGTGCACCATTTCATGCCGTCTGATAATGGCTTCCTGAAGGAAGGGAGGCAGATGATAGAACGCCAGCAGGTCAATGTGAATCGTCTTTTTCCAGGCAGACGCGGGCTCAACGAACGCGATTTCCTGCGCCATGGAGCTCTTCATGGTGAGGGAAGATTCATCAAATACTCTGATTCCGTACTTCCCTTCCAGATCCTCCTTCAGCTGCTGCAGCCGCGATTTCCACAAATCAAAATCCGCCCCTGTAATCCCCTGCGCGCGCAGCGCGCTGGCCCTCACTTCGACTCTTTGAAGGGAAGTGGCCTGCCAGCGCAAGAGAAAGCCCGAGAAGATCGCAAAAACGATGGTGACAACAGCCGCCGGGATGACAATCCTCCAATCCAAATGGGCCCGCAGACCACTCGCATAGGCTAATCCGGTCAGAAGCGATACGGCAGTGGCGAAACCATACGCGACGGCGCCGGCCGTGTAGGACGTTTCCCAGGAGACCGCGGCCACCGGCAGGCTCTGCTGAATCAGAGGTTCGTAAATGTCCTCTTCATATCGTTCGATGCGGGAATCCCATGACGCGTCATACCGTGTCGCCCGCACGACGAGATTTCCCCAATCCGTGCGATGATTCCAATAGACGCGAGACGCGCGCTGGATCGTCTGGACCAGATCCTGCGCGGCTTTATCCTTTTGGCTGGCCCGGAATTTCGGAAATGAGAATCCTACCCCTCCCCACTCATCGAAGAAATCAATCAATCCGCCCGTCAGCGAAGCGATGACAGGGGCCCCATACTTGTTTGCCGTCTGATTGGCAATGCCCCCGGGTTCAAAGAGCGACGGCATGAGGAAAGCATCGATGCCGGCGAGGAAATGACTGGCAAAGTCGTCCTCAACAAAGCGAGCCTCGAGATAGATGGCATCCGGGTACTGCAGGGCCAGCTCCTGCAGTTGAAACGCGATCTGATGGTTGATCGGACCCGCCGACGGGTTGCCGGCGATAGCAATACGATACCGCTCTCCTCTTGGTCCGCGATATTTCATCAAGGCCGGGATCGCCTTAGCCAGAACATCGAGGCCTTTCTGGTCATTGATTCGGCCGAAGGAACCCAGCAGGAAGTCATTTTCATTGACTACGAAATTTTGTCCGGCGGGTCTCGACCGCATTTCTTTGATCAGGGCGCGCCGATTCTGGTGATGCTTGGCGACAATTTCGGCATCGGGTTCGTTTTCAGAAAAGGTGGTATACCCGTCGGACTTCAGGTACGGATCGGCGGCAGGCGAAGCATCAGAACCATTATAAACAGCCCGCAGCTTGCCGGCATCTCGCATCTCGCGCGCCATGCCATCCAGCCCGAAGGCGAACCCGCCTTCGTCCTCGGGAAGCGTCAGTTCGGTCAAATTTCCTTCGCTGACACCGGATCCCGCACCAACAAAATCCATGCCCTTCATGAGATTGACCTTGCCAGGGAAGAGCTCTTCGCCGGCTTCATTGCGCGAGTAATATTCCAGGCCATGCTGAGTGCGATGGATAATATCGTCCGGAAGGTCCCATATCGGATGGACATCGACCCAGAACTTCCCGTCCTTTTGAATAAGATCGGCCGGAATGGCACCCACACGCTGCAATTCCACCACGACGGGATCCGACGGGTCCACTTCCAGTTCGCGATTAAAGATCCCCTGGAAAGCCATGTTGTGAACGGTGCCCAGGATCCGCGGCGTTGCTTCTCCGCGGTCGCGGCGAAGGCTCATATACACAGGAAGGAGCGCGGTCTGCCAGTCATTGACCTGAATGATATCCGGCCGCGGCATCAAGGATGAGTCAAGAGAGATCATGTCAATGGCCTTGGCTATAAGGCGCGCTTCCGCGGCGCCGCGGATCTTATCGGCTTCTTCGCTGTATGACGTTTTCAGGCTTGTAAAGAAAATGCCTCTCGGATCCTGGAACCGGTAATGAACAAGATTGGGCTCCGCGGAATCGACTACGCGGATCACTTCGAGCGCGACGAAGCCGCTGCCAATCGGGACGGAAAGATCTTTAACCTTTTCGCCTTTTACCCGGCCACCGAAACCCGGAGAAATCGCGTACACGTGGTGGCCGCGCCGCGCCAGCGCATGCGTATAATCACGCATATATTCGCCTTGGCCCGCCGCCTTATTAAATTCACTTTCCATCGCGCCCACGACAATCGTCCGCCGGGGTCGAAGGACATTTCTCATCGCCAAGAGATCCTCATAGGTTTGGATTTCGACCTCGTGAATGACGCCCAATTGCGCGGCTCTTGTCAGGACATCGCGGTCGGTCATTTCCATCCACTGCCTGAGCGCATCGGGGGCGGATCTCCCCTTCGCGACAGACTGATACACCGGCGCCACAACCTTTGAAACCCGCTCAATGGCCTCCTTCTCGGCCGGCTGAACAACCGCCGCCAGGAATTTCTCCCGGAATCCGCGTTTAACATCCCGGATTTGCGTGAAGAGCTGCTCCAGCGGCATGTCATTTTGACTGATGACATGGTCCGCGATTTTGTAAACCAGTTTGTCAAAACCGTTCATCACGTGCATATCAAAACCCGGCATGGTATCGATGCCCAGGAGACGAACCAGGGAGGGGTCGATCTGCGATACTTTGATACGCCCGACGCGGATCGTGAAGAGAATGTCCTCGATCATCCCTTCAATGGATTCGGCGATCAAAGTGGTCCGGGCCTCATCCGATATATCCAGATCCTGGTTGATGTCGAAGTTCAGCAGATCGGTTTCCAGCCGGGGGTTGAGGGCGAATCCGTCGCGCTTCAGTTTATTGACGATTTCCTGTTTTTCATTCCAAGAGGGATTATTGACGGCAGAAGCCAGGGCCCCGCGGGTCGCCAGATGGCGGAACGGAAGCGCGGCATAGTCATGCGCCAGCGCGATAAACTCAGCCGTGTCAGCGTTCTTGCCATATTTTTCCGCCAGCTGTCTTGACAGATGGGCCGTCCGCCGCAGATGCCCTTCCAGCGAGAAAAACTCGCCTTCCGACGTCAGCGCGGGACCAAATCCGGTAACCCCCTTGAGCCGCTCATACCCTTTGGAGGCCTTCAGCGTCGCGACCATTTGAGCCGGGGTCTTATAGGCGGCCGCGGCCTCATAATCGTCATCGTCCGCCCAGATAAAGTCGGCCCTGGCCATAATGTCCGGCCTTGAAGGGTCCCAATTGGTCGCGACATACAGGCCTTCGGAATGAATCCGGTCCATCATCTCTACGGTGTAGGCGCCGGCATAAGTCGACAGGTAGTGGCTGCCGCTGGCCTTTAAGTCCCCGATGTATTTTCCCAGGACCTCCGGGGTCAGCGTTTCCGTCGATGGAACCCCGCGACCGACAAGCATCCCGGGGATTTTTTTATGAAGGAGCTCGGGATATTCGTTAAATCCGGCGGATAAGACATTCCCTTCGAGACCGTGCGCGCGAAGACTGGCGGCAAGACGATCGATAAAGCGGGCCGTATAGCCGGGAATGCCACGCGCCCAATCCTTGGTATCGAGCATCAAAGCGATGTTTTTCCCCTGAATAAACTTAAAAATGTCCTCCACATCGAGCGTCGGCTGGCCGAGCGCCGCGTCAATCTCAGCCTTGGTCATCTCATAAACGAATTTTTCGCCCGACGCGGTCTTGACTTTTCCCCACAGAGCGATCAGTTTGTTGTCCTTGGTCAACTGAACATCCATTTCGAGGGTCCGAATGCCCAGGCTGATCGCCCGGCGAGCCTGCTCGATACTCTCCGCGCGATGGCCAATGATCACAGGGGTAGGCCAGAGGATCCGGCGACCGTCCGTCAGCGGCTGGGCCTGGTGAGCCACGGTGGGCGGAACGACCAGAGACACGGTACTCAGCGGCGCGGCCAGGGGAAAATTGAATTCGCCTGGAGGGAGGCTGGCCGCATGGTTGGCATGGATCACCGGCTGATACTCTTGAGGCAATCCATGCAGCGCATAGGGGGTGGTGTGGTTGCTGGTATTTTCATGGAGTGGAGCCCTGTTCCCCACCTCGTGAATCACCAGCTGGGGCCTGTTCCCGTACTGATTAGGCTCAAATAGCCAATAAGTCAATTCGTCCGCGCGCTCCTGGTCAAACACGCGCGCCTGGCCATTCTGGGAACCCAGCTCCCGGAACATATCGGCCCGGATATTGGCGGGCATCTCATTGCTTAAGATTTGTTTGAAGCGGACAGGATCATACGTCGTATCACTGGAGTGGCTGATGGTCTGGCCTTTGTACGTCAATCGAAGCATCGTGGTCGGAGTCCCGTGCCAGGCCGGACGCGTTTCGATCTCAACCGGGGACTCCTTGCCCACGGTCAACTTCTCGTAATAGGGCGTCGGGACCAGCTCGACAGGATAAACGGATTCCAGCGGCGCGTTCAGGATCTGTTCGGCTTGTTCCTTAAATAACTGATAAATTCCCGGCTCCGCCAGGAGGCGAATGGGCGCTCCCTTCTGGCCGTGGGCGGCATGCCATTCTTGGTGCCACCGGAAGTAGGCCAATGCCCCGGCCACATGATCCTCATGCAGGTGCGTTATAACGATATCCGTGATGCTGCCCGGATTCAGCCCCATCGCGGTCATGGTGGCGCGCGTGGAAGCTCCGATATCGATCAGGATGTGGCGGCTACCCGCCCAGACGATCTGATTGCTGGTCAAGCCATTGGGGTCCATCCCGCTGCTGGTTCCCAGGAACGTGACTCCAAATTCCGGAATCTTTTCGAGCGGGGTCACACCGGAGAGCTCGAGTTCAAGTTCACGCATGCCATTCCCGTTCAGCACGGTGACCGGCTTGCCCTGATCTTCGATGAGGAATGTTCCATCCTTCCGATCATGGATTCTCAGATTTCCGACGGAAGCGTCGCCATCCAGAGGGATCAGTTCGACCATGTCCGGATAGGGAGTCGCCATCTTTGGCGATCCGTCAATCATAGCCCGATCCGCCAGGTAAATGGCTTCCCGCTCAAAACGGCCCATCAGATCGGCCGAATACCCCGCGGCATTCGGCAGGTGGTAGGGATTCCCCAATTCCAGATAGCGCTGGATCCGGCGCAATTGCTCGGGCGTTCCCACCACTTTCGTCTTCCGCTTATGGAAAGCAAAATTGGCGGCGATGGAAAAATATATCTGCATCAGGTTTGCCCCATCGGTGCCTACCCAATCCCCCTGCGGAGCGATGATGATATTCGGGTAATCCTTCGCCTCGGGATACAGCGGGCGCATCATCATCGACATGCCGACGGACACAGCGCCTTCCGACGTCCTGGCGTAATTGCTGTTGGGGTTAGTGACCGTGGCCTCTAAATGGCCGGCAGGATAGGTGTAAGTCCTTTTCCCTTTTTCTGTATCGAGCGAGCCCGCGGCGTCATTCGTATTTTTACTGAGAGCGACAGGAACCGCGACCCGAGTCCCATCGCTCAGCAACATCTGAGCGATCGGTTGTAAGACCGGCAGCTGATTCCAGAGCTTCATAACGCCGGATATCAGGGCATCCCACGGCAGGGTCACGGCCTGCAAGCCGTAGGCGGCCAGTTCGCCCCAGCCGTGAAGGTGGGTCGTTTCATGGCGGGACAAAATGGAATTTTGAAGCGTGGCCGGCAGCAGAGACAGCGCCAGAAGGTCGACGTGCACGGTGCGGCCGCCCGTTTCTGAAGAAACGACAAAAGCGATGTCCTTTTTGACGTCACCCCGGCGGAAGCCGGGGCCCAGAGCATTGACAGCGACTGGGTGCCGGCTTTCGTCCCCCTTACGACCGGGGGACAGTCCCTCCCTATAGCTTGTAGGGAATGGGACGCCGGCATGACGGCTGAGGTCAAGGTCAGATTCGTCGATGATCGTAATATTATGCGCGGC
>Ga0182027_10003050_pt1 | contig 26859 bp, 25 predicted proteins | sample 712E1DmetaG_FD_121300 | JGI IMG/M metagenome (GOLD analysis project Ga0182027, IMG submission 121300) | Permafrost microbial communities from Stordalen Mire, Sweden - 712E1D metaG (Illumina Assembly) | ecosystem: Environmental > Terrestrial > Soil > Wetlands > Permafrost | place: Sweden...
GCACTTCCGATAAGAGAGGTTATGTCCGTTCGCAGTATCTGACCCTGAGGTGGCGACCGCTCTACACTCACGTGAGACGCGAAAGGGCGGTTTGAATCGCCCTTGATTGCGACAAACGGGGGTGAGGGATGCAACTCGTCTCGTTCTCGATCGAGAATTACGGAGCATTACCAATGCGTATCGCCTTCGGACCGGTAATTGGACGAGGGCGTACGTCTCGGCGTTGAGTTCCTGGCCGTAGTCGATCAGCTGGGCGTTCGGGTTTAGCTCACACAGGTAGGCCTGGCTGACCGAGCTCATGCCGGCGGTGCCGCAAGCGGGGTCGAGCATCGTTCGGACTGTGCCGGGCGTTTCCAGAACGTCGTTGTCCTCGATGAAGAGGAGGTCGACCAGCAGGCGCATGACTTCGCGCGGCGTGAAGTGCTCGCCGGCAGTCTCGTTGGATAGCTCGGAGAACTTGCGCAGCAGCTCTTCGTAGAGGTAGCCCATCTCCACGTTGCTGACCTTGTCCGTGTGGAGGTCCAGCTCGGTCACCTTGGAGAGGATGGGGGTACTGGAGCCTGGCGCGGTCGAGGCGGCCGACCTGGGCGTCGAAGTCGAACTTCTCGATGACGTCGCGGGTGTCGCCGTCGAGAATGCGCTCAGCCGTCCCGCTCGAGCTGGCTAACACGCTGGTTGCTCATCCTTAGAAGTATGCCTGTGTCGCGCGATGTATAGCCGGAGTCGCGGATCTCTCGGACGGCATGTCGGATAGCGGCGGAGGACTTCGACTGAGCGCGTTCGGCCTCTTCTCGGGCTGCAAGGGCCTCCTCAATCGAGTCCTTCAGGGAGCCGAGCGACGACAGGTTGGGTTCGACCGTGAGATCGAAGGCGTCCTCCCCCACTCCAAGGAGCAAAGCGATCGCCTCCCTGGCCATCGACTCGACCTGGTCCAGTCGGCGCGCCTGCGAATGCACGCCAGGCAGCTCGGGAACCTCGATCGCCCACCATCGACCGGTCCTTGTCGCCGTCACACGATATTGGGTCTTCATTGCCGCCACCAACCTTCACAGAGCTCGGACTCGAGCGACTTACGAATCGACTCCGCGGTCACCTCGTTGCTTTCCCGATGCCTTGGCACGGTCACCTGGAGCTGGCCGCACCGCCACAGTTCGTGCCTGGCGCCCGGGCGAACCAACTCCCACTCGACTCCCCTATCGGCAGCCGCGCGTGCGATCTGTCGGAGGAGTCGGAGGTGCTGCACGTGGTAAGCCTACCCCTCTTGGCTGTGCCAGGCAAGAGGCCCCGCCTAGCGGTGATTGCCGGGGCAGACGAGCGCCTCCAGGCCGTCGAGAGCGGCGCCGCTTCTGTTCGTCCTCGAAGGCCCCGCAACCCGCTACGATTCGCGAATGCTCGTCATCCTTCGGCCCCCAGGCGCGGCATTCCGCGACGCGATCTCGACCCATCCGGACCGCCACCACATCGACGTTTCACGGGCGCTGGCGCAGCACGCGGCGTTCTGCGCGGCTCTCAAGGACGCCGGCTTGCCGCTGATGCGTCTTCCTGAGGAACCGAATCTGCCCGACGCCACGTTCGTCTCGGACTCGCTCGTCGCGCTCGCGCCAATCCTCCCCGATCGACCGCCGGTAGTCGTGGTGGCGCGGCCTGCTGTCCCGTCGCGGCGCCTCGAGGTCGATTCCGTTCTCCGGGCGGCCCTTTCCTGCCTGCCGGCAGAAACACAGGTCGTGCGCGTGGAGCATCCGGGGACGCTCGAGGGCGGCGACGCGGTCGTATACGGCGACCGCATTGCGATCGGCCTGAGCGGCCGGACCAACGTCCTAGGCGCGCGGGTGCTCGCCGACGCCGCTCGATCGCTCGGATACCGGCCGTTCCTCTGCCCCGTGGCGGATCGCCTTCACCTCGCCACGGCCGTCACCGCCGTGCAGCCGGACACGCTCATTGGCACTGCCGCCGGCTTCGCCTCGCTCGAGGCGGCCGGCCCAGACGCCGCACCGACCGGGGAGATCTGCCGCCTGCTGCTGCCCGACGACGAACTACTGGGCGCCAACGTCCTCGCGCTCGGCGGGCACGCGTTCCTGGGCTCGGGAAACCCGACCGCCGCCCGGCTCATGCATGAAATCGGGATGGCAGTTCACGAGCTCGAACTGGACGAGTTCGCGCTCGCCGACGGCGGCCCGACCTGCCTGGTGAACATTCTTCCCTGACGAGGCAAAGGCTCCTTCGCCCAGCACACGCCAGTCCTCGATGCCCGGATCGGCACGCCTGACGACCCTGCAAGCCATCCCCTGCTCCACCGCATTGGCGAATCCTCGCCACAATGGCCCCATGCCATACGATCTCGACCGCTTCCTCGTGGAGCAGCGTGACGTGTATGACGCCGTGCTCGAGGAACTGCGGCGCGGGCGCAAGACCGGCCATTGGATCTGGTTCATCTTTCCTCAGATCACGGGCCTCGGGTACAGCTTCATGTCCCAGCGCTTCGCCATTAGCTCGCTCGATGAGGCGCGCGAGTATCTCGCCCACCCGGTGCTTGGCGCTCGCCTGCGCGAGTGCGCCGGAATCGTCCTCGAGACCAGAGCACGCACCGCGGAGCAGATTCTCGGATCGATCGACGCGATGAAGCTCCGCTCGTGCATGACCCTGTTCCACCAGGCCGCGCCCGAAGAGCCGGTGTTTACGCAGGTCCTGGACCGTTACTACGGCGGCGTCGCTGATGAGGCCACGGACGCGCGGTTGGGCGGCTAGCCGGGCTGGCCTGAAGTCGGCTAGTACCGCGTGCGGTGCGTCTCTTCCTTCTTCGGCGGGCGCGGTTCGAAGCCGGGGCGCGGCGGATGCGGAGCCGTTCCGGGGGCCATGTCCGGCTGACGAGGCAACGGCCCTCGAGCGCGGGCCGCTTCTACCTGGGCCGCGAAGGATGCTGCACGCTCGGGCGGAACGGCGCGCTCCCAGTCGGCAGTGATCTGCTTGACGCGCACGTTCTCCGCCGCTCGCTTCTCGCGTTCGTGTCTCGACCTCTTCGGCATCTCGTCCTCATCTGGGATACGCGGCAGCTCCGCCGACCGGGCAACCATTCTGCGCTCATCCTCGACGCCTGTCCTGCAATGCCGAAACGGGCGCCCAACGACCCACTCGATCGGTCGCAGGCTCAGCGCTGTTCGGCTCCAGATAGCCATTCCTCGTAGCGGGACTCGAAGAGAGCGGGGACGCCGCCCGTGGCCAGGAAGACGATCGCCCTGGCCTGCAACTCCGATGGAGGCAGGGCCATCAGCCCCGCCATCGCCTTGCCCGAGTAGACGGGATCGAGCACCAGGCCTTCGGTGCGAGCGGCGAGGCGGATCGCGTCCAGGCATGCGCGTGTGACGACGCCATAACCATCGCCGATCTGATCCCTCCTGATTCGAGGCTCGCCGATGGGAGCGGGCAGGCCGCGCAGCCTGGCCACCTCGAGAGTGAGCCGGCGAACCGTGGCCACCGGGTCCGCCACGGCGCCCACGTCTATGCCGAGGACTCGTTCGTGGCCCAGCCTTGCGGCCAGGCCAGACTGAGTGCCACCGGAGCCCGTCGCGGTGATCACCTGGACGTCGTCGTGCCCGAGGTCGGCCAGGATCTCGTCGGCGGCCGTGACATACGCGCTTGCGCCCAGCGGCGACGAGCCGCCGACCGGGATCACATACGGCTTGCGGCCTTCGGCGCGCAGCTCGCCCGCGATGAGTTCGACGGCGGCATTGAGATCGTCCATCGCGATGGGTCCAAGAAAGCGGCGCTCGGCACCGAAGATCACGTCCAGAAGCTGGTTGGATTCGGTCCTGGTCGGGGGATTGCTGTTGAACGCCAGGACGCAGCCCAATCCCGTCCGGGCCGCGGCAGCCGCCGTCTGGCGAGCGTGGTTGCTCTGAGGCCCGCCGGCGGTTACGAGAACGTCGCAGCCACGGGCGAGGGCGTCGGCGACAAGGAGTTCGAGCTTGCGCGCCTTGTTCCCACCGGTGGCGAGCCCGGTGCAGTCGTCTCGCTTGACCCAGAGACGGCCGGGCTGGAGGGCGAGCGCCGCCCCGAGGCGATCGGCCCGCTCCAGGGGTGTCGGCAGGTGGGCGAACATCAAATCTCTCCGCGACGGGCGATCTACAGGGCGCCGCCATGCGCATCGTGTCACATCGGCGCTTGTGCGCCTTGGGTTCCCCGACCGTCCGAGCGACGGCCCCTCCCCTACCCCAGCCGTGGCATCATCGCGGGGGGCCGCAAGTGGCCTGGCCAGGGAGATTCGCATGTTGGACGTCTCGGGCAAATGCGTGCTTCTCACGGGGGCCAGCCGCGGCATCGGCAGGCAGGTGGCCGGGGCACTAGCGGACAGGGGCTGCCGCCTGATCCTCCACAGCCGCAAGCGCGAGCACACCGCCGCGCTGGTGGCCGCGTTCCAGGCGCGGGGTCTCACCGTGCACGCCCTGGAGGCCGAACTCTCACACCAGGAACAGGTGATTGCGCTCGCCAGGGAAGCCCTGCGCATCTCCGGCGGCATCGACATCCTCTACAACGACGCCGCCGTCCAGTCGCCCTGGCACGAAGAGATGTTCACCACGGATGCGGACGAGTACACGCTCAGCTTCCAGGTGAACACGATCGCGCCCATCACCCTCTGCAACCTGATCCTGCCGGGCATGATCGCGCGGAAGTTCGGTCGCGTGGTGAACGTCACGTCGGGCATCAAGGACCAGCCCCAGCTCATGGCCTACGCCGCTTCCAAGGCCGCCCTGGACAAGTACGTCTACGACATGGCGCCCTACCTCGAGGGCACCGGCGTGACCATGAACCTGCTGGATCCCGGCTGGCTGCGCACGGACCTCGGTGGGCCCCAGGCCCCCAACGCCGTGGAATCCGTGCTGCCCGGCGCCCTGGTGCCCGTGCTGCTGGAAGACGGCACCTGCGGGAAGTTGTTCAGCGCCCAGGACTATCGTTAGGGGGCACAGGGGCGGTCGCCGATCCCCTACCCCGCGAACCTTCAGCCGACTCGCTTGAAACAGGTCGGAACAGGTTGACCGCTGCGCATTATCGTGCGTATGATCGTCGGCATGAGACGCGTCGCCGAATCGGGACCCCAGGTTACCTACCAAGCGACCGATCTCGCGCGCCACCACCGCGAGGTCCTGGATGCCGCCCGTTCGGGTCAGGCGCTGTTGCGGGACAAGGACGGGACCGCCCTGGTCCTCGCGCCCGCAGCTGACGTCGAGCGCACATACGAGATCGCCGAGCTGGCCCTTGAGCTCATCCGCGCTCGACGGGCCATCGATCACGATGCCGTCCCCCGCTCGGCTGCCCTCTATGGCGATTTCGCCTGGATGAGCGTCTTGCCGGACGACGCTCAGCGTCGCTTCCTGGACGAGCTTACGGAAGGGTTGCTCGTCGCCGCCTCTGGGACGTCGTTGCGGCCGGTCGAACTGCTGCTGGGCGACTGGCGGGCGACCGCCGAGGCGTGGGCCGATCCGGACACGCGAGAGGCTCTCCTGGCATCTGAGCCTGCGCTGCTCGCCGACATCGAGCTCTAGGCCGTCCGAGGCGCTCGATGCCTAAGAAGCCCGCATCTCCCAAGCCGTCGGAGACCGCCAGTCGGCCGTGGGCGCTCAGGCCGGCGTCCGCAAGCGCCCAGAAGCAGTGGCTGAAGGCCAGCGCGGTCGAGCCCGAGCTGATGGCGGCACTGCGCGAACGCCAGCGGCTTCGGCCCCTCGAGCGCTCGGACAACCCGAACCGCACCCACCAGCTCAAGCCTCCACTGGCGGAGAAGATGGTCGGCGGCGCCAGGTTGCCTCAGTGGCAGCACGAGATCAGCGGCGGCGGCCGGGTCTTCTACTGTCCGGATCGGACCCACCGGACCGTGTGGGTGACCAGGGTGGATCTCGGACACCCGAGGGAAACCGACTGAGCGGTTGCTCAAGGAACCGAGAGCCCGGGTTTGACTGCCGCTCCGCGCGGCGCCAAGCTCACCTCCACACGTTCCGGAGAACGGATGGCATTGCAACCCGGTCACCTGGTCCCGCTGGCCGATGCCCAGGCCAGCTTCCGGCAGGCCCATCCCGAGTTCGAGGCGACCCACCCGCTCGACGAGTTGCGGGCGACGGATTACGCGCGCCTGGACCGCGACGGCCACGTATTCCTCGACTACACCGCCGGCGGCGTGTATGCCGACTCGCAGGTTCGAGCCCATGCCGACCTGCTGACGAGCGGCGTGTTCGGCAACCCGCACTCGACGAACCCCGCGTCGCTCGCCATGACGCAGCGGGTCGAGCGCACCCGCGCCTGCGTGCTGGAGTACTTCAACGCGTCGCCCGACGAATACGTCGCCTGCTTCACGCAGAACGCCAGCGGCGCTCTTCGGCTGGTCGGCGAGGCCTATCCCTTTTCGTCCGACGGGCACTATCTGCTGACCTTCGACAACCACAACTCGGTCAACGGCATTCGCGAGTTCGCCCGAGCCAGGGGCGCGCGGGTCACCTATGCGCCGGTCATCCCCCCCGACATGCGCATCGACGACGAACGACTGGCCGCCTATCTGGGCGAGGCCGGTGCGGGAGAGCCCAATCTCTTCGCCTACCCAGCGCAATCGAACTTCTCGGGCGTCCAGCATTCGCTCGAATGGATCGCCCGAGCGCAGGAGCGAGGCTGGGACGTCCTGCTTGACGCGGCGGCCTTCGTGCCGACGAATCGACTGGACCTGAGCCGCTGGCATCCCGACTTCGTCCCGATCTCGTTCTACAAGATCTTCGGCTACCCGACCGGCGTGGGCGTACTGATCGCCCGCAAACCGGCGCTTCGCAAGCTGCATCGGCCGTGGTTCGCCGGCGGAACGATCACGGTCGCGTCGGTCCGCGGCGACCGCTACTTCATGGCCGAAGGGGCCGCCGCGTTCGAGGACGGCACGCTCGACTATCTCTCGCTGCCTGGGGTCGAGATCGGCCTGCGTCACATCGACCGGCTGGGCCTGGACCTGATCCACACCCGAGTCCACTGCCTGGCCGAATGGCTGCTGGGCACGCTTGCGACGCTTTGCCACAGCGACGGGAAGCCCATCGTACGCGTCTACGGCCCGATCGACGCCGCCGACCGCGGCGGGACGATCGCGCTGAACCTGTACGACGCAAACGGCCACTTCATCGACCACCGCAACGTGGAGGAGCGCGCCAATCGCGCCGGCATCTCGCTCCGCACCGGCTGCTTCTGTAACCCCGGCGGCGGCGGGGTGGCCCTGGGCCTGTCCGCGGAGGAGCTGTCGTCGTGCTTCGTCCGCGCCGCCGACCGCCTGGCCCTCGATGAATTTCGGCGCTGCATCGACGACAAGAGCACCGGCGCCGTCCGCGTATCCCTGGGGCTGGTCACGACCTTCGCCGACGTGTACCGCTTCATCGAGTTCGTGCTCAGTTTCGCGGACAAGACGGCCGCGGAGGCCTAGCGACGCTCGGTCGGATCCCGATCTCCGCGGTCCCGGTCCAGCGCGGCCTTGATTTCAGCCGACCGAGCCTGCAGGCGATCGAGCCAGACGGATGCACCGTCGCGATCGCGTATCGCCGCGAGGAGCCGGTCAACCTCGGCGTCGGACCACTCCGGGTACCGCGACCGAAGCACAAGCTCGACTCGAGCCATCGGGTCGAGAAGGCCGGAGCGTTCGACGAGGGCCCAGGAGCGCGCGACCGCGATCTCCTGCATCCGCCAGAAGCGGGCCAGCCGGTCCGCCGGCGACATGGCCGCGACGGCCAGTTCCAGCTCGGCGTGGCCGGGCTCAGCGAAGGGCGGCCAGTAGGCTGCCGAGTCCGAGAGCGTGTCCATGCCGCTCAAGGTACTCCCAATCGAGGCCCGGCCGCGTCCGAATGATGACCCGGCAGTCACCCATCTGCTTCGTGCGCCGCCCCCCCTCGGAGAACTCGAGCTTGGCGATGACAAGGTCCTCTGGTGAGGATACCCACACCAGCCCGAACGCCGGATCGTGGACCTCGACTCGACGCGCGAAAGCAGCCTCGCCCCAGCCATCCGACTGGCGAACGATCATGTCGGCCTTCATCCCCTCGGCGATCGAAATGACTGCTCCCAGGGCCTTCTTCTCGTGCACCGAGAGCGGCTTGACGATGTAGTCAGGCTCGAAGGCGGGCCGCAGCCTGGTCTCGTACTCCGCAGGCGTGAGACGCACGACCAGATCCACGTCGTTGGTCTGGCGGAAAGTCGCCCACGCGCCGAGGGCCACCGAGCCCGTCACGAAGTAGTCGATACCAGCCGCCTCCAAGCGCCGGAGCAGATCCCGCTCGAACATTCGGTCAACCCTCTCGCGGCAAGCTTTAGCCGCCCGAGCCTGTCACCCCCTCGATGCCACCCATCAATCTTCGGTCGGGTGCAGCGTGATGGACACGTCTCCGATGACGAGCTGTCCCGAGGCGATCCGCATCTGACCGGCCAGGATCTGATCCGCGCCTGACGCGTCGACCAGGTGCGTCTGGTTCGCGGCAGCCAGGTCCCGCACGATCCAGCTGCCGGCGCTCCACTCGATCATGGCGTGGCGCCGGCTGACCTTGGGATCGGAGGCACGAATGTCGGCGCCCAGATCCCGGCCCGCGATCACGCGCTCGCCCTCACCGACGCTCAGCCAGGACTCGCGGCCCGATTCGACGACGGTGATGAAGCCCGCCGCACCGGCCCCGACTCTGGCCCTGGAGGCAGCCGTTGGCCGAACGTCCCCATACCGCAGCACCGGCGGCAGCGCACCAGCCGGGACCGCCGCATTCGACGATTCGAGTGAGCGTGGTTCGGATGCTCGAGACCCGGCCAGGACGATTCCGAGCACGGCGACGATGGCACCGACCACGGCGGCCGCCAGGAACAGCAGCAGGCCCACGCCTCGGTCGATGGTGACGCCCCAGGATCCCCAGTAGAAAGCCGCGTTTCCCGACTCGGCAAGCGTCCAGATAGCCCCCAGCGCCGACGCCACGAAGCCGCCAACGGCGGCCGCTGCGAATGCCAGCGCGAATTCGCGCCGCAGCCGGACCAGTCCGGCAATGGCTCCGATCAGCGCCACGATCGCCCCAAACGTGACGAGGTCCGCCTCGAGCGCCCTCAACCAGCCGGAATTCAGGAGGAGGTGCAGCCACGACGATGACGTTGCCCCGTCGGCGCCGCGGCCCTGGAACCACGGCAGCAGGAAGGAAACGATCAGCAGACCGGCGACGCCGATCTCGGCAATCTCGATCCACCTGCCGCGCACATCTCTGACGGTCACCGCACACACCTTCGATTGCCGCGCCACGGTCCCGGGCGGGACGCGATGCCGACTCGCGCCAGTCTATTCGACCTCTGCCGCGGACGATGCCGGTCGGCACGCGCCGGGCCCCGCACGTTCTTGGTCAGCCAGCGGCGACGGGCGGCTCGGGATCACGAGGCTGCAGGTGGAACGCGACGCCGTAGACTTCGCCGGTGCCCGGGTCGATCCGTGGGGCCGCGGTCATGCGCCATGTCTCACCCGCCAGGCGGACCCAGCGAGCCAGCGGGCGGCCCTGCCGGATGACGGCGTCCATGAGAGTGAACCCCGTCCGGGACAGCCCCAGCATCCCTTCGCGGGCCGGGAGGCCGACGGACCCCTCGCCGAAGACGCGCTTGAAGGCGGGGTTGCCGTGCACGACGATCAAGCCGGCGCCGCGGCAGATGCCGGCCGGGTTGGTCGCGGGCCCGTCTGCGGTCTCGTCGGGCTCGGCAGCCGGATCGCTCGACGGATCGAACGGCCTCACGAGTCCCCGTCCAGCACGGCCCGAACCTTATGAGCCAGGCGGTCGGGTGTGAACGGCTTGGCGAGGAATGGAATGGGCCTCCCCTCGGCGTCGCAGAAGGCTTCCGGCGCGTCGGCGTGGCCGGACGTCAGCAGTATCTTCGCCTTCGGCCTGACTTTGCCCAAACGCGACGCCAGCTCGGGCCCCCGCATGCCGGGCATGACCACGTCGCTCACGACAAGGGCTATGCCATGCTCCGTGGCGGCGATGCGCAACGCCTCGGCCGCGTTGGCGGCCTCCAGGACCAGGTACCCATTGGACCTGAGGCCGAGGACCGCGAGGCGACGCACGCTCGGCTCGTCCTCGACGACGAGGACGGTCTCGGTGCCGCGCGCCGGGGGTTGAGCCGCGGAGACTTGACCTGCGCCACCTGGCCGGGTCGCTCCCTGGGGCAGCAGAATCGTCACCGTCGTCCCCTGGCCGAGCTCGCTGTGGACCCAGATATGGCCCCCGCTCTGCTTGACGATCCCGTGGCAGGTGGCCAGCCCCAGCCCGGTTCCGCTGCCCTGCGGCTTGGTGGTGAAGAACGGCTCGAAAAGGTGCGACAGCACCTCCTCGCTCATGCCCGTGCCCGTGTCCGTAACCGAGAGACTCGCGTAGTTCCCGGGCGCGATCTCCGGACGCGTGCTCACGTACTCTTCGCCGATCACCACGTTGGCCGTCTCGACGACGAGATGGCCGCCCTCCGGCATGGCGTCGCGGGCGTTGACCGTGAGGTTCACCAGCACCTGCTGGATCTGGCCGGGGTCCGCCTCCACGATACCGAGGTGGTCGTTGAGCACCGCGCTGATCTGGATATCCTCGCCCAGCAGGCGCCGCAGCATCTCGAGTGAGTCCTCGACCACGGCGCTCAGATCGAGCGGCACCGGCTCGATCATCTGGCGGCGGGCAAACGACAGCAGCTGGCGAGTCAGTCGAGCCGCCCGCTCGGCCGCCTTCGTGATCTCCTCGATGCTCGGGCGAGCCGCGTGGTCCGAGTCCAGGTCCAGCATCGCCAGCTCGGCGTTGCCGAGAATCGCGGTCAGCAGGTTGTTGAAGTCGTGCGCCACACCGCCGGCGAGGCGGCCGATGCTCTGCAGCTTCTGGGCCTGGAAGAGTTGTTCCTGCAGGGCGCGCCGTTCGGTGACGTCCTGGATCAGGCCGTCGTAGCCAAGCAGCGATCCGTCCGCAGCGTACTGAGGCACTGGGGTCGAATGAACCCAACGGACGGCGCCATCCTTGCGCACGATCCGATGCTCGATGGCCCGCATCCGTCGGTTCGACTCGACCTCGCGGACCTGTTCGAGAACCACCTCGCGATCCTCGAGGAGAACCATGTCGAGCCACAGACCCGAGTCTGCGGCGAAATCCTGGGAACTGTACCCGGTCACCGCGACGCAGCCCGGGCCATGCCGGGTGCCCGTGACGTTGCCGTCCGAGAGGTCCACGTGGACGACGTAGTCCGTGATCGTTTCGGTGATGCGGCGGTACCGTTCCTCGCTCTCGGCCAGGGCCGCGGTGCGCTGAATGACGCGGGCCTCAAGATCCGAGCGTGCTGCTTCCAGCATCTCGCGCAGGACCGCGGTCTCGATGGAGACTGCTGCCTGACTCGCCATGGCCGAGAGGAGGTCGACGTCGGACTGATCGAACTCTCGGGTCCCGGGCTGGCCGTTGACGTTGATCACGCCGAGCGCCCTGTCCCGGTAGAGGATGGGGGCCACCATCATTGGCCCGTGGCCCCAGTCCTGGCGACGTTGGTGGACGCGTTGGGCCTCACGCGGATCTCGAACGCCGCCCACCGAGATCGCAACGACGCGCTCCCTCAACGCCCAGCCACCTAGCCCCTCCATTAGCTCGTCGAATGCGATGTCGAAAACCTTGTCGCGTCCCGGCCCGGCACGGTAGTTGCCAGTCACCAGCTTCGATCCGAGTCGAGAGCGAACAGGCTGACCCGATATGCGCCGAGAGCCTCCGCAATGGTGTCGACGACACGCTGGAGCAGCGCCTCGACCGTCTCGTCGGCGACCAGCGACCCGGCGACGCGGTACAGGGCCTCGGACCTGACAAGTGCAGCTCGGGTCGTCAGAAGGGCCTGCCGATACCGCGACTCGGAGGCACGCAGATCGTCCTCTGCCCGCTCCCGGGCAGCAAGAGCGGCGACGTACTCCTCGCCGATGGGTTCGTCAATCGGAGCGTGACCGCCCGCCGCGACGGCCTTTCGCTCGTGACCAGTATCCATCCGGACCTTTTGGTGCTCGCAACTGCTGGGACGCCACGCCGTCAATGGCGCGGACCAGCCGGCGTCAGGTGACCACCTCCACCGATTGTACCCGTCGACTCAGCCCCCCGCGCCCTGCCGGCAGACTGCGTTGACGCCCGCAGCTCCCCTGCTCGCACGCACGAGGCGGGCTGCGCGGCCGGCGCGCCCGTCCGAGTCGGCCCAAACCAGGTAACGTTGGGGAAAGCAGCGAAGCCTGGAAGCGAGCGACGATGTCCGCCATCCGAGAGCTGTATCGACCCAGCCTTGCGACCCTGACCGACCTCTACGAGCTGACGATGGGGTCCGGGTATCTCGCGACTGGCCTCGCCGAGCGGCAGGCGGTCTTCACGCTGAGCTTCCGCAGCCTGCCATTCGGCGGCGGGTATGCGGTTGCCGCGGGCCTCGACGACGCCCTCGAAATCCTCGAGCACCTGCGCTTCTCGCCCGAGGACCTCGAGCACCTGCGCGACATGCGCGGGGTCACCGGCCAGCCGCTCTTCCCGCCCGAGTTCCTGGAGCTCCTCGCCTCACTGCGTTTCACCTGCGATGTCGACGCCATTCCCGAGGGCACGGTCGTCTTCGGCAACGAGCCTCTGGTTCGAGTGAGCGGGCCGCTCCTTCAGGGTCAGCTGGTCGAGAGCATGCTGCTCACGGTCATCGGGTTCCAGACGCTGATCGCCACGAAGGCGGCCCGTGTCGTGGAGGCGGCAGGAGGCGGAGACATCCTGGAGTTCGGGCTGCGGCGCGCCCAGGGTCCCGACGGCGCCATTTCCGCGGCGCGCGCCGCGTACATCGGCGGTGTGTCGGCCACCTCCAATGTCCTGGCCGGACGGCTCCACGGCATCCCGGTTCGCGGCACTCACGCCCACTCATGGGTTCAGGTCTTCGGCGATGAACAGGCCGCCTTCGATGCCTACGCCGACGCTCAGCCGGACAACATCACGCTGCTCGTCGACACGTACGACTCGCTCGCCGGCGTTGCCCGAGCCATAGAGACGGGCAGGAGGCTGCGCGCTCGCGGCCGGACCCTGGACGGCATCAGGCTCGACTCCGGCGATCTCGCCTATCTCTCTATCGAGGCCCGCCGCATGCTGGACGAGGCCGGCTTCCAGGAGACGAAGATCGTAGCCTCCAACGATCTCGACGAGCATCTCATCGAGTCGCTGCGCGAGCAGGGCGCCCGCATCGACGTCTGGGGGGTGGGGACCAAGCTCGACACGGCCTTTGACCAGCCCGCTCTTGGCGCCGTCTACAAGCTGACAGCCGTCCGTGACTCTGCCGGCGCATGGCGCTTCCCCGTGAAGCTCTCGGAGCAGACCGCCAAGATCTCGACTCCGGGGATCCTTGGCGTCCGCCGATTCATCGACGCAACCGGCCGCCTGCGAGCCGACATGATCTACGACGAAGCCTTGCCGCCGGACGGGCCGGGAGGCGTGATCGTCGATCCGGCGGACGTGCTGCACATGCGCTCCATCGACGACGCGTGGGCCGCCCATGAGCTGGTTCTGCCAGCCCTGCGGGCCGGGCGGCGCGTGGCCGCCTCCCCGACCCTGGACGAGATCCGCGACAGGGCCCGCAGCCAGATCGGCGCCCTGCATCCGGCCATCCGCCGCTTGCTCAACCCGCACGTGTATCCGGTCGGCCTGGAGCGCCGCCTCCACGAGCGACGCACCCAGCTGGTCCTCGAGCTCAGGCTTCCGCAACCCGTCCGCTGAGCGGGCGATTGCCTCGCGGTCCCCTACTCCGCCGGGGGGAGCTCCTGCGGATCGTCGGTCGGAAGTTCCGCGGTAAGTTCCTCGGCATGTTCCTCGGCCGCCTCCATGAGCTCCACCTCGATCTCCTCCGAGAGCGTGGTCTCAAGCGCGGTCTCAAGCGCCTCCTCGATCGCGGTTTCGGCGTGCGCTTCGACCAACTCTTCGGCCAGGTTCTCGAGGGCAACCTCGACCTCCGCGTCCAGCTGGGTCTCGAGCGCCTCCAGGGCCTCCTCGGATGACGAAATGGCGTCCGGCGTGGTCCAACGCGGATCCATGGCGAGGTGCAGCAGAGCCGGTCGTCCGGCTTCCAAGGCCTGCCTCAACGCCGGCTCGAACTCCTCGTCGGAATTCACGGAGAGCCCCAGCGCCCCGCACGCCTCGGCGATAGCAGCGAAGTCAATCGCGCCCAGCCTGGTGGCCGGCCCGCTCGGGCCGCCGCGGAGCGCCTGGTGCCGCCAGATCGTCCCGTAGCGGCGGTTGTCGAAGACGATCGCCATCACGTGCGCTCGCTCCCGCACCGCCGTCTCCAGCTCCGCCATCGTCATCGCGAAACCGCCGTCGCCGGCAAGGGCCACGCCCAGCCTGCCCGGCCTGGCCAGGGTCGCCCCGATCGCCGCCGGCAGCCCGAACCCCATGGCGCCGGAGGTCGACCCCAGGAACGTCCCGGGCCGGCGGAAGCGATATCCACGCGCCGCCCAGGTCCCGAAGTCGCCGGCGTCGGTGGTGACGATCGCGTCGACCGGCAGAACGCGTCCGAGAGTTGCCACGACACGGCCGGGGGGCACGCCCGGCCCGTCCCAGGGCTCCTCGTCGACCATCGATGCCATCTCGAACGCTTCCCTATCGCTTGCGTTCTGGAGGCGACGCGCATCCAGGCTCGACGCGTCGAGGGCCGCATTCGCGAGCACCCGGTGCGCCATGCGCAGGAATGCCGAGACGTCGGCGGCCATCACTATCTCCGGGTGGTGTGCCAGCGACGCGCCTCGCGGCTCCACGTCCACTTGAGCCCAACGCGTCCCGACGCCGGGAATGGCATACCCGTAGGAGGTCATCTCGCCCATCCGGCAGCCCAGCACGAGCAGCGCGTCCGCTTCCTCCATCCTGGTCCGGACACTCGCCGGCGAGCCGAGGCCGGTCATGCCCAGATACAGAGGGTTGTCGTTCGGGAAGACGTCACCGCGACGCCACGAGGCGACGACAGGGACCTGAAGCGTCTCCGCGAAACGAACCAGGGCGTCCGTGCTGCGGCCCCTCAGAACTCCGGCGCCGGCGACGATGAGCGGCCGCTGCGCATCCAGCAGCAGATGCAGGACCTTTCGGATCAGAGCCGGGTCCGGCTCGGCTGGGTGCTCGACGCGATTGGCCGGCACATGCCCGCCGGCCGCGGGCAGGTCCAGCAAGTCCTCCGGCACCGAAAGGAGCACGGGGCCGGGCCGGCCCTTCAGCGCCGTCGCAATTGCCTTCTCGGCCAGCGCCGCCACCTCGCCGGGCTCCTTGGCCTCCACTGCCCACTTCACGATCGGCTCGAAGGTGCGGACCAGGTCCATCTCCTGGAAGGCCTCCCGCCCCCGGACCTCTCGCCTCACCTGCCCGACGATCGCGATGACGGGCGCCGAATCGGATTGGGCGGCGTGCAGGCCGATCATCAGGTTGGCCGCGCCCGGCGCCCGCCCGGCGAGCACCAGAGTGGGCCGTCCGGTCAGCTGCGCGACCGCCTCGGCCATGAACGACGCCGCGCCCTCGTGGCGGGTCGTGACGATCCGTATCTTGTGTGTGACCAGGCCGTCCAGAAGTCCGAGAAGACTCTCGCCCGGGACGGTGAAGGCGATCTTCACGCCCGCCCGGGCCAACGCTTCGGCCAGTGCATCGCCGACCGTGACGGTGGCGCTCCGGCCTTCACTCATCGACATTGCCGCTCTCCTCCAGATCACCGCGCCGGGCTCAGCCCGCACCCACCGATCGCGGCCGACCGATGGATCAGAGCCTACCGGGCGGGTCTCATCGGTAGTTCGTGAATTGCAGTGCCACCGGTTCATCGAGCTCTCTCAGACGGGCGATGACCCGCTGAAGGTCGTCCTTGTTCTTGCCGAATACGCGTAGCGCGTCGCCCTGTATCTGCGGTTTCACCTTCGGGAATTCGTCTCGAACAAGCTTGCTCAGCTTCCTCGCCAGGTCTTCGTCGAGACCTCGGCGCAGCGTGATGTGCTCGCGGACCTTGTCGCCTCCCGCGGGCTCGATCTTGCCCCAGTCGAAGATCTTGAGCGACAGGCTTCGCCTGACAGCCTTGCTCTCGATCAGATCCCTGATCGCCTTCGCGCGGAACTCGTCATCAGTCAGAAGAACGAGCTCCGTCTTAGCCTGGGTGAGCTCGAAGGTTACGCCCTTGAAGTCGTAGCGTTGCTGAACCTCACGCCTCACCTGATCGAGGGCGTTGCGCATCTCCTGGTCGTCGAAATCGCTGACGACGTCGAACGATGACTCACCGGCCATCTGGCCTCCTGATTGGTCTCTCCCGGGATGGCAGCGCCGGGGCACGCAGATTGTGCCCCAGAACGGGCGGCTTGGGGAGCCGGGCCGCACCGCTCGCCCCCTGACCAGCATAGAGCCGCCGCCGCGACGGGGCAGCGGAGCATCAGCGCCGCAGCGCCTCCACGAGCAGTTCGGCGATGCGGTAGCTCCGGCCGCCACCCATGACCAGCACCGCGTCACCGGATCGAACCTGGCCGGCCAGCCACTCAGCCGTTGCCTCGACCGACCCCGGGGCCGCCGCCGGGATTCGCGGGTTGCGCCGGGCAACCGCCTCCGCCAGCGCGGCGGCCGAGGTGACGGTGGTATCCGGGTCTCGGCTGGCCCATATGTCCGCGATGGCGACTGCATCTGCACCGGCGAGCACCTCCGCGAACTGGTCGAGCATGGCGGCCGTCCGGTGGTACGTGAGCGGCTCGTACACGGCCCAGATGCGCTTCCCCGGCTCTCTCTGGCGGATGGCCGCGAGAGTCTCACGGATCGCGGTCGGATGGTGGCCATAATCGTCGTACACGACGACGCCCCTCCCCCCGCCTTTTCGCTCCAGGCGACGGCCGACGCCCTCGAAGCTGGCGAGCCCCGCGGCGATGGCGTCCGGCGCGACGCCGAGAGCCAGTGCCGCGCCGGCCACGCCCAGCGCGTTGGCCGCGTTGTGGCGGCCCGCCAGGCCCAGCCTGGTGGTCAGCGGCGCGGAGAAGGCAGACCCTTCTATCTCCAGCGTGGTCCCATCCGGGTCCGTCCGGGTCACATGGCCCAGTAGCAATTCCGCCGCTCCCCTGGCCACGAGGGACGCGGCGCTCGCGCCGAAGCCGTCGCTGGACCGGCGCGCGAGGCCTGCCGGCCGGTCGATCTCTGCCGGCCCGTCGATGCTGACGCACACGAGTCGCCCGGGCCAGCCGTCGAGTCTCAGCCGCTGGACCACTGCCACGACGCCCTTGTCGCCAACGTTGGCGACAAGGACGGGCTCGGCCATCGAAGCGGCGGCCTTCTCCAGCCAGGCGACGAAGCTGTCGACGACGGCGGCGCCGTCCGCGAACACGTCGGGGTGATCCCACTCAGCGGATGTAAGAACAGCCACGCCGGGTCGGTATGGGTCGAAGTTGCCCGCGTATTCGTCAGCCTCGACGACGAAGGGCTTGCCACTGCCGGACCTGGCCGTCGACGGCAGCCCGCCCGTGATCGAGGCCGGCAGCAATGCGCCCACGAACGCCGACGGGTCGAGACCGGCCTGAACCAGCACGTGCACGAGCCAGCCCGATGTCGTGCTCTTCCCATGAGTCCCGGCCACGCCGACGAGAAGCCGCCCGGCGGCAGCGTCGGCGATCACTTGCTGCCAGGGCTCGATCGGGATGCCGGCGGCTCGCGCCGCCTCGAGCTCGGCGTTGTGCGGGTCGACCGCCGTCAGGGCCTTGGTCACGGCCAGCCGATCGGGCGCGGGCGCGGCTGTCACGTGCCGCGGGTCGTGGCCGCCCGCCAGAGAGATGCCCAGGGCCTCGATCGCGGGCGTGTACGGCGAGTGACCGGCCGGGTCGCAGCCACTCACCTCGGCCAGCGCGTCGTGGGCCAGGATGACGGCGGCACTCGCTCCGGCACCCGCCGCACCGACGACGTGGACCCGCTCACCGGCGCGCATTGCCTGAGCCTCCCGTGCCGGCGCCAGCCCGAACCCGACCGAGGCAGCGCCCCTGACGACACTCACCCGGTCGCCCCGCCTTCGGCGGGCCCGGAGCCGGCGGACCCGGGGCCGGCGCCGGCCCGCAGGAGCAGCAGCTCCAACGCGGCCCGTGCGCTCGACTCTTTGTTGGCCAGGCGATCCCCGGTCCAGGCGAGGCGCCGCACGTCGACGCCGGCGGCATCGGCCACGGCAACGTACGTCAGTCCTACCGGCTTCGAGGCGCTGCCGCCGCCAGGGCCGGCCACTCCGGTCACGGCGACCGCGAGATCCGCCGACAACCGCTCCCGCGCGCCAATGGCCATCGCCCTTGCCACCTGGGCGCTCACGGCACCGTGAGTCTCGAGGATCTCCAGGGGGACTCCCAGGAGCGAGATCTTGGCGTCATTGGAGTACACGACCAGCCCGCCCCGGAAGTAGCCGCTGGAGCCGCTCACGTCCGTGATGGCGCTGGCGACGCGTCCGCCGGTGCAGGACTCCGCCGTCGCCACAGTCAGGCCGAGCCGCAGACACATCTCCTGCAACCGTTCGACGAGGACGTCCAGCGGATCTTCCGCCACGATCGAATCACCTATCGTTGGAGAGGGTGGGCGCTCCGAACGCGGTAATGCGCCAGCTTCCGGCACCGTGGCCAGTGGTCAGCCGCCCGAACGGGATCCCGTTCACGGTCACCAGAACCCTGTTCGCATACAGCGCGTAGAACCAGACCGACTGATTGGCCACGATCGTGATGTTCGCGCCCGACGCCGCCACGTTGCCGTTGTATGCAGACGTCACCTTGCCGTCTTTCCAGACCTTGAGCGGCGTGCCGTCGCCGCCCCGGATCTGCAGGAGGACGGTCAGGGAGCCGGCCGTCACGATCACGTTGCGGACGACCGGCGCGGTGGCGATCCCGCCGGCCGTCGTGCCGACCACCGTCACCTTCCATCGGCCCGACCACAGCTGCAAGGGAGCCGAGAAGTTCCCATTGATCGTGATGAGCGCCGGCACCGGCGCGGGGTTGTTCGATGCGGTGGGCTTCGGCTTCGGCGTCGTGGTCGGAGAGGCCAGCGGGGTTGCGGTTGGCAACGGCATCATCGTCGCCTGCGGCGTCGGGATGAGCCCTGACGTCTTCACCGGCTTAGGCGTGGGAAGCGAGGAGGGCGGAGGGCCCACGTAAGTGGCCGTCACGGTCACCGATGTGATCCCGACTGTGGTCCCGGTGACGGTGATGCTGGCGCTGGTGAAGCTCTGGCCGTCCGTCGGCGAGTCAACCGCCAGGAATGACGTGATCGGCGACGCAGTGGGCGTCGGCACGTCGATGATCCGCGTCACTGTCGCGGAATCGTGGTTCGAGGTGAGGTCTGTCGCCCAGATGTCGAACTGGTTGTTACCGTTGTGCAGCGTGACGGCGAAGTGCCAATTGCCCGACGCGTCGGCCTGGGCATGCATCGGGTCGCGCGTATCCCAGGAGATGCTGATCTCGGCCTTGGGCGTTGTCTTCCCTACAAGCGTGTAGCTGGTCGAGCCGGTGGGCACGGTTACCAGCGCCCCCACAGGCGAAGTGACCGAGAGCGTCGGGTTCTGGAGGACACGCTGGGCCTGATTGCTGAAGAAGAGCAGGACGGCGACGATGACGACCGCCAGCAACAGCAGCACTATGTGGATCGGCTGCAGCACCAGGGATCGCCCGGGCATGGCGATTGGCTCAAGCCCACCCATGAGCGGCTCAACCGCTCCCTTCTTCTCTCGCCTGTGAAATAAGGCGGGCATCGTTGGCGAGAAGGGTGGTCGCTGCAATACCGGCAACTCGACAACGTACGGCTCAGCCGAGGCCGGCTTGGGCGTGTCTAGCGCCGGGCTCGCCGCAGCAGCCGCCGCGGCCTCGGGCTTGCCTGTCGGCCGCTTGATCCCGGGCAGCCTGAAACCGGGCAGCTTGAATGGAGGCGCCGCGGCGCCCTCCACCGGCAGGATCGGCTTCTTGACCGGGGGCTTCTTGACCGGGGGCTTGACTGGAGGCGTCTTGACCGTGGGGACGAAATTGCCCCGACGCCACTCGCTCTCCGCCTCGTCCGGATCAAGTCCAAGGTAGCTGGCGTAGTTCCGGAGAAAGCCACGCGCGTACACGTCCGCCGGGAGCTCCGCGAAGTCTCCCTGTTCCATCGCAGTCAGGTACTTCATCCGGATCTTGGTGTCGCGTTCGACACGGAACAGATCCACACCCCTCGCCTCGCGAGCGGCCTGCAGCCGGTCCGAGATCGGTAGATTGGCTGCGGCGCCCTCGCCGGGGGCGCTCTCCTCCCACACCTGGCGCCTCAGCCGGCGCGGCTGTCGGTTCGTCGTCATACCTCATCCTCGCCGTGCCCGGTGAACGGATGCGCGGGTCCGGGACCGTCTCTGCGCAGCACCTGCCGCGCATTGGATCCGTCGAACGGACCGATGTAGCCGCGCGCCTCCAGCTGATCGATGATCCTGGCGGCGCGGGCGTAGCCAATCTTCAGGCGTCGCTGGAGAAGCGACGCCGAGGCACGATCGTACTCCTGGATGACGCCTACGGCATCGAGCAGCAGTCGGTCGGCATCTTCGTCCGGCGGTTCGGCGACCCCTTCGGTTTCTTCGCCGGTCTCGACGATGCCCATGTCGTAGTGCGGCACCGCCTCGGCCCGCCAGTGCTCGGTGATGTTCCCGATCTCCTTGTCGGAGACGAAAACGCCCTGCAGGCGGATCGGTCGAGGCAAATCGGCCGGCTGGAAGAGCATGTCGCCGCGCCCGATCAAATCTTCCGCGCCCGGCATGTCGAGGATCGTGCGCGAGTCGATCTGCGACGCCATGGCGAAGGCAATCCGGCTCGGGAAGTTGGCCTTGATGAGGCCTGTGACCACGTTCACCGAAGGCCGCTGCGTGGCCAGGACGAGGTGGATACCCGTGGCGCGGGCCTTCTGAGCCAGCCGTACGATCGGATCTTCGACGTTCCTGCCCTCACGCATCATCAGGTCGGCCAGCTCGTCGACGATGATCACCAGGTACGGCAGGCGATCGGCCGGATCGACGCGGGACTCGTTGAAGCCGGCGATGTTGCGTGCGGTGGCTCCGGCGAAGCGCCGGTAGCGGTTCTCCATCTCGGAGACGGCCCATTTGAGGGCCGCCTTGGCCCGCTCGGGTTCCGTGATGACCGGCACCATCAGATGCGGAAGGCCGTTATACCCGGACAGCTCCACGCGCTTGAGGTCCACCAGCACCAGCCGCACCTCGTCGGGCGTGGCGTTGCACAGGAGGCTCGTGATCAGCGCGTTGACCATGACGCTCTTTCCAGAGCCCGTGGCGCCGGCGATCAGCAGGTGCGGCATCTTGGCCAGGTCTGTCGCCCGAGCGTGGCCGGCCACGTCGCGGCCGAGCGCGAACGTCAGCTTCGAGGCGGCGCGGAGGCCGACCTCCTCGAGGATCCGCCGCAGCGCGACGATGTTGAAGTCCTTGTTCGGAATCTCGATCCCGACGACGCTCTTGCCCGGGATTGGCGCTTCGATGCGGATCGTGCGCGCCGCGAGGGCCATGGCCAGGTCGTCCGAGAGAGCCTCGATGCGGGAGACCTTGATGTCCGGCGAGGGCTCCACTTCGTACTGCGTCACGACCGGGCCGGCGTTCCAGATGGCGACCCTCGCCGGGATGTTGAAGCTGGCCAGCTTGGCCTCGATGATGGCGGCGTTGCGCTGGTGATCCATCGTGCTGTCGCCACTGCGAGGCGCGATGTCCTCGAGCAGGGCCAGGGGCGGAAGATGGTACTCGGGGCGCGGCGGAGTCGTGTCGATAACCTCGGCCGCTGGGACGAGGCCATCCGCCGACGCGACCCCGTGCTGGCCGCGAACCGGCGCTCGGTCGCGAATGGAGCCGCCACGCGGCGCGTCCGTGACGGTCGCGGTGTCGCGCAGCGGACCGCCGTCACGCGTGGTGGCGCCGGGCGCGACCGGCGGCGCGAACGTCAATGAGGTGGGCCCGAGATTCGGGATTGCCGGCGGGATGGCCGGCGCCCGCTGACCCGCGGCTCTTCCTCGCGGCTCGACGGCAATGGCTTCCCGCCCAAGCTGTTCGGGCTTCTCGGCCCTGTCCGCCCGGGCTCCCGTGCCCCCCGGGACCGCGACCGTCTCAGCAGCGGGACGGAATAGCGCGTTCGCGGCGTTCGAGGCAAGCCGTGCGATGGGCGCCACGGCGGCAGGCAGCGACATGTCGAGCGCCAGCAGCAGACCGCCGATCATCACCACCGTCAGCAGGATCGCGGTCCCGGGCGCGGTGATCAGGCCGGGCAGGTTGTGCGCCAGGGCCTTGCCGATGATCCCGCCGTGGGTCGGCTCGAAGAGCTCGACCAGGCCCAGGCTTGCGCAGAAGCCGACCGCCGTTCCGAACGCCGTGAGCTCCCAATCGCCTCGCACGCCCTTGGCGCGCTCGACCATCCACCAGCCGACCATCAGCATCAGGAAGGGCAGCACGCGCCGGCCGAAGCCGACCCAGGGGGCGATCGAGTCGCGCCACCAGTCGGTCAGCTTCCCCTCCCCCGGCAGCATCAGGGCGATCAGCGTGGCAACGCCCACGAGCATCAGCGCAAGGCCGATAAGCGACCGCACCACGTCCGGCGCGATCCGCGGAGCGGAGTTACCGCGACTGGTTCGCCGGCGAGCCGCGACGGGGCGGCTGTTGCGGCTGGTGGCCGAGCCGCCGCGCGTTGACATCTAGACCTCCACCACGACCGGGAAGACGAGCGGCCGCCGCCGCGTCTGCTCGTAGAGGTACCTCGAAACCTCGTCCTTGATCTGGCTCTTCAGCAGGCCCACCTCGCTGGTCCGATCGCCTGGACTCTCGACCGCAGCCATGATGTGCTCGACCGCACCGTCGATGAGCGGGTCGCGCTCGTTCCCGTGGATGAAGCCGCGAGTCACTATCTCGGGCCGGGCGACCACCCTCCCGGTCTGCTTGTCCACCGTCACCACGATGATGAACATGCCGTCGCTGGCGAGCGCGCGCCTGTCGCGCAGGACCACCTCGCCGACGTCGCCGACCGAGAGCCCGTCCACCAGCACGTACCCGGAGGTGACCGGGGCGGCACGGCGGGCGCTGCCGTCCGCGAAGAACTCGATGGCCTGGCCGTTCTCGATGATGAAGACGTTTTCCGGCGCTACGCCCGTCTCCACGGCAAGCCGGCCGTGCTGGACCAGCATCCGGAACTCGCCGTGAATGGGTATGAAGTACCTGGGCCTCGTCAGGCCCAGCATCAGCTTGAGCTCTTCCTGGCTGGCGTGGCCAGAGACATGGGCGTGCTTCACGGTGTGGTAGTAGACGTTGGCGCCGGCCTTGAAGAGGTTGTCGATGGTGCGCGCCACGTACTCCTCGTTGCCGGGGATCGGGCTGGCGCTGACGATGACGGTGTCCCCGGGCTGGATCTCGACGAAACGGTGGTCGCGGTTGGCCATTCGCGCCAGGCCGGCCATCGGCTCGCCCTGGGCGCCGGTCGTGGCGATCACGATCTTGTCCGCAGCCGTGGAGCCGATCTGATCCTTGCCCACTATCTGGCCCGGGGCGTAGGTGAGGTAGCCGAGGTCGGTCGCGATACGGAAGTTCTGCTCCATCGAGCGCCCGACGACCGCCACATGGCGATCGAACGTCGCGGCGGCATCGATGACCTGCTGGATGCGGGCGATGTTGCTGGCGAAGGTAGCGACGATGACCCGGCCGTCCAGCGGCTCCATGATCTCGCGGAAGGTCTCGCCGACGGTCCGCTCGGACAGCGTGTAGCCGGGACTCTCGGCGCGAGTCGAGTCGGACAGCAGGCAGACGACGCCGTCCTCGCCCAGGCGGGAAAGCATGGCGAAGTCCGACCGCCTGCCGTCGACCGGCGTGTGGTCGAACTTGAAGTCGCCCGTCGTGACAACCGTCCCGATCGGCGTATGGAGCGCGATCCCCATGGCGTCCGGGATCGAGTGGCTGATCCGGAACGGCTCCACGCGGAATGGCCCGATCTGGAGATTGTCGCCGGGATCCAGGGGCAAGAGCGGATTGTTGTGTAGCTTGTGCTCCTTGATCTTGATGCCCAGCAGGCCCCGGGCCAGGGTTGAGGCATAGACCGGCACGCCCGGGAAGTAGGGCAGCACGTACGGCAGGCCACCGACGTGATCCTCGTGGGCATGGGTGATCAAGAAGGCGCGGACCTTCTCCCGGTTCTCGCGCAGGTAGGTCACGTCCGGGATCACCAGGTCGATCCCGAACATCTCCTCGTCGGGGAACATGAGCCCGCAGTCGACGACGACGATGTCGTCGCCGTACTCGAAGACGTACATGTTCTTGCCGATCTCCCCGACGCCTCCGAGGGGGATGATGCGGAGCGGCATCTGCGAATCAGGCATCTGTGCTCGAGTGACGGGCGGTATCGGTTCTGTCCATCCTAGAAGAGGCCGAGCTGGGACGTCGGATCGGATTCGACGCCGGCGTCAGCGGTGACATCCGTGGCTGGTTTCGAGTCCGGCCGGATGGCCGGGGGCTCCGGCGCCACCGGTGACGGGGCCGGGGCAATCGCGGCAGGCGGTTCGCCGCGGGCCTGGTCGGCGGCCCGAAGAGCGCGGGCCTCGGTCAGAGCCGTGGGTACTCCCTGCATGTCGGTGAATAGCGTCTGCTTGAGCGACGCCTGTCGCAACGCCGCCGCAGGATGGTACATCGAGAACGTCAGCGCCCGCGGCGCGCCCGAAGCTGCCTCGGCGGCGCGGAAGGTTCCATGAACCTGGCCGATCCTCGCCCCGGTGCGGAAACGGGCCATCGAGAAGCGCCCCAGAGTTACGACCAGGGCCGGGTCCAGCACCTCGAGTTGGCGCGTCAGGTACTGGGCGCAGGCGGCGATCTCGTCGGGTTCCGGATCGCGGTTGCCGGGCGGGCGGCACTTGACCACGTTGGTGACGAAGACTTCATCGCGCGACCACAGGACCGACGCGAGCAACTCATCGAGGAGCGACCCGGCCTGACCCACGAATGGCCGGCCCTGCCGGTCCTCGTTGAACCCCGGACCTTCGCCCACGAAGACGACCTCAGTCGCGGCAGTCCCCTCCCCTGGCACGGTCCGCGTCCGACCCTCGTGCAGGCGGCAGCGCGTGCACGCCGCGACCTCCGCCCCTATGCCATCGAGCGCCGCCTGGCGCTCGGCGTCTCTCACGAGGCTCCCCCGGCCCCGCTCGGGACCGCCCGTCGCGAGCGGGCCTTCACCCAGCCGCGCGCGAGAAGGGTCTCGGCGATCTCCACGGCGTTCGTGGCGGCGCCCTTGCGCAGGTTGTCGCTGACAACCCAGAAAGCAATGCCGCGCTGGACCGAAGGATCGGTTCGGACGCGACCGACGTAAACATCGTCCGAGCCGGCGGCCTGGGTCGCGAATGGGTAGACGTGGTTCGCCGGATCGTCGACGACCACGACGCCGGGGACGGCCGCGAAGGCGCGGCGAGCCTCGTCCGGCGTGATCGCGCGGGTCGTCTCGGCGTGGACCGCCTCCGAGTGGCCGACGAAGACGGGCACGCGGACAGCCGTGCACGAAACCCGCAGCTCCGGCAGATGCAGGATCTTGCGGCTCTCGGTGACGACCTTCCACTCCTCGCGGGTGTAGCCGTTGTCGAGGAAGACGTCGATCTCAGGAAGCGCGTTGAACGCAATCGGGTGCGGGTAGACCGATGCTACCTTGGCTTCTCCTGCCACGTGAGCGCGGATCTGATTCTCCAGCTCGGCGAGCGCCTCCGCGCCGGTGCCCGACACGGACTGATACGTGTCGACGACGACGCGCTCCAGCCCCACGGTGTCCCGCAGCGCCATCAAGACCGGCGCGAGCTGCATCGTCGAGCAGTTGGGGTTGGCAATGATCCCCTCGTGCCACTCCCCGTCCTCCGGATTCACCTGACTGACGATGAGGGGCACCGTCGCATCCATTCGCCAGGCGTTCGAGTTGTCGATGACTGTGGCGCCTCGCGCCGCCGCCTCAGGGGCCAGCTGTCTGGACACATCGGTCCCGGCCGAGAAGAGGGCGATGTCGACCCCTTCGAAAGCCTCGGGAGCCGCCTCGCCCACCGTGAGAGTTCGCCCGTCCGCGCTGACAGTCGTTCCGGCGGATCGGCCGGAGGCGAGCAGTCGAAGCTCGCCGACCGGGAATTGCCGCTCGGAGAGGACCTGGATCATCGTTCGTCCGACGACGCCGGTGGCGCCGACGACCGCGACGGTCAGCGGCTGGCCTTCTCGGGACATGGCTTCACTACTCTTCTGGGCTTGCGGGCACGGTCAGGAGTATACCAGCGGACCGGGTGACGTCGGTCCAGGCATGCATACGCAAACGGCGATACGTATGGATATGCACCCGGTGGATGCCGAGCCCGGCTCCAGGCCGGCGAAGGCGTCTTTCGACGCTCCCGCCGGCCGGCCCGAAGATGACGCGAAAGCTAGCTCTCGGTGCGGGCGAGATGGCGCTGCATCGCGGCCTTGCGCGAGAGATTGATGCGGCCCTGGCGGTCGATCTCGGTCACGACGACCATGACCTCGTCACCGACTGAGACCACGTCCTCGACAGTGGGCACGTGGTAGTCGGCCAGCTCGCCGATCCGGACCAGGCCTTCCTTGCCCGGCAGGATCTCGACGAAGCAGCCGAAGCCCATGATCCGGGTCACCTTGCCCAGGTACAGGCCGCCGACCTCCACGTCGCGGGTGAGCGACTCGATCCACTGGACCGCCTTGCGCGAGCTGTCGCCCGACACGGCGGCGATCTGGACGGTGCCGTCGTCCTCGACGTTGATCTCGGTGCCGGTCTCCTCCTGGATCTTGCGGATCACGGAGCCGCCCTTGCCGATGATGTCGCGGATCTTCTCGGGGTTGATCTTGATGGTGATGATGCGC
>Ga0182027_10003051_pt1 | contig 26841 bp, 34 predicted proteins | sample 712E1DmetaG_FD_121300 | JGI IMG/M metagenome (GOLD analysis project Ga0182027, IMG submission 121300) | Permafrost microbial communities from Stordalen Mire, Sweden - 712E1D metaG (Illumina Assembly) | ecosystem: Environmental > Terrestrial > Soil > Wetlands > Permafrost | place: Sweden...
CCGAGAAGAAGCATTGGCAGTTTGTTACCGGGATGCAGCAGGACTTCGTCAAGTACCATCAGCGGTACGACGAACTCGTGAAGAACGGCGAGACGCCGCTTAGAGCCGCCGAGATCGCCGGGGCAGAGGTCGCGGGACGGACGGCGCCTGCGGCTGCAAAACCGGAAGCGGCGGCGAAACCACCACTGGCGCCGAAACCTCCTAAGCCACCGACAGTAGCCGAGCAGGCATACGCCGACAAGCATGGGCTCGACGCATCTAAACTGACCGCCGAGCAGAAGATCAAAGCGGTACACGAAGCACGCGAGGCGGAGCGATTGAGCCCACAGAAGAATGGGGCCGGAGCCGACCCGGATGTCAAGTTCTCCGACGACGGACTACGCTCTCTTGCTCGCACGTCGCTTATCACCAAGCACGACCCGAACTTTGGAACCAGGAACCCGAAGCTGAACGCACGCTATCTCGCTGTGAAGGGCGAGGAAACAGAGAAAATGGGCGGGCCGCAAGGTGTCGCGGCGATGCAGGCCAAGTACGCGGGAGAGTCTCACAATTTCTCCAAGTTGATTTCGTTGCAGAGCCAAATGCGCGCGGCAAAGTCGGGAACCGATTTGGAGATCGATCGTCTAAAGCGGTTGAGTCAGAATGTACCGCTCGGATCGGTAGCCAAGTACAATAGCTTGGAGCAATTCCTTTCCGCCAATCTGAGCGACAACCCGGATCTGGCCCGCTTCCGTGAGGCGTTGGTTGCCGCGCGTTACCGTTACAACAGCATGATCTCTTCGTTCCGTGGCAGTGGCGGATCGGCAACCAACCAGGTCAGAAGCGAGACCGCCGAAGAGATCATTAATCGTAGTATGGCTCGCGGTGCCTTGAACGCGGCGGCTGACGAAATGAAAGTAGGACTCCAGAACGTAATGTCGGGACTGGATCAAGCCGTACAATCCGCCAGCGACGAACTCGCTGGCAAGGTGGGTAGCGGGGACGGCAAGAAGACGGACGATACCGGCGGCGGTCCTAAGATTGTTATCAAGAGCGTGAAGTAATCCGATATGCCCGAGCGGACCATCGAAGCAGAGATCGACGGTAAGAGCAGAACTATTGTCGCCGACATCCCAGACGGGTCTACGCCCGAGCAGGTTCAGAGCGCGGTAAGAGAGTATATTAAGGCAAACCCGATCCCAGAGGACAAGAAGCCCGAGCCTGGTTTCTGGTCTAAGCTCGGATCGCAAGCCAAGGATTTTGCCGGTACAATCACCTCCGATATCGCGTCTATACCTGGCGCAGTGAACCAAGCCTTCTACCACCCCATAGATACAATTCGTGGGATTGGCGAGTCTCAAGGCGGTGAATACGAAGCTTCAAAGGAAGCCTTCAAGAAGGGTCAGATTGGCGAAGGCATCCGTCGTGGAATAGGTTACGCGATCCCGTTCGCCGGACCTCAGTTATCGCAAGCTGGAACGGAAGCCGAGAGCGGCCAGTACGGGAAGTCTCTCGCTCATACATTGGAGTTGACCCCCGCTCCCGAAGCCGCGATGAAAGGTCTTGCGTCTTTGGGGCGGCGCGCTCTTGGACCGGCCTCTAAAGCTACCGCTCGATCTATTTACGAAGCCGAGCTTAGACCCAGCGCCAAGATATCGCTCGCGCAGCGCAAAGAATTGGTCGAGCGCGGTCTCAAAGGTAAACTGCCTATCGAAGAGAAGTCGCTGACCCGATTGCAGCCCGAGATCGAAGCCAACAAGCAAGCGATAGATACTCTGACGAAAGATCCAGCGTCTCCCTACAGTGGCCGTTCCGTACCCGTGGCGGATGTTCTGATGCCCGTGGACAAATTCATTACCCGTGTAGCTCGTGTCGATCCGGCGCAAGCCAAACTGCTGATGAAGAAAAGGGCCACTTGGGCGAGTAGCTTGGGTGGCGGTACCGATACGACGGTTGCAGCGGCACAACAACTAAAAGAGGACTTCTATGCCGTGATAAACAGCGGCGCCTATGCAGATGCGGCCGAGCCGGGTACGCTGACGGCGGGAAGGAAACTTGCTGCTAGGGGGATGAAGAAAGCGATCGAGGACGCTATTCCAGAGGAGCCGATTCGAGCGATCAATCACGCAATCGAGAACGATATCCGGCTCAAGGATGCGATTACGAGCGCGATCAAGAAACATCCCTCGTGGATCAACGACTGGGGTGTTTTCGTTCTGGGAGCCGGTGCCGGTGAAGCGGTGTCCGGCCATTTGCTAGGTGGCGGTGCAACCGCCATAGCGGCGCTTACTCGCATGGCGGCCCGAAATCCTCGGATTATGAGTAGGTTGGCAATAGCTTTGGATCGAAGTGGAATGCTCGCGCTTGGACCGGCAGTTAGAAGTACGGTGACGGCAGGCAGGTTGGCAGAAGTCGGAACTGGACAGCGAGAAACGGCGGAGCGGCCAGACTAAGCTCAGAGTATGCCACGCAGGCTAAAATCGAAGTATAGGCTGAACCTTTATGAATGGATTGAACGCACCGCCAGCGCAGCCTGCTTCCCCGCCTCTTCCTCCTACTACGACCAGTCAGCAGGACCTTACAACCGCCGGTCAGCGCCGGATCAATCTGCTTTGGGAGTACACCCAAGCAATTATCGCTATTATCGTAACCGTTTGTACGATGGCTGCCGGGGCCTACGCTACCTTCAACAAGAGCGAGACCCCGCCAGTACTCAACATCTCGTTTGGAATGGTAATTGGTTTTTACTTTTCGCGCACCAATCACGCGGCAATTGGCGGCGCGGGTCCAAAGCCAAACGAGACGCAGCAGTACGAAGGACGATAGCGCTTGGTCCGACTGGCTCGTTAGTCCAGGTCGAACGGATTGATCTTGGCGTTGAGGAACGGCTTCGAGTCTACGTACGATTCCGCGATCTGCTCGGCGGTCACCCCGAGAGCGAGCAGCCGTTCCTTCGAGAGAGTCTTGCGGGTGGTGTACCCGTAATACTCGAAGCAGTTCAGTCCGTGCCGGATACCGGGCAGTGAGTAGGCTTCGCAGATCGCAGCCAGACTCTCTTTTAACTCCGCCGCTTCTTCTTCGAGTTCGGATATCTTAACTTTCAGGTTCGTCGCAGTCTGAAGCATGGCGACGGCTTCCTCGAAAGTATCCTGGTCAGATATCTTGCTTGCGAGCGGGATCTTCGAGTTCGATGCGCTGCGCAGCCGCGGCGCCTTCGTGGATTCAGTATTCGCAGTTGTCATGATTACCTTCCCGAGATCCTAGTCTCTTCGTAGATTTCGACTCCCGGCCACGCCTTCACAGTGTCCGGTTCCTGCTTGAAGATCATGTCGATCGCTTCGGTATTTGGCTGGACGGCAATAGAAGGAACCGTACCCGCCGCTACAGCCGTGATGAACTTCTGCTGGTTACCGATACGCCAGTGCCGTACGACAGTGACACGGCTACCAGCAGCCTTGACAGCTTTGGGAGCCGGAGCTGTCGCAGCAGCACGCAGCGTCTCTTGTCTCTGCCGCTCCAACTCTTCCTGTTGCTCTCGGAGCGCACGCTCTCGTTCCGCTGCTTCGGCACGTTGCTGTTTGGTTAGCGCTTCGGATACTTTGCGTTCGGCTTCCTGTCGCTCGCGCTCAATCCGTTCCTGCTCACGGCGCACGCGATCTTCTTCCTCTCGCTTCAGCCGCTCCGCTTCTTCTCGTTTGTGGCGCTCCGCTTCCTGCCACGCGGCCATCTTCTGTTTGACTTGCTTCTCCGCCTTTTCGAGTGGTGAGTCAAGATCGGCGAGTAACTGTCTGCGTGCTTCATAGAGTTTGTCGAGCCCGGCACGGATCGGTTTTATGATCGTGTCGAGACGCGACTCGATCAGCGATGCCACGGATCTTCTAGCCGACCGGATCTTGAATAGGATCAGGTCGGCGTTTTGGTACCCGGATTGGTCAGTGATGACTACAGCGTTCGCGGCTCCGGTAGCGGTTTGGACTTCGGTTTGCCCGGCCTGACGTATCTCGACCAAGGCGGTAGATGTAGTGTCTTCGGTAATAACGGTCGGTTGCATCTGCTTACTCCTTTACGTGCCAGCGGTCCAGTATCTCGCAATCGGATTTGATCGGCGTGCGCCACAGCCGCTCGCCGGTCTCTCTATCGTCCATCACATGATCGAAGACGTGCTGTACGATCTCACCGACCTCTGCGGCATAGTCTTCTTCTACCTCCGCGATGATTTGGTCATGTATCGAGAGCAGAGCTTCAATCCGAACACTAAGCGAGCGCAAGTGGTCGAACTCGTCTTCGCACTCGGCCATCGCGAGCTTCGTCTGTTCGGCGTTAGAGGCGGTCACGGCGAAGTTCTGGGCCTCGCGCAGACCCTCGCTGACTTTCCAGAACAGGGAGGATCGTACCTGTGGGATGTAACGTACACGTCCCCATGGGTCCCAGACGAACCCGTACCTGCGCGCCCGGTAGTACTGCGTCTCGAAGTACGGCTGCACTTCCGGGTAGGCGGCGTGCCAGGAGGCGATGAACTGCTTGCACCAGTCCTCGGTAAGCCAGTCGGGCGGCGGCATCGAGGCGGCCCAGTAATCAGTGACCAGTTGCGCATACAGTCCCTTCTCGGTAGTCCCGTTCTGGATTCCGAAATTTACGCGCTTGCTCGGGAGCCGATGCTTGTACTTATCCACTTGAGCAGGGTCCGCGATCCCGAATGCCTTCATGGCGGTCGATTGGTGGATATCACCATCAGCGAGGTAGACCGAGATCATGGAGCGGGCGGCGGCCAGGTGGGCCAGGTCGCGTATCTCCATCTGCGAGAAGTCCACGCTCACGATCTTGTATCCAGGAGATCCAATAAAGGCAGCGCGAATACGAGAGCCAATGTCGCTCCGAATCGGTATGGTCTGAAGTGGCGGCTTCTTACACTGGATGCGTCCGGTGATCGCCCGTGTCGTCAGCCATGTTGTGTGCAAGCGGCGTGTAGGTTCTACATGAGCCAATTCGCAGATCGGGCAGCAGGGTCCGCGAGGATGCAGGATAGCCGTTTGTGGCAGCGTGTCACAGTAGGTCGTCTTGAGTTTCTGACGTTCCCGATATTGCTGTATGAGCGGTATAACCGGGTGCTGGTCATGCACCATTTCTAAGTTCTTGCGGCTGGTCGAGACCTTGCCGGTGGATGTCGTCTTCAGTTTCTTGCCCTGCCCGACTTTCAAGAGGTCGAATAGCAAGACCCGGATCTGCTCTGCCGATGCTGCGTTTATAGTCACCGACCCTTCCGCTTCCTCGATCTCGGCGGCGGCCGTCGCGAATCGGTCAAGCGCATCGGGAGGGATGTAGGAGGCGATGTCCTTCTGGAGCCCGGCCATCTCGCGTCCGAACTCGGAAGAGAGTTCCTGGAGGTAGGGAACATCCACTGCTACTCCCACTCTGCTCATTCGATTGGTCTGTGGGAGTATCGATAGGTCTAGACGGCGTATGTTCTCAAGATCCGGCTGGCCTGGAAGCGTGATTCCGTTATAGAGCGGCATCTTACTCTTCAGTAATACTGTTTACAATTTTGCTGGAGCAATCGTTACAGCCTTCCGTATACAACCACGCAGCCTCACAGTCAGGTCTATGCACATTGTTGGTTATGCGACATAGTTCTGCACAATCCCTACGCGCTTCTTGATCTATCTCCACCAACAAGGAATCAAGAGCAGCGATATCCACTACATCGCAGTGGTAAGTTGTATTTCTAAGTAACTCTTCTGCTCTTTCATGAATCGCTTGCGACCGTTCTTTTGTCATAAGTCTCTGTCCCCCGTATATATCTTGAACGCACCATCTCGACGCCTCGCCAGTTCTACAGCCACTCTGCCACACCAATCTGCGTCCCCGACCGCGTACCTCACAGCTTCAGCCATCGAGCAGTTCCCGATTCCGAGAATGGGGTAGCGACCGGCTCGCGCTTCGACGTGCGTGACCATCCATTCGTTCAAGGGATCATGCCAGAAGGCATCCAGCCGCTCCCAAGGATCATACTCCGAGTTCACGTCCGTGAGCCGCAGGCAGCGCGTCAGCAGCGATTCGAGCGGTCCCTTCGAGACCTTCTCGCGCACCTTGGTTTTGAGTTGGATTCGCTCAGTAAACGATAGGTCGGCCTGCGCGATCTGGATTGCCTCCAGCATCCAGTTCTGGAGCGCGAGAACCGAGGCGGGACGGACTGTCTCTTCGTAAGAGGTCATGGTGTGGCGGAAGAGACGGTAGGCGAGCGCCTTGAGCCCTTGCGGTAAGTTTCCTAAGTGAAACGCTTCCTGCATGGTGTCGCGGTACCTAAGCACCCGTACCAGCATCCTTCTCATCTCTTCAAGGTCGTGCGCGGCATGGTGCATCGCAATATCCCAGCACCATAAACCAGAGTTGAGCCAGAAGTCTAAGGCGTCCAGTCCTTCCCGGTCATCAGCGCGAATTAGGATTCCGGTTTGGGGCTTGAAACTGACCTGCACCGACCAAGGCTTGCCGCCGTGACTTTCAGTGTCGAGTGCCGGTTGTGAGGAGTCGTTAGCGATGTTACAGTACTCGTTGACGGCATGGGCGCCACGGACGTAACGATAATCGACAGGCTCGGGCTTTGGGTCTTCTGTGAACACATCGAACCCGCGATGGTTCATGTCGATCTTGCCGTGCAGCCGGGTCCAATCGTCGATACACACTGTCATCCATTTCGATTCGTGCAGGCCGATGCTCGGGTGGTACATCGGTACCAGCCAGCCTTCCCAGCCGAACAGCGTCCCGACCTTGCTGGTTGGCTGCGGAATACCGTGGTGCAAATCTAGCCGTATCCCTGGGACCAGAGAGCAGGCCGTAGACCCCAGCAGCAGGATCACTTCGGGCTTGGTGCGCCGGATCTCTTCAGGCAGATGGTGTGGCGCACAGTGAGCCACTTCCTTGTCGGTCGGCGTCTTGTTATTGTCGGCGCCGCAGAGAACACAGTTAGTCACGCGAACTTCTGATCTGTCCAGACCGGCTAACGGTAAATATAATTCGTCAAATTCTTGCCCTGTTTTACCACAAAAAGGTCTCCCAATTTGATTTTCTACTTGCCCTGGACGTTCACCTATACACAAGACCTTAGCGGGTTGCGGACCATCCCCGCTAATAGCACGATGCGTACACTTGCACTCTGGACACGGATCTCTCCAACTCATCCAGATCGCCTCCACAAACCACGCTGGATAAACCCTACCCATGTTACACTTACGTGATGTTTTTGGGATAATTCAGCGCGTGTTAACTGCGCACTGCAAATGTCTTCTACCTGCGCGGTAGTCAATCTCGCATTACCATTACGTAGAGCTTTCGGACGGGAATCTGGGTGGTTCTGCATCCCATGTCTGCCTTTACGCACCGAATCGCTCATATTGTCTTGTCGTGTTCCGTAAAAGTGATGGAACGGATTGCAACACGGTGGGTTGTCGCAGTGATGACAAGTGTGCAGTTCGATAGGTTCGGGTAGACCTTTAACCAAGTACGATGCGATAGGATGAGCAAGTACACTAATATCCTGAATCGAAAATGTTCCGTACCTTCTGTCTGTTATTGCTCCCAACCACAACCAACAGTCGTCTGTTCCTTGAACATCGACCTTAGACCAAAAGCGTTTGATATCCGCTTCGGTCAAGCTCAATACGATTGGGTTCATTGTTTCGCCTTCTCTACCTGAACGACTCCCAGTAATCGTTCCTCGTTGATGAAGACCTTGACCTTCGCGCCGCCATTGGCTTTCGACTCCGTCTCGGCCCACGCGAATATCTGCGCCTCGCTTTGCGCGAACCCCTGGATAGGATGACCGTCCCGCTCCACATCCACCACGACCGCACGGTACCTCATCATTTGTGATTCCCCCTCAGCCAATCGACGATCTTCGCCGCCGACTGCTTGCTGAAATGCTTCACGCCACCCTTGCGATCCGTCCACTCTAACCGTCTCCATTCGCGCTCATCCGCCAAGCACATCTCGGCGGGCGAACTAAAATACTTCCCTACGTCCCACGCTTTCGCATCGATCCCAGGTATCTGCGCCGCAAGCAGCGTAACCGGGTTCGGGTCTCCCTGGTGGATCGTGACCGCGCCGCGCCTCTGCGCCCCCGGCATGTTCGTGAACAGCGTGTCGTGGCTCTTGTGCAGGTCGTAGTCTTTCTGCCACCAGTAATACCGGCTCGCGTACAGGTGCGCCGTCTCGGCTGTCGATCCGGTTCTCCAGCATGGGACGCCACCACACTCGTACTGCGAATAGAGATAGGAGTCCAGTTGCCGGTAGCTGATCCCACTGCCGCGAAAGAACAGGGTTTGCCATCCGCACCCGCGAGAGGGTACCTCGATCGCGCCGTTCTCGCCAGGGCGCCAGAGCGACTCGATCACCAGCTCGACCCGGTCGTACAGCTTCCACATCTCGCGGATCTGGAACCCGGATAGACGCCTGTCGGTCATGCACTGGAGCAGATCGTCCAGGTGCTTGCGCTCGTAACCGATCAGGAGTCCGCCGCTGGACTGGATGGCGAGGTCTCCGGCGTCGAGGCGGACGGTAGAGATCGGGAGTCCGAACCGGGACAAATGAGCCTGGATGCTGGAGTCCTCACGATCATCGATCAAGATAGACACAGCGCTCAGTTACCCCGGCTTCCCGGTTGACCCGGCATGATAATCCGGCTTTGCTGCCTGCGCTTCTCCTCCGCCTGCGCCTCTCGCTCTTTCATCTCGTACTCGGCTCGCTCGACTCGCGCATCCTCGACTAACTGGTTCAATGCCTTAATGAACTCAGGAGAGCGTGTGGCCGGAGCGCGGAATCCGAATATCTTCTTAGCGAGTAAGTCAGCGAAGCAGACAGACGCAGCGAGTGAGTTCTTATGGACGTTCATACCCCTGTAGTGGTTGATCTGTTCGAGGAGCGCCTGGTCGAACTGGTTGGCGGTGATCCGTTCTTTCTGTTTCACTTACTCGTCCTCCTGATCGTACAAGTGATCGTAGTACGCCTGGTCGGCTCTGGTGTCCGCATCCTCGTAGTCTTCGGCTACGAACCGGTCGCACTCACACCCGACGACCTGACAGGCACCGTGACAGCCGTTATCGTCCGCGTGCTCGTCGTAGTCGTGACCGCAGTTGCAGGTGACGCTCATATCACTAGCTCCCCGAGGAAGTCGGGACCCGTGCCGCGCGCTATCCACGCGCAGGCGGCGGTGGAGTTCTCCAGCACATATAGGGGCGAGAGACTGAGCGTGTCCACGTACCGGCGAACCTCGATCCACTTGCGATCCGGGTTGTCCAAGATGTCGTAGTCGTGCCAGACAAACAATCCTCGCACGTCCGCGTCGAGCAGTGCATCAGTATCCCGCTTGACGCCTTCGTAGGCGTGGTCGCCGTCGATAAAGACCATGCCAACTTTCAGCTCCGAGATGAGTTCCGGTGTTATCCCGTTCGGAAGGTTAAAGAGTGCAACGTTGGGTTCCTTCCAAGCGAGTCTTCCGGCGAGCCCGAACACTGGAGTCTCGCCTATCTGTTCGGGAGCCAAGCCAGATATCGTGGTGCGGTCCACCGCGTAAACGGTCTTGCTCGGGTTGGTTCTCGCGAGTGCCTGCGTGGTGCGTCCGTAATTGCAGCCGATCTCTAAGACGTTGCCAGGGCAGTGTTGCGCGCACCAGCACAAGAACGCAATCTCGTGCGGGGCGGTATACTGTGGCGCGCTCGGGTCCACAGGCTGCGGGATCGAAGGTAGGTCTGCCGGTAAGTGTATGAGTTTGTAGTTGCTCATTTCGAGAACCCGTCCTTTCTACGCCGGGCCAGCACCCGGTCTTTCACGTCCCATGCTTCCTGCCGGTTCGTGTGCCGGTACACAGCGTCATCCGGTGCCATGCCGTTGAACCGGTGCCGGTGCTCGAAGTAGTACGGGAGCCCACGCACCACACTGTCACGTAGGGCGTACTCGGTGAAGTCATCGTCACTGCCGACTGAGATGTACTCCGGGTAGAGCAGTTCGCCGGCGCACCCGCCCCGGCCAGGGCGCTCATAGTAGGCGCGGGTGATTATGGGGTGGGTAATTAGCCGTGGTTGGAACTCGCAGCTCGGCCACACTACAGCCTCTTGGTTCACGTCTCCATTCAGCAAGTCGAGTATGCGTGTGTCCCAGTGATCGCAGGGGTACCAGTCGTCGGCTATCTCTACCAGAATGGAGCCGGTGGAGACGCGGGCGGCCAGGTTCCAAGCGTCCACAGTGCAGGGGCGGTCAAGATTTACGAGTTGCTGTATCCAGATACGCTCACGCCAGCAGGACACGTTAGGGCGCCGCTCCCTATCCCTGAAGTCGATCACCAGCAGGTACTCGCAGTTCTCCGGGTGATCGCACTTGTCCGCCCACTCCGCCGCGGCATCGCACCAGCCATGAGGAAGACGCGCGGTCGCGTGCAGCAGGCTGAAGGCTGGTCTAGCAATCGGCTTCTGCATCGAGCACCTCCTTGACCCAACAATCCACGTCCTGTTCGTACCCTGGAGGCAGATGCGAGGCGATCCGGTATCTGTTCCCGTAAGTGCCGTCCGAGGCGATCAGTCCGCGCGTCCACTCGTCCCAGCTAACCGGGTTCTCGTACGTACCACGTTCACGACCGATGTTCAGGGTGCGGGACAGGGACGGGTACAAGACCTTCAGGCCGTGCCGCTGGATGGTGAGGTTGACGCTCCAGTCCCAACCTACGCCTCCGTGCGGGGTCTCCGGTTTAAGGTTCCATTCAGGCAGCAGGTACTTGTTCCATGTATCGCGCGTGAAAGCCCAGCCCCATGGCGAGAACCGCATGTGCTCGCGCACCATGAGCGGGTGGTCTGGACAGCGTGAGTGCGAGTGCAGGCATAGGCAGGCGTACTGGCTCTGTTCTGGCAGGTCGTGGAACCAGTCGCACAGTTCGAGCGCATCCGGCGAAGGGACCACGTCGTCCTCGATTGCAACGATGAAGTCGTGGTTCCTGAAGAGTACGTCGTAGAGCCAGCGCGGATGCTCGTCTACTCCGAGTCGGCGGTAGTGTAAGAGCTTCACGTTCACACATGGGAACGAACGCGCGACCTTGGCTGTTTCCTTCTGGTGCTGGCCGTCGTCTACTGAGACGACCACTGTGTAGTCTTCGATACCTCGGCAAGCACTCAGAGCTGTAAGCGTCCGGTGCAGATAGTCCGGCCGGTTATAGGCGAGCACGGCGATAGCTTTCACGGGTTCCTCTGTCTAATCCGGTAGCACTGCCAGGCCAGCAGCAGCGCGAGAACTACGATCCAACTCATTTCAGACCCTCCAGTCTCGCGAGTGTAGATTCTACAATCTCGTTCGCGTCCCAGCAATAAGGCTTGTGTTGCCGGTAGCAGGTCAGACTGCGTCCGTACCAAGGTTGGCAGTCGTCCAGTAGCCCCCAGCGCCACTCTGACGCTACAGGGCGCAGGACCAGGGTAGGGATACCCAGCAGGCCAGCCAGGTGCGCGACGGCTGTATCGACAGTCAGTACGAAGTCGAGCGAGCACATATACTCGGCGGTCGCACGCCATGACGATTGCTTGTCGGGCTCATACTTCAGGCCGGTGGGCTGTGAGAACTCTTCTTTTCCGTACAAGTCTACCCCGGATGGAGACAGCGACAGGATCTCGCGGCTGGGAGACAGACGTTCGGCGATCACACTTGCGACCTCTACAGGCAGCGAGCGGATCGGACGCGGCGCCGAGTTCTCTTCGGCTCGCCAGCAGAAACCGACACGGAAAGATCTCGTCTTATCGCTCTTGCAGAGTGGTGGTGTATGTTCTACACGTGCCCAACCTTCCGTCCCGTTAGCTTCCGAGCAGCCGGGACAGTCGAATGCTATAGGCAGATCCGGTTCCGGTATATCCGCCCACGCCTTCATACCGAGTAGGCCCGGCAGGCTCAGTATGCTGGTTGCGTGGGGCCACTCACCGAACGTGATCTGATCGACGCCGACCAGGTAGAGGACATCGACGCCAAGAGCCTTCCAGTCGCAGAAGTCGTGCAGACGCTTGAAGACCATGAAGCCAAGCGAGCCGGTAACCAGGCCGCGCTGTTTGAGTAGCGGCAGCCAGCGCATGAACTGGAACACGTCTCCGTAGCCACCCTCGCACTGCACAAGCAGGTTCTCGACTGGCGTGCCGTCCCAGATCGCGCTACCCGGCCAGGGAGTCCAGGAGGGACCGAGACGGCCAGCTTCCCAGCAAGGCCACGCCGCCTCGAATTGACCGTGGCGCATCAGAGCGCAGGCAAGACCCATCGCGATAGTCTGGGATTCCTGAACTTGGCGCGCGTCCAAACCTTCGATGTTACGGGTGCGAGCCAGTTTCATCGCTGTCCGGTGGTAGCGCAGCGCCGAGTCGAACCGTCCGAGGTCCGTCTGGATCTGCCCGAGCGTATGCCAGACCGCCGGCTCCTTCTCGCGTTCGGGAAGCAGGGTTCTGGCTACCTCCAGGGCCATCTGGAGGAAGCCTTGCCGCCGGAGGGCGACCGCCGCACCGAGCCGTTCAAGGTATTGCTCGTCAGTCAGCAGACCGGCCATACCAGACCTCCGTGAGCGAGCAGTGGCTTCTTGATCGCGGAGCGGTCGGAGGCGTAAGTATCGCCCCATCTAACAGGGTGCGTTCGCAGGCAGACGCGGCAGCGGACGCGGCCGTTGACAGGCCATAGCAGGTCGTCGTGGGTCCAACGGCACCACCAGGAAAGCAGGGTCTCGATCATGATAGTTACCTCCGTTACTCCCAATCCTCAATCGAACTGTCCGGTCTCAGTTCTTTAGCGAGGTATTTGAACTCGACCATCTCGCCGCAGAGAAGGTGCTGTCCGTCCGTGCCCATGAGCGCGGCCCGGTCCTGGCACATGCGGATATCGAGCCAGAAGCCCTCGGCGACCGAGAAGTGAGTCTCCGCCAGGCAGTTCGACTCGTACCCGATCGGCTTGTATCCGGCTGGTTCGTCCCAGCCTTGAGCGACCTTCCCCACGTACGACTCTTTAGATTCCGCGGTGAAGACGATATGCTTGGTCTGAAGCGATTCCAGCAGCATCCGCATCTCGGTGTTCGGCGGCTCCCATGCGGTCTTCTCGGCGGAGAACCGAGCGGCGCGTCCGTAGTGAGCGCTGACTATGAGGTTGTACAGGACTGTCCCCGAGTCGATACCGATGGTCTGAATCTCCGGTATGTCCAGCATCGACCAGTAAGCCTGTTTGATCCGGTCCACCAGCGCGCGGTAGAACGCGATGGATTCTTCCCGGTTCATGAGCGCCAGTTCCATCGGGTTCTTGTAACGGAAGAACTCTTCCGGGTGCTTGGGCCACCACACCTTACGCGCCGGGTAGAGGTCGCGGAGGACCTGTTCGACGGTGGGCCGGACCTTACGCTGCAACGGGACCACGCCGAGACCGGGAGCGGTTGCCATGAGCCGGGTCTTGCCGGTGGTAGCCTTGCCGAAGACGGCGATAAAGAGCTTGTCCGGGGCGCCGATAGTCAGCGGCTCGAACTCGATCTTGGTGGACTTAGTGGTGGTGGTGTTTATCATTCGCTGTAACCCTCTCTAATCGCCGCCTCGCGGTTCCGTTCGATCATCTGCCGCATCTCGCCAAGCTCCTTACTGTTGAACCCGACCAGGAACTTCTGGTAGACCGGATCGGGGAACTCGAACGCGCTAATGACATGCCAGCGCACGACCTCGCAGCCGTACCCGAGGCAGTAGCCGGCGCCCTGCGCTACCCACAACCAGTGATTCTTGATGAGAGACTCGCCGGTCATGCGCTTCGCTCGCCGGAACTTGAACTCTTCGATTACGAACTGCGACGCACCGCTGTCGCTACCGAAGTCGGTCAGTTCGCTGATCCCGTCCGGCGTCATGATGACCGGCTCAGTCACTTCGCCCGGCTGCCAACTCATGTCCGGGTAGAGCGAGGCGAAGAACTCTTCGGATGCGATCCCGAGAGCCCAGCGCAACGGCATTTCCTCTTCAGCGATCTGGTCCAGGTAGGCTGAGATCCTGGCTGTCTGCGCGACGTACTTCAGCAAGCCGGACAGGTGTAGTCCGGGCGTGCGCCTGGGGGGCTGGATATACCCGGATGCGTCCAGTTCGCGAGGAAGCTGAACGCGCCGGAGCATATCTGTCCGTTCCAGGCGCACGACCGTTTCTGAGAGAAGTGTTGGCATAACTATCGACACCAACGTTGTTCCAATTCGGTAGCCAATCGGTCAAATTCTTCCTGATTACCTTTATTCATTGCCTGCAACAAAGCCTTTGCTTCTGGACCGATTGGGAAACCACACGCAAATTGCATGGTCCCATCATCCAACTTGACCAAACAGCCGTAAGTGTGAATGTGTTTCATACAATTAAAATCTCAGCTCGTACTGATTCCCCGCTCTGCCCTGTGCGGGACTGCGCCTCCATAACGGACGCCTCTGGACGTAGTACGGAAGTGGTACCTGTCTTCCTTTACCGGGATCTCCCCGCTCAACACATCCAAGCTGAGATATTTGTTCAGTCCGCTAGCTGGCGAACTGGATCTTGCCCTCGTCGGTGACCTCTAACAGTCCGAGAGCCTCGCCGGTCGCGGTCAGCCAGGACACATCGCCGAGCTGCTCCTGGACCGCCTTCTTCAGCTCCACTGGCACCGCCGGCTTGTGCTTGTTGATGCACATGAAGGCTTCGACCTTGAGCTTGGTGTCGTTAGCCAGAAGCGCGCCCTTCTTGGCCGGGGCGAGCGTATCGGTCAGAATGGCCGTCGCGATCTGCTCGGCGTCGAGATCGCTAGCGTCCGCAGCGGGAGCGGTGGTGGTTGCCGGGGCTGGTGCTCCATTCGGTTTGCCGGAGGCGGTAGCGGTGGCCTTGGCCTTGCCCTTCGCCGCCGGTTTCGCCGCTCCCTTCTCGTACGGGAAGGTCTTGATCTCGGTGACCACGAACACGGTCGGGTCGCTGGTCATGTCGTCGCGGAACTTCTTGCGCGTCTCGGTCTTGAAGAAGGCGTACAGCCCCACCAGATCGGTGAAGTACGTACGCTTCAGCACCGCCGGCTTGAATCCCCTCTCGACCAGCGATGCCGTGAACGACATCCACTTGGTCTTGTCATTGAGCTGGAACCCGTCCTGGACCGCGTAGAGGGTGTTCCCCTCCGCGCCCAGCTCGCCGGTCTTGTCGATCGGGTCGGCGTCCAGGTTCCCGTCCGGGTAGTCGCCCGGATGCGCGGCGTCGAGCATCCCGGTATCCCTGCTGGCGCGCTGGATTCCCAACAGCACTTCTTCGGACTGCGTCGCTGCCTTCTGGCCGTCCCCATCTATGTATCGCTGGATGGTGAGCTGTGCGTACAGTCCGGGAGGGTCCTGCGATCCGGCGGGCCGATTGCCGCTCGCTTCCTTGGTGGGCGGGAACTGGAACACCACCGCTTTCGCGTCGGTCACGACGCCCCAGCCGTCCGCGAACGATCCTTTGAAATGGAAAGCGTCTTCCGGGGCGCTTGAAATCTTTGGCATGTTAGTCAATCTCCTTCTAAGTTGGTTTGGTTGTTGGTTGGTTGGTTGCATTCACTCGCGGCGGCGCCGGGGGTACCGCCGCAACCGTGAAAATACGAAAGCCTGGAGGACAATAAGAGCGGCCTTCGGGACCGCAGAGCTGCTTACAGGCGTTATCGAGCAGAAAGGTTTCGGCGCGATCAGTAGCACTGCGAACAGGGCGGCCGCGCATCTGCACGACCTTTTGGGCGGCGTAGTGGAGGCGGTAACCGGGGATTTGCGCGCAACGTTCCTTGATTACACGCTGGGTTTCGTTCGGGAACGGGAACTTGAGGACGATCTGGTACTCGCATTGGTCTTCGGGGAAGTCGAAGCCTTCTTCGACACTCGGCGTAACGAGGATGACCCCATAATCAGCAGCCCGGAATCGCTCCAGGCAAGTGGCAAGCTCACTTCCCTTCGAGTTCCAGATGAATCGTCCAGCGTGACGTGAATGTTGCAGGGCTCTTTGTCCGCGAGCATAACTAACAGTGTGGACGATGCCCTTGCGGTCCAAACGTCGATCGATAATCGCGTCCATCGCTTCGATGACCGCCTGGTAGTCTTCATCGGTACTCCTCCACGACAACTTCCTGGTTGGGATATGGTAGACCGGCGCGTTCGAGGGCGGGAAGACCGCGCCCCAAGAGCGATAGTCATAGGGAACGTCAGAGGGTAAGGTTAGGCGCAGGACGAACTCGTTCAGGCTGGCGCTCATCAAGAGCACGCGCGGGACCCCGCTGAACAATGCCTTGGTGTAGGCCGAGAGCCTGACCGGCTCGAAGGTAACCGCGCCGTGGTCGTCGAACTGCCATACGAAGTTTCCGCTCATGCGCGTGATACGGTAGCAACGCGCGCACAGATCCTTATCGTCGTCGTCCTCGCTGTCGAATAACTTGTCGTACTTCTCTTTGGCCCACTTCTTCCACCCTTCCGGGTCGTCCTCCGACATCGCGCCGTCGCGCGAGAAGCCGGCGCCGGACTTGCCCAGCTCGCTCGCGTAGAGCTTGACCGAGGCGAAGTTACCGAGCTGGGATTCGAGCGCGTGCGCCTCGTCGCAGATCAGCAGTCCGACTGGCCGTCCGTCGCGTTCGAGCGCCTTCGCGTTGTGCTTGCGCGCGTGCAGCCAGTACGAATAGTTGGTGATGATGAGGTCCGCGTCTCTGGCATCCTCGACCGCGTTGGTGTAGTCGCAGCCGGTCGTATTGGAGACGCTGCACTTCTCTTCGTATCCGCGGTCGCAATTGCCATAGTTGGGGCACTTGTAGTTCGCACGACCTCGAATGTCCACCATGCCCATCGGGAAGCCATCGCGCAAGACTTGTTCCTGGAGCGCCTTCGTAGCGACGAGATAGACGGCTTTCACGCCCAGTAGCTTGGCAAGCGAGAGCCCGATCGCTGTTTTACCCGCGCCGGTTGGCAGGCAGGCGGCGGAGACGGAGGCACCGGAGGCACCACAGTCGTTCAGGAGCCAATCCAGACACTCGCGCTGAGGGAGGCGATAGCTGGAGAACTTCTCCGGTAGCCCCAGGTCGGCGGGGGTCAAAGAGTCGAAGATGGAATCGGGAGCCATCGGTCAGAATCTATCCTACCCTAGCGATCTTGATTTGTCAATGTCATAATTCAATCTTCCCATCCGGTACGCAGGAGTGCTTGCGCGCTCTCGCTCAGTAACCATAGTCCGCCGCCATCCGACCGGTCGCACGCCACGAGGCCATGCATACGCAGGTCTTCAAGTGTCCGGCGCGTGGCGTTGACCGATATCCCGATCTCGTGCGATATCTCACTGAGCCCGCGCGATCCCTGTTCGAGCATGTGAATCGCCGCGCTCCTGGTCGCAGGCATCGAATCCATCGCGCACTGCGCCAAGACCTTCCCGATCTCGGCCGGTGTACATCCTACACGCTCCATTCCGCGCAACAACTGTGCAAAGGTATTTGCCAGGCGCGGACCCAGAGCCGAGCGTGTAATTCCGCTGATCTCGTTCTTGGCGTACCTGTCTCTCTGCACACCAGACCGTCCGCGTGCGCAGAACTGCGCCAGGGCCATGATCCGGCGCTTCTCGCTCTCCAGTAGCGGCCGTGGCGACTGTGTCTCATGCCAGTTCAGGTCCATCTCGACCGACCATATCTGGAACAGATCGGCGATCCGATCCGTCTTATCGGTCCCGTCCGGGTTGTCGAGTGCGCTCGCGATCTCGTGATACCCGGTCGATACCGGATAGCGGTAGTAAACGCAGCGCTCGCCCATCTCGGCGTTCGCCTGCTGGTTGTCCGGGTGGTCGATCACGTCCGTGCAGGCGGCCAGGAAACCGATCCGGCCACGGTAGGAGAGAGTCTTGCCGCCGTCTGTCCCGACCTCGCGCTGATAGTGCTGGTCGTGCAGCATCCCGATCGCACCCAACGTCTGTCTACTGGAGGCAGCGTCAGCAGCGAGGACGGTCCTGGCGAAGTCGAGCATGACGAGCGCGCCGCGGTGGAACCCCGAGTCGTCCGAGATCATGTCGCAGAGCATCCCACCCGTCGCGTCCTGCGCCTTGTCTTTCGCGCGAGTACCCGAGAGCATGGCGGCCTTGCCGGATAGATCGCCGCACTCGCGGATACCTGGCAGCCCCAGCAGTGGCTTCAGTAACTCAGTCTTCCCGCTCTCCGGTGGTCCGATCAGCATCAGCCAGACCGGGTAGCCGCGCATACTGTTAGCGATGAGGGCGCCGCAGACGGCATAGAGCGGAGACGGATCTGGGAAGTAGAGGAGGGACTGGATCGCGGAGGCGAGCCTGTGTATTGGCGTGCGCGGGTTCGCGAGCGGTGAGTTGGTACTGCTGACCAGGAACGGGCGGGCGCGCCCTAACTTACCATTCGACGATGATCTGTCCGACGATGATCTGTCCGATGGCAGTTCGAGTGGCGGTTCGAGCGAGTTGTGACCGAGCGCGGCGGCTTCTCGATTCACTTACAAAGTCCAGGTAACGGAAATGAAATAGACGACAGGGACGAACCTAGCACTAACTGACCAGATAGTGCAATAGGTAAGTGAGATTTACTTGCGCGCGGTCTTCTTCTTTGCGGTCGGCTTCTTGGGAGCGGGCTTCGCTTTAGCTTTCGACAGTGCTGCGTTGCGACGAGCCTGCTTCGACGCCTTCGCGGTCTTCTTGACCGCCTTCGTCACTTTCGCCGCCGGCTTGTGTACCAGATGCGCCGTCTTCTCCAGTTGCGCCTCGACCAACTGCGCGATCTGGTTCCAGTGACCGAGCACTTCCTTGTCTCCGGCATCCCCTCTCCACCACTGTTCCGATAGAACGGTGACGAAGTTGCGCATGATATCCGGGTAGGCCGGCGACTTCATCTGGTCGTAGATCCGGCGGAGATCAGGAACTCCACGCTGAAGCGTCTTGCCGGTAGCGCGCTCGGCTTTCTCTTCCTTCGCCGCTTGCTTCACATGGCGCGTCTCGACCTTCGCTTTCTTCTCCGCCGCGACCCGCTCCTTGTGCTTGCGTTGCTCCTGTTTCATCCATTCCGGGGTTTTGACCCGGTCAGAAGGCTTCGAGGTCGCCTGCTGGGATGCCCCGCGCCGCGCATTAGCTCTTGCTGGTGCCTCTGACGGCGAATCCGGCGTACTTGGCGGCTCGGCGGCGCTTTCTAACGGCTGGGAGGGCGATTCGGCTTCCGCGATCTCTGCCGCCCGCTCCAGGACCTTGCCTGCCTTCTCGGGCTTGACGTGCGAGAGGGTGTAGAACGCGGCCTCGGCCCCGACCTCGCCGCTCGCCACTTGTGCCAGCAGCCGGTCGTAGGCGTCCGTGTCCATGCCCTCGGGAGGCGCGAGCAGTTTGTCGTGCTGGCTGACCTGCGCTCGACTCACTCCGAGGTAGGCTGCGACTTCCTTCGTGCCTTCCCACGAGTTCAGCTTGCGCAGCTCGGCGCACAGGTGCGCGAACTGGACGTGCGAGAGTCCCTTGCGCTTGAGGTTCGCGTGGATCGCGAGCCGGAGCGGGTCCACGTCTCCGGTCACCACGGCGCAGGCCAGGCTGAATGGCTGTTCGTCGGTGTCGAGCGTGAGCGCGGCCTTCCAGCGCCGGTAGCCGTCGATCAGCCAGTAACCATCCGCGCGCCTCTCGACGATCACCGGGACGATCTGGCCGAGTTCGCGCAGGTCTTTCGCCAGTTCGGAGAGCGATGCCTCGGAATCGGCGGTCTCCGGGCCGGGACGCGCGGCATGGACGTGCACCGGGTCGATGCGGATCTGCTCGGGACGCAGCAGGACGAACGGGGAATCGCCTGCGGGGGACAGGGCTTGGTTTTCAGCCGACTCGTTTCCAGGCAGGCTTACTGCCGGGTTTTCGCTTACGACGGTTTCGACTCTTGGCATTTTCGACCTCTGGCTCCGATTTCGTTTTCGTTTTCTTCCGCGCCTGGTAGAGCAGCGCGACCTGATCGAGCGTCCAGCCCATCAGCGCAGCCAGTCTCTCCGCCACGGCCATCGACGGTTTGTTGTGGCCGTTCATGATCCGGCCCACGTAGGTGGGCGAGATGCCAAGGGCTTGTCCGAGAACCTGGTAGTTCAGGTCTTGGAACAGGCGAGGCTTGGCCCCACGGGCGGATATGGCGCGGCGCGGCACGATCTTGGACGGCGCCGGTACGAGCGGGTTGGAGTGCTCAGTCAACACGGACAGTATCGCATATCGGGATTTCAGCAGTCAAGAATAAAGTTGAGGACCCGAGCAGCCGATGGCGCCGCGGTCGAGATCGAGGAATCGGAGGGACGCTTGTAGAGCCTACACGGAACATGGTCATCTACTCTATACATCGCTTTGAATGGCTCCCACCCTAACACAAGAGATTTCCCCTCCTGATACGTGTGCTCTCTTACTACTACGGAGGGATTCTTCTGTGTTAGGGGTGGATTGACTTAGGATGATGTATAGAGTAGACTGCTTACATGAGTAAGTCTATTGTTTTCATAGCCGGTCAGAAATTGGCAGGAACCATGCTTACTGTACTGGGTCCCGTGAACGATACTTGGCGTGTGGTGGAATGCCTGTGTGACTGTGGCAACATTGTCCAGCTTCCGTACCAGCAGCTCTACTACGGGAAGTATTCTTGCGGGTGTACGAGACGTGGCCGCAAGTGCATCTTCCATCTTGGGGATCGCGTCGAAGGGACAATGCTTACGATTGTGCGGCCTCTTCGACCGGATTCCTGGCGCATCGTCGTCTGTAAATGCGATTGCGGAAAAGTAGTCGAACTGCTCTACAACACGTTGTTCAGCGGACGCTACTCGTGCGGTTGCACCAGGAAAACACGTACCGATGCGGTCGATTATACGGGCATGACGGTCCACAACGGCAAGGGCAATCGAGGGTATGGCCGGCGTATCACGATCCTCTACCAAAATGAGGAGCAGCGCTGGGTGTACGTATGCGAGTGTTGTGCCGAGACCTTTGTGCTGCCTCGGGGCATGGAGCGGGGGATCAAGGCGGGACTCAAGGATATCGCTGTCGAGACCTGCCCGAACTTCAAGGAATACTATCCTGCCGATCACATTGAGCGGTTGCACAACGCCTACATGGCAGAGTACGGCGTAAGCCTGTTCTATTTATACAGGCTTACCACCGGCGCGTCGAGGGACCGGTTGGCGGAGGAACTCGCTCCTTACTACGAGCGCAGGAACGTAAAGTACAAACGGCGCGGTGGGGTCAGCGGGTTCTACGGGTTCCCAACCAAGTCAGCCCCAAAATCCGACGCCAATAGTTTCATCGTGGCCGACGACACCGTTACTGAGCTTGTGCCGGTAGACCCGGACGGATTCACGGAGCTTGATAGTGCCGCCGCCGTCGGTGTAGAGCCTACAAGCGAATGAAGTCGCCGGCGTTCGCCTCTTCGCCGGTCTGGGTGTAGAGTTCGGTCGTTCGCGCGCTCGCGTGACCTAGCGAGTGCTGGATGACCTCTATCGGTGCGCCGCCCAGCCGGGCTAGTTTGGCGTGAGTCCGGCGCAGGTCGTGAGGGTTCAGGTCGGGTATTCCGATCGCGGCGCCGTAGCGCTGTACGATGTCGCGCACGGAGGTAGTAGAGAGCGAGCCGTTCAGAGAGCCTGAGAGCGAGAAAGAGCGGAGCAGTAGCAGGGGCTTGTTAGGCATATGCCTCCATGATCTTCTTACTAGCTTCGCGTGCTTCGGGAGGCATCGAACCTAACTCGAAGTTCCAGTCAGGATGTTCGGTTAGTGCCAGTTCTAAGATTCTCTTCGCGCGGCCGAAAGCCATGGTCTTCGACCCTAAGCCGCGCCCGCTCTTTACATGTGTCACGTTCCAGCCGGCCTTCGGTTTCACGACACTTTCGCCGTCTGTCCAATCGGACTTTGTGCCGTTCTGGGTTAGTGCTAGGCCGCAGCCACTCGGATGTGCAATGACCATACCTTCATCTCGCCGTTTCAGTCGTGCGTTGTAGTATGCTTCCGCGCTCCATTCGGCATCGAGCGGGTTTGGGTGCCAGCCGTTCGAGCGCTTATCGACTGGCGGTTTCGGAAAGTTCTTAACCGTTGCGGGAATCCGATGCGAGTCCTCTACTATGATCGTCGCGGCGAGCGCGATCAGTTCTGTCCGTTCGATTGGAGCCGGGTCCCAGACGGTAGCCCAATCGCGCGCTTCCGGGTGGCTCCTCTGGTATTCCCACCAATCGTCTACCGCTATGTGTGTCTGTCCGTCGTGGCTCACGCGCCACTGAAGCGAGCCGGAGTAGTCTAGCTTAGTCTCGTACTTGCGCTCCCACGAGAGCATGTAGTGGATGCCCGCCGCATCGCAGGCGAGCGCCAAGCGCAGAACGAACCGAGCCTGCGACGTGATCGGCTCAGGTTTGCGACAATGGCCATGTTCGTGCCGTCTCTCGACCGCCTTTATCCATGCTGTTGATCTGTGCATTGCTTTGTCTCCTCGATCCACTCCGCAATCAGTTGTGCCGCCCAGCCAGGAACGCTGACGCTCCTGACTCTGCCGCCCTTGCCTACCAGATTCCTGATAAGCATCCGGCCATCCCTGGTGACTAGCTGGTCGGTGGTTAGTGCCACGGCTTCAGCTCTCCGAAGTCCACACCCTACCAGGAGCGCGAGCAGACACCGGTCGCGTCGCCCGATAGCCGTAGTCGGGTCCGGCGCCGCCAGTAGTGCCACAGTCTGCTGCTCATTGAGCCAGCGGCCGACGCGCACACCTGCTGTTTTCTTTCCCTTGATCCGCTCGATTTGTGCCGCTTGTTCTTGGGCGATCCAGCCGAGATCCGCTGCTTCACCGGCCAGCTTCTTGAGCGCGGCGAGCGCCTGGTTACGCACTTGTGCCGAGCAACCGGCCAGCTCCAAGGCGCGGAGGTACCGTTTGACGCTCTCGCGGTCTAATGCAGTTGTGCCGTCTCGCCAGCGCAGCCAAGCGCGGATGCGCGACTCGTAGACCCGGCGAGTCGTGGCGGCCAGGCCCGATAGTGCCGTGGAGATGGCACGCTCTTGGAGCGAGTCACAGGGCGGTACGAGGGCGATAGCGTCCATCGTCGTCACTTGTTCTCTCCTACGCCGTGGGAACGCAGATACCCTCTCTGCCATAGTCGTCCGTCTTCCCACTGGGGACCGTAATCTTGACCGTGATGCCGCGCGGGTCTCCCGAGAAAATCACGCCGAATCCCTGCCCGAGTCCAGCCACAATCGCGCTGATGCGCTTCTCTAGCTGTGCCTCGCGCTTCTTGCACCATTTCGCGTGGCGGTCGTAGATCCGTTGCAGCTTGTCGTTGGGCAGGTTCGCCTGTGCGTATGGCGTCAGCTCCGGCCCGTTGCACACGGCCTTTTGGATGTGCGCATAGGTCTTGCTGTGACGGCATAGCAGCCGCGCGGCTACAAGCGCATAGGGCCTTTGTGCCGGCCGCAAGTAATCCTCTATGCCTAGTTGCAGTTCCGCCTCATTCTGTAGCAGCGTTTCAAACGCAGTACGTGCTTCAGACTCTTTCCGCGTCATGATTTTGTCCTCTCTTCTGTTCCTTCCCGCGATATAGCCGCCGGTTGTAGTGCCGTCATCTCTCGCCGCCTCCCAGCGGCTCGCTTGTCCAGGTGGCCGGACTCTATACCGGAGTCCGGGCCGGTCGGGTGCTACTCGCGCCCGCCGATTGTTCCTCTGTGCGTGGTCACGATGTTGTATTCGTATGGAAACTCCGACAGGTTCGCTAGCAGCCAGTCTAGATCCGCGTCCGCTTCGAGCGCCTTACTCCATCCAAACGTGAACAGGGCTTTGTGGCTGTAGTAAATGAGATTGTGCAGGATGCGAACCGGGCAACCGTGAACAAACAGCCAGTTTTTGCCGTGGTACTCGGTGTACAGTTCCGCCGTCTTCTTGTCGAAATTCTCTTTCAGGTTCGCGCCGTACTTCTCCCGTGCGACGCGGGCGCGCTCGCTGCCCTTGCCGCTCTGTTCTGCCTGATAGATCGGCATCAGTTCTGCCGTTTCCTCTGGCGTCAGCGGAGCGAACGTCTGATGTAGCACGGGCTCGATGCGGGTGAGATGCAAGTCCTCCGCCTTGAGGTACTCGCTGCCCAAGCAGGCATGGCAGAACGCGGGTGGAGCTGGCACGTCGCGCTTATCGTATTGCTTGCCGCAGTACCCGCATTTCAGCCGGTTCGAGCGGACCTCGATCATTTCGGGCGTCATGTCGAGGTAGTGCCCGCGCTTGAGATACTGATTGCCACAGGGCCGGTAGTCCTGTGCCCAGTCGAACACCCGAAGCCCCTTGTCGCTGACGCCTTCGACGGGCGCGGTGTTCCATTGGTTGTCAAACACAAAGGCAGTGTCGAGCGTCACGGCGCGGCCATTCCACGCGGGTTGATTGTGGCTGCTCTCGCCGATGGTCTCGAAGCACTTAGTACCTTGTGCTTTCATGCGCTCGCGTAGTGCCTTGTAGTCCGCCGCGCCTTTTGGCTCGTTGACGTAAAAACTGTAGGTGTGAATCGTTGTTTGCATGGCTTCATTCCTCGTCAGATTCTCCGCGCGAATCGGCACGCGGGCCGGTTGTGCTAGTTGAAAAATCGTTCCAACTTTTTCGCCCCATTGGAGCGCCGTACTGACAATTGCATTTCGGTGTGAGGTCCATACGGTTAGTCCTCGTCCTCTACTCCGGCGAGCAGATGCACTTCGGGCCAATCTTGGCAGATGCCTTGCCAGTAGCACTTCAATATCAGTGTGAGCATGACCAACGATACCATTACGACACTGACATGTCAAGGATTATAATACGTGTGATATCAATAGTGTATGTAGGACGTACAAGACTGTGGAGGCGAAACGTAGGGGAATTATATACATGGCTACATCTAAACTGAAAAGGCAAGGGGTTATCCCTTGCCCTTCCGCGCGGCCTTTTTTTTCCGTTTCTTGGCCGCTTTCGCCTTCAGTTTCGGATGATAGTTCAGCACCATATCTGCGATCTTTCCAAGTTCCTCGGGAGGCTTCATGCTGTGAGCCTCCGATACGTAATCCGCTTGCCCTTCGTCGCGTCAACGAAGCTATCCAGCCGCCGCGTGGTGTGGTTGGCGACGTTCCCCTCGTTAAGCCGGAAGGTGAACTCATCAACGTATCGAGCCAGATGCTTTTTGCTCGCGTGGTGATAGACGCCGTGCAGTCCGCGCTTCAGGACCGCCCAGACGCTCTCAATGCTGTTCGTGCTGACCGGCCCACGCGCGTACTCTCCCGCGCTGTGATTGACCGTAGCGTGACGGTAGAAGAGCCCGTCCAGGTCGCTGAAGCAGATGTGATCGTCGGTGTAGAGTTGCGCCCCAACTTCCACGTTGCCGTGAATCTCTCCGTGGATATTGTCAAGGGGAATTATATACATGACTCCCGCGCCTAACCACGTTTCTCCTCGCGCTTCTTGCGGCGCTCGCGGCGCTTCGACGCCTTGGTTTTTGACTTCGGGTGGTACGCAAGTACCACGTCAGTTATCGCGTCCAACTCAATCGGAGCCTTGGGCTTCATCGATTCACCTCGAAAAATGCCTTTGCAAAACCAGGGGCTGTCTTCTCACGCTCTCGCTTCCAGGAACTAGACATGCGCGCTATCGTGCCGGACGTGTGACCGCTCGGCATTCTGACAGTCGGGGGAGTTGCCACGATGTTGGTGGGCTCCGGCTTCCGCGCCGTTCCCCAGATGTAGGTCTGCTTCACCCACGGGTCGCCATGTTGCCACGGTTGGAACTGCCAGGCAGGGGCGGGAATCTCCGGCATGAGCTTGCGCTGACGGCCGGGCGGATTCTCCAGCGCCCACCATCCGCGCGCCTTCTGGCAGATTCGGAAGCACGCGCGGAACAGTTTAATGGCTCGCTCGGTTGTCCCATCCGAATCCATCCGAGGCCACCAGCGGGCACCGGGCCGACAGAAGGCGGCGCAGCACGGAGCGGCCAGGACAGCCCACGGGTCGCCGCAAAATCCGTAATGGGGAAGCCAGAACACGTCGTATCCCTGCGTCAAGTCCTTCCCCACACACCACAACCTTTCACCGGCCTGTACCGCTCCGACGGGATACGCGAGGTCAACACGGACGACGGTGTACCCGGCATCGACGTAGGCTTGAGACCAGACGCCAGAGATGTCACACAGGCTGATGACGAGCCGTTCGATCACGCCACCACCTCCGCCGTAAGCTGCTTGTATGTGAGCCGCTTGCCAGCGATGGCGTCGATGAAGGAATCCAGCCGCGCCAACGTGTGCCGTTTCACGTCGCCTTCATTCAGCCGGAACGTGAACTCATCGACGTACCGGGCCAAGTGCTTGGGGCTGACCTGATGGTAAACGCCATGAATCCCGCGCTTCAGAACGGCCCAAACGCTCTCGATGCTGTTGGTGTTGGCCGCTCCCCGCGCGTACTCGCCCGCGCTGTGGTTGACCGTATCGTGCCGAAAGAAGAGCCCGTCCAGGTCGCTGAAAACCATGTGGTCATCGGTGTACAACTGGGTGCCAACTTCAACCGCATCGTGAATCTGGCCGTGGATGGCGTCAAGGCTGCGAACCTCGGTAACCGTGGCCCGCGTCCGGCCTCCGCGTTCGCGCATTCCCAGGACGGCGGTTTTTCCAACGGAGCCGCGCCCGGCGTGGAGCTTCTTGGACTCGTGCTTGTTGGCTTCCTTCCCGCCGAAGAAGGCTTCGTCAATCTCCACGATGCCCTTGAGCTTGTCGGTGGTGTCGGGGCCGCTGCAAGCCTCGCGGAGCCGTCCCAGGATAAACCAGGCGGTCTTCTGAGTGACGCCGATTTCCTTCGCCAACTGCATCGAAGAGATTCCCTTTCGGGCCGTCACCAGCAGGTACATGGCGTAAACCCACTTATTCAGCGG
>Ga0182027_10003053_pt1 | contig 26826 bp, 26 predicted proteins | sample 712E1DmetaG_FD_121300 | JGI IMG/M metagenome (GOLD analysis project Ga0182027, IMG submission 121300) | Permafrost microbial communities from Stordalen Mire, Sweden - 712E1D metaG (Illumina Assembly) | ecosystem: Environmental > Terrestrial > Soil > Wetlands > Permafrost | place: Sweden...
CGTTCGTGGGTGATTGATGGCGGTCCGCCTGTGCCTATTCCGTATGCGTTTGCCAACGGCATATTGAATCCGTTGACTTTTGATTGGGCTGGCGCTTCTTCCCTGCCGCTGCTTGCAGTGATCCTGATCCTTATGCTCTCCGGCCGTCTCAGGTTGAAATGGAGTGGTTTATTAATTTTGTTCTCCGCCTTCCTGTCTTTGGCTTTGAGCGCAGAGCACATTTTCATCCTGGTAAATCTGGGCGTTGGATTTGCGATCCTCGTAATGATTGCCCGCCGCCAAATATCGCTGCGAAAAATTATGTTCTCTTTTTGGGGTCAGCTTCTCGCGGTGGTCATAATTGCCGCGGCGCTCAGCCTTGTGCAGGGAGGAGTGATCACGGAACTAGCCAGGACGTTCGTTCTAGGAACGCCGGGAGTAGGAGCGACCTCTTCGGGAAATTTCTCTTTGCGGTGGCCGCCGGCCTTTTTTGACAGCCATTTCGGGAGTTTATCCTTGACGGATTGGAAGTATCTGATCATTATCCTGGCGGAATGCGGGCCGATCCTGCTTTTATTCCCAATCGTAATATCCCGCTTGAATGGCGATGCTAAGCACAATCGAATCATACAGCTTGGCCTTGGGATTGCCTCGTTTTTTGGAGTGGTGATTCCATTGTTTGTCAGTTACCAGGCGGCTAGGGATATTACCCGGCTCACGGCAATGGGATTAACATTTTGGCTTCTTCTTGCGATTCAACCGATCTGGAGGTTTTTGCAGCGTGCACTGCTTTGGCAAAAGGTTGTCACGTCACTGGGCTATTTGGTCACGATATTTGGCGGCCTTGCATTGCTGGCCTATCAATCTACAGCTATCTTTGCTCCGCAAGTGGCAACCTTTATTTCAAGCATGGATAGCCGTATGAGTCAGGCCTATTGGGATCGTCTTGAGCCGCGCCTTATGGTCTTTGATTCATTGGGGATCCGCGGTCAAACGTTATTCGGACGTCTCTCGATAGATACCATTGATGGATTTCCTCACAGCGAGTTCCTGCCTTATTTAACTGCCCCGGACCCATACCGGCTTCGGAAATTGGGATTTGGTTATATTTACTTGGATAAACGCTATTGGAGTCGCCTTTCCCTAAACTACCAGCAGGCTTTGAATTCTCCCTGTGCTCGGGTGATGAATAGGATGGAAAAAATGAACACTGCCACTGGCGAACTTTTGGATTTTCGCGTCCTGATTGACATTACCAACTGCAAGTAATCGTAAACCTTTCCACCCCCTGTTTCCCGCATCGTGTTATAATTCAACATCTGAATTTTGAATTATGGAATCTGCTAACGACACAACCCGGGAATTATCTTTGTTGGAACAGGTGGAACTTGATCCTGACGTGAACCAGGCTGCGCTGGCCACTCAATTGGGTGTGGCGGTGGGAACCGTCAACTGGCACCTCAAGCGCTTGATTGCAAAGGGCTATGTTAAGGTTCAACGGGCTGAGCGCAAGAAGTTGCGCTATATCATTACGCCGGAAGGCATTGCCTTGCGCGCACGTCTCACCGTGGATTACATTGAGCGTTCGCTGGATGTTTATCGCAAGACCCGCTCGCGCGTCATAAAACATCTGAATACAATCCGTACGGCAGGTTTCAAGAAAGTACGCATTATTGGCGAGGGGGATATTGCCGATATATGCCGTCTTTCCTGTCTTGAACAGGGTGTTGTCATCGTGCAGGATAGGAATGTACCTGCACTTGAGATCAAAGGATACAAAGTTTTCTTGAATATCGGAGAGGACAAATGAAAGCTGAGCGTCATGTCTTGATTACGGGCGGTGCCGGGTATATTGGCTCGCTGCTAACCTCGGAATTGCTGCGCAATAACTATCGGGTGACCGTTGTGGACAACCTCTTATTCGGTGGCGAGTCGCTGCTTGGTTTTTTGCATCACCCTAATTTCCATTTTGCCAAGGCAGATGTAACCGAACCCCACAAGATTAAGGACGTGGTGCGCGATCATTCTGCAAGCGATAACTGGCCCAAGCCCGATGCCGTGGTTCATCTTGCGGCGATTGTCGGATTCCCGGCATGCCAGGCGGTTGGTAAACAAGTGGCCTGGAAGTACAACGTCGAGGCCACCAAAATGGTTTTTGAGCAGGCATCCGCTTTGAGGGCCGAGCGCTTTGTGTTTTCATCCACGTACAGCAATTATGGATTATCGCTGGATGGCAAACCTGTTACCGAAGAATCACCGCTTACGCCGCAATCGTTATATGCCGAGACAAAGATCGCTGCAGAGGAATTTTTGCTTGGACAGAAGGACGCCGCCTGCTCGCCGTTGCTGTTCCGCTTTGCAACCCTATATGGCATCTCGCCGCGCACGCGTTTTGACCTGATCATCAATCAATTCGTTTTGGATGCATTCACCAAACGCCAATTGTTGATTTACCAACGCAGTTATTCGCGTTCCTTTATCCATGTGCGCGATACCGTGCGCGGAATTATGATGGGTTTGGAAGCACCGCAGGAAAAAATCCGCGGGGAAATCTATAACCTCGGCAGCGATGACGGCAACTATACCAAGGACCAGATTGTAAAGCTGGTATTGAGGCGCATGCCTGAAACGGAAGTCGAATATAAGGACCTGACCTTTGGCGGCGACATGCGCGATATCACCGTCTCGTTTGCGAAGGTTAAACGCGAACTTGGATTTGAAACCACCCTGGATGTGGATGATGGTATTCGTGATTTATTATTTGCTTTGAAAACAGGTTTGATCCGCAATCCTTTGGATGAACGTTACCGTAATGCGCAATTCATCGTGCAATGATAACTGGAGAATAACTCGTGACTGAAAATTTTTGGAAGGACAAACGCGTGATCTTAACCGGCGGCGCAGGTTTTCTTGGTTCGTTTGTGACTGAGAAGCTGACACAGCGCGGCGCGGCGGACATCTTCATTCCGCACATCGAGGAATACAATTTGGTTGATCCTGGTGATATCCGCCGCATGTATGATAATGCGACGAAGGGCGTAAACCCCGGGAATGTGGTTGTTATTCATTTAGCGGCGCATGTTGGGGGCATCGGCGCCAACCGCGAGCATCCCGCCGAATTTTTCTATGACAATTTGATGATGGGTGTTGAGTTAATGCATCAGGCCTATAAACGCGGGATTGGTAAGTTTGTCGCAATTGGAACGGTGTGTGCCTACCCCAAGTTCACACCGGTTCCGTTCAAGGAAGATGATTTGTGGATCGGCTATCCCGAGGAAACTAATGCCCCATATGGACTGGCTAAGAAAATGCTGCTGGTGCAGGCTCAATCGTATCGCCAGCAATATGGTTTTAATGCGATTTATCTTTTGCCGGTCAATCTCTACGGGCCGCGCGATAATTTTGACTTGCGGTCCTCGCACGTCATTCCGGCATTGATCCGCAAATCCGTGGAAGCCAGGGAACGCGGTGAAAAGGAATTGCTGGTGTGGGGCGATGGTTCTCCGACGCGTGAATTCTTGTACGTGGAGGATGCGGCGGATGGAATCGTTACCGCCGCAGAAAAATATAATGGCTCAGAACCCGTCAATCTTGGGTCGGGCTATGAGATTTCGATCAAGGATTTGACCGGGTTGATCGTGCGTCAGACCGGTTTCGAGGGAAAGCTGGTTTGGCAGACTGATAAACCGAACGGCCAGCCGCGTCGAGGCCTGGATGTAAGCCGGGCCAGGGAGTATTTTGGGTGGAGCGCACAAGTCCCCTTTGAAGAAGGGATGCACCGCACCATAGAGTGGTTCAAGGAAAATCGTTCAAAGATCAAATAATTATGGCAAAATCAACCGAACTTGTTCGTCAACCTGAAACAATCTATATTAAGCCTTCCACCGGCCTGACCGCACTCAATTTGCGCGACCTGTGGGTTTATCGTGAGCTGGTCTATTTCATGATCTGGCGCGATATCAAAGTACGCTATAAACAGACCATCCTGGGCGCGGCATGGGCGGTCATCCAACCCGTGCTGACCATGCTGGTATTCAACTTCATCTTTGGCAGCATCGCCAAAGTCCCGACCGATGGCATTCCGTATCCGATTTTTTCTTACACTGCGCTTTTGCCATGGGGCTTGTTCAGCGCGGCGTTGAACAATGCCAGCCGTTCACTGACGACGAACACGAGCATGGTGACCAAGATTTATTTCCCGCGTCTCGTGCTTCCATTGGCTTCGGTGCTGGGAAACCTGGTGGATTTTGCAATTGCATTTTTGATCCTGATCGTGATGATGATCTATTACAAAGTAACACCCACTGCCGCAATCTGGACCTTGCCGCTGTTCATCCTCCTTTCGATCATAGCCGCCCTGGGCGTTTCGCTATGGCTGGCCGCCATCAACGTTCAATATCGCGACGTGAACTATATCCTGCCCTTCCTGACTCAATTCTGGATGTTTGTTACGCCTGTGGCTTATTCATCCCAAGTGATTTCTCCCAAGTGGCAGATCGTTTATTCGCTCAACCCAATGGCCGGAGTGGTCAACGGTTTTCGTTGGGCGTTACTCGGCACACCAACCGGACCCAATTTGCAACTGATTGTTTCGGTGGGCGTTACTCTGGTTATCCTCGTTACCGGTTTATTCTACTTCCGCTACATGGAGCGGACGTTTGCGGATATGATCTAACATGGCTACAGCTATTCGAGTTGATCACTTGGGCAAACGTTATCGCATCGGTGCGATGCAGACCCGATTCCATTATGGAATGCTCCGCGATGTATTGATGGATGTGGCGATGACGCCGGTGCATGTTTTTCGATCCATGACCGGCAAGTCCATGCGCGGCGCTGAAAACTTTTCCTACATTTGGGCGCTCAACGATGTTTCGTTCGATGTTCAAGAAGGACAAGTGCTGGGCATCATCGGACGCAACGGCGCAGGCAAAAGCACCTTGCTCAAAATCTTGGCGCGCGTCACCGAACCGACGAAGGGATCGGTCTCCGTGCGCGGACGGGTTGGTTCGCTGCTCGAGGTTGGCACCGGCTTTCATCCGGAGTTAACGGGACGCGAAAACATCTATCTCAACGGCGCGGTGCTTGGTATGAGGCGCGGCGAGACCGAAAGAAAGTTCGATGAGATCGTGGCTTTCTCCGAGGTCGAGCAGTTCATAGATACCCCGGTCAAACGCTATTCGTCCGGTATGTATCTGCGGCTGGCATTTGCAGTCGCCGCGCATCTTGAACCGGAAATCCTTGTTGTGGATGAAGTCCTCGCAGTGGGCGATGCCGAGTTCCAAAAGAAATGTCTCGGCAAGATGGGCGATGTTGCGCAACAGGGACGAACGGTTTTGTTTGTCAGCCACAATATGTCTGCCGTGCTACGCCTGACGCAGGAAGCGCTTGTGATTGATAAGGGACGCTTGATGATGCGCGCTCCCACCACTGAAGCCGTGGATTATTATCTTTCCGCCGGACACGCCGATGCTGGTGAACGTATCTGGGAAGCGGATGAAGTGCCTCCGATGGCCGCCCCGTTCACGCCCATCTCTTTACGATTGAAAGATATGCGCGGGAATATCGTGGATACGCTTCGCTCGACCGAATCGGCTGCCATTGAATTTGAATATAAACTCAGCGCGCCGACTACTGGCTTGCGCGTTGGCTTTTATCTCAGCACCATGCGCGGCGATTATGTATTGACCTCGTTCGATACCGATGAACCCGAAAAGTTTGAGAAGTTCAGTGCGCGCAAAGCCGGACGATATGTCAGCCGCTGTATCATTCCCGCCGACCTGTTCAACGAAGGCCGTTATTCGCTGGGAGTCAACGCCAGTTCGTTTGCAGTCCGCCGTTATTTCATGGATGAGAATGCACTGGCCTTTAACGTGGACATTTCCGGCGCTCCGGGAACCCATTGGCCTGAACAGCGCGCCGGGCCGATCCGCCCGCGTCTTGAATGGAAGATCGAGAAGGTTGAGTAATTCGTCGCACAGACTGCCGGGAATGCGGATGGAAAAACATCCGTTCGCTTGATGTTCCCGGCGGTGGACCATGCCATGATCAATAAAAACGCGCTTCGATCCATACTTGGCGATTTGCCTTTTACTGCCGAACTTGATTGGGTGATTCGGCGCAAGAATCGCGTCCGTAATGATCACTTCTCCTTGGAGCGCTTGCAGAAATCCCTGCCAGAGGCAATGAAAACGGCGGAGAAATTCGCTTTATCCGCGCAACCCGGTAAAAAGATTTTATTCTTCGCGACCTTGCATTATTGGATTGAACAGTCGGCATATATTTCCCTTGTGCTGGCCGGGCTTGGCCATAAGGTTGCACTGATGACCCTGCCTTATTCCGAATGGCATAAGCGCATGGATAACTTCACCCAGCGCCAGCGTCTTCTGCATGCGCGCGATACATTGAAACCGATTGAGCCGCTGGTCGAACATGTATCCATGCTCGATCTTAAAGACTCTGCACTGTTGCCCGATACATTGCGCGCGGACATCGAACAGATCAGCTTGTGGGACACTCAATATACGCTGATGCGCGAAGAAGTAAACATGAACGGCGCCTCCGATCGCGGGGTATATGATTTGCGTCTGGAACGCAACTCCTTTGCCGCGCGGGTTGCGTTGGCATGGATGCAGGCCAACCGGCCCGATGTTGTCCTTGTTCCCAACGGCTTGATCCTGGAAATGGGGATTATCTTTCGCACGGCGCGTTATCTCAACATTCCAACCATGACCTTCGAGTTCAACGATCAACGCGAGCAGATTTGGCTGGCGCAAAATTCATCCATCATGCGGCAGGAAACGGATTACCTGGTCGAAGCGCGCTGTAAGCTTCCGATGACGGATGCCATGTACGAGCGCCTTGCCGATTTGGAAAATGCGCGCCGCGGTGCGCGTGTTTGGGGTAAATCCAAACGCTTGTGGCAATATGTCTCATCGCAGGGCGCGGAGGCGACCAGGAAAATGATCGGCCTCGATGATCGCCCGGTCGTGATGCTGGCGGCAAATGTTTTAGGCGATAGCCTCACGCTCGGGCGCAACATATTCGCTGGGTCGATGACGGAGTGGATTACACGCACGGTCCAGTTTTTTGCGAACCGCCCCGATGTCCAGTTGGTCATCCGGGTGCATCCCGGAGAAACCATTGTGCCAAAGGCCAAATCCATGGCGCAGGTGGTGCGTGGGGCCTTGCCAACCCTGCCCGAACACATTCACCTGATTGCCGCTTCCGATAAGGTCAATACGTATGATTTGATCGAGATTGCGGGTTTGGGTCTCGCCTACACAACCACCGTTGGGCTTGAGACCGCCATGAATGATCTTCCCGTGATCTCGTGTGGACAAACGCATTATCGTGGTCGCGGTTTCACGCTCGATCCGAATTCATGGGATGAATATTTTGTAACACTTAATAAGGTTTTATCGGATCTGCCCGCCCATCGCTTGAATGAGGCCCTGGTCGAATCCGCATGGAACTATGCCTACCGTTTTTTCTTTGAATATGCCCGTCCGTTTCCGTGGCGCTTGATGAACTTCTGGGATGACCTCGCCGTGTGGCCGTTGGAGAAAGTTCTGGGACCACAAGGTCAGGATGAGTTCGGTGAGACGTTCGGTTTTTTGGTTGGCGAACCGTTCACCTGGGGTGCAAAGTCTTCAGACTTTGCAGGTTCATCTTCATCGCGGCGCCCCCAGTCGCCACAGTCCGGGAACTGATGGCAGAAAACACCAAGCAGCAGGTACGCGAGTTTTATGACCAGATCGGATGGTCGCAGATCGGCGAAGGCTTGTATCAAAATGCACGCTATGAAGACCTGCGTCCGGTTACGCGCGACTACATCCATCGCTGTCATTTGCGCGTCAATCGGCATATCGCTCCACACGGCGACCTTTTGTTGGATGCCGGTTCCGGTCCGGTTCAATGGCCTGAATATCTGACGTATTCCGAAGGCTATCATTTCCGCGTTTGTCTGGATATATCCATCACCGCCTTGAAAGAAGCGCGGACGCGGCTGGGTACGAAAGGTTTGTATGTCGTTGCAGATATTGCCAACCTGCCCTTCAAGCCAGACGTGTTCGATGGCATCGTCTCGATGCACACTATTCATCATTTGCCGTTGGGCGATCATCGTGCCGCGTATCTTGAATTGCACCGGGTGCTTAAATCGAACCGTTCTGCAGCCATCGTTAACGGATGGGATCATCCCCGCTTGATGTGGGTCACACGGCCCTTGGTTCGTCTGATTCGGTTTCTCCGCAACGGGAGTTTTGGCAAGCGAAAGAAGAACTGGCTGGCCGAAGACGAACAGGAGGGCACATTCGTAAGGAAACTGACGCCTGGCTGGCTCAAGCATGAATTGCATGATATGGAATTTGAAATTTTCGCCTGGCGCAGTCTTGGTACGGTGTTTCTCAAAACGCTGGTTAATCCGCGTTGGGGAGGCAAAACATTTTTGCGTTTTGTCTTTTGGCTTGAAGACAGGTTCCCGCGTTTCTTTGGCGAGTATGGGCAATATCCGTTGATTGTCCTTCGTAAAACGGAAGCCGGGTGAAGATGGAGTTGGAACTGGATATCCCCGATAGTGCCAGCCAATGGTTCAAGTTGAGGAAGAACCCGCGCCTGTTTTTTTGGTGGTTCTTTCATCGTGCTACCACCCATTTGCGTGTCCTGCCGGATTTTCTTGTGATTGGCGTGATGAAAGGCGGCACGACTTCGTTCTTTAATTACCTGGCACAACATCCTCAAATTCATCCGCCGTTTCGTAAGGAGATCAAATTCTTCGATATCCATTATTTGCAGGGGCTGGACTGGTATCGTGCCCACTTCCCAATGCGCTTCAAGATGAAGCCCGGCATGATCACGGGGGAAGCGACTCCTTATTACATCTTTCATCCCACCGCGCCGAACCGCGTGGCAAAAGTTTTACCAAATGTGCGGCTGATCGCCTTGCTCCGCAACCCTGTGGATCGTGCCTATTCCCATTACAATCACATGCTGCGCGTGGGCAGGGAATCTCTGCCTTTTGAAGAAGCCATCGCGATGGAGGCGGAGCGCTTGAACGGCGAGGAGGAAAAGATCATCGCCGACCCTCGCTACTCCACCTTCAACCATCTGCATTATTCCTACCTCGCACGCGGCAGGTATATCGAACAACTCAAAAAATGGTTAGCGATTTTTTCGCGTCAACAAATCCTGATCCTTGCCAGCGAAGAGTTATATGCTTCGCCGGCCACAACGTATCGCAAAGCGGTGGCATTTCTCGGACTATCTGCTTGGGATCCGGATAATTTTTCGGTTTACAAACAAGGCGTTTATGAGCAAATGCCTGTCTCCATTCGCCGGCACTTAATGGATTATTATCGGCCTTATAACCAAAGGCTGTACGATTGTTTGAATATGACCTTTGATTGGGATAAATAAGCATGTCGAAATTTACAGACCAGCAATTTCTGAAGACCGATCAATACCGTGATTCCACAAATCTTGATGCCCGTTTGAAGATTCACCGTCGTTTCAGTACAAACTCTTATGGTTGGTTCAACTGGGTCTTCGACACGCTCTTAAAACTGCCCATGGATGCAAAAATCCTGGAATTGGGATGCGGCCCTGCATATATGTGGAAGGAATGTGCAAACCGGATTCCCGCAGGTTGGGATATCACTCTCAGTGATTTGTCGTCAGGCATGGTGGATTCTGCTTGGCGGAATCTGGTAACGACAGGAAGAAATTTCAAATTCAAGGAAATGGATGCTCAATCTATTCTCAATGAAGATGAGATGTTCGATTCGGTCATTGCCAACCATATGTTGTATCATGTGCCCGACCGGACAAAAGCGCTCGCAGAAATAAAACGCGTTTTGAAACCGGGAGGCCGTTTCATTGCAACGACTGTTGGCAACCTCCACTTGCAGGAAATGAACGACTGGTTGCGTCAGGTGAGTCTGGATAAATCATATGAATCTATGACGGATTCTTTTACACTGGAAAATGGCCTGGAACAGTTGAAGTCATTCTTTTCTCATGTCACACTGACGTGCTATCCCGATAACCTGCAGGTGACGGAAGTTGAGCCAATCATGGCTTATATTCGCTCAACCATTCGGGACTCAGAATTAGCAGAAGATGAAATTGCAAAAATTAGACAGGATTTGCAAACAGAACTGAGAGAAAAAGGTATGATTTTCATTCGAAAAGACTCTGGCCTGTTTGAAGCCGAGAAATAAGAGGTTAGGATGAACTGGAAAAATCAGGTTGTTTTGGTAACAGGTGGCACGGGTTCCTTTGGCAAGAAGTTTGTCGAGATCATGCTCAAGGACTTCAAGCCAAAGAAGATCATCATCTACAGCCGCGACGAGTTGAAACAATATGAAATGCAGTCTTCGGGCTTCGATCATCCCTCCCTGCGCTATTTCATCGGCGATGTGCGCGACCGCGAGAGGTTGATCCGGGCCATGCAGGGCGTGGATATGGTGATACATGCCGCCGCGCTCAAGCAGGTTCCGGCCTGTGAGTACAACCCGATGGAGGCCGTCAAAACCAATATCATGGGTACCAGCAACGTGGTCGAGGCTGCGCTGGATGCGGGTGTGAAGAAAGTGATGGCGCTGAGCACGGATAAAGCCGTCAATCCGATAAATCTTTATGGTGCCACGAAACTTGCAGCGGAGAAGTTGACCGTTCAAAGTAATGCCTATGCCGCAGGATCGGCAACCCGCTATTCGTGCGTTCGCTACGGGAATGTAGTCGGGAGCCGCGGTTCGGTTGTGCCGGTCTTTCTTAAACAGCGCGAATCCGGCAAGGTCACCATCACCGATGAGCGCATGACTCGCTTTTGGTTGTCGCTGGAACAGGGCGTGCGCTTTGTGGTTTCCTGCATTGAGCAAATGGAAGGAGGTGAGGTCTTCGTACCGAAGATACCCAGCATGAAGGTCGCCGATCTTGCAAAAGCCATCGCGCCGGATGCGAATGTGAATATCATCGGCATCCGTCCGGGCGAAAAACTGCATGAAGTCCTGATCTCCGAAGATGAAGCGCGCAACACCGTTGAGTTGGATGCGATGTTTGTCGTCCAACCGGCGGAGGCGTTTTGGTTTGGCTATTCCTGGCAGAAGCGCGGCAAACTGCTTTCAGGTGGATACCGTTATTCGAGCGACAACAACCGGGAATGGCTGGACGTGAATGGCATACGGAAATTCGTCGAGCCGTTCGAGAAGTTGTATGCAGCGGGAAAATTGGAAGGATAAATTGCGTTTCGCGATTTGACGTTTGAAAAAACAAAAAACGCAAAATGGAATGAGTGATTTGAGATGTTGATATGAAAATCTTGATCACCGGTTCAAGCGGACTCCTCGGCCTCAACCTGGCTTTGGATGCAATGCGTTCACATCAAATCATCGGCGCGGATCGCGATACGCTCGCGTCTGTACCCTTTGAATTGATCAACGCGGATCTTCTTGCTACGGACGCGGTACGGCGCATCCTTGTTGAATCCAAACCGGAGGCCGTTATCCATTGCGCCGCGCTTGCAAATGTGGATGCCTGCGAAACAAATCCTGAGCTTGCCTATCGGATGAATGCAGATTTGCCGGCGCGCTTGGCAGATGTTTGTGCTCGGCAAAAAGTGCGTCTCATCCATATTTCGACCGATGCGGTCTTCGACGGGCAAAAGGATGGCATTTATACGGAAGGTGACGCGCCGAACCCGCAGGGCGTGTACGCACAAACCAAACTGGATGGCGAGCGCGCCGTTTTACGGGTGAATCCGATGGCGGTTGTGGCGCGTGTCAATTTTTATGGTTGGTCGTTGAGCGGCAGGCGAAGTTTATCCGAGTTCTTTGTTAATAATCTGGGCAGTGGGAAGAGTGTCAACGGTTTCACCGATGTGATCTTTTGTCCGATGTTGGTAAACCACCTTGGCAGGCTTCTGATCGCCATGCTGGAACAGGGCTTGCATGGCCTATATCACGTGGTTGGACCGCAAGCGATGAGCAAATATCAATTTGGCATCGAGATCGCGCGTAAGTTTGGGTTGAAGGAAAGCCTGATATCACCTCAGTCTGTGGATAAGTCCAGCCTTACTGCACGGCGTTCCCACAATTTACGGCTTTCTACGAACAAGTTATCCACCGATCTAAACGTGACTCTCCCCGCTTTTTCCACCGGCTTGGACGAGTTTTATACACAATACCAGCAGGGTTATCCACAGAAAATCCGCAGTTATCAACAATTATGATCACATCACTACGGAACAGGATTCGTCTGAACTTTGGGCAAATGCAGAATTGGATTGTTTTTGTCTTGATCGCCTTTTTTATTGTATTTGCGATTATAAGTGTTCAGAAAGTCTCCATTACATTTGACGAACCATCTCATTATAAATATGGCACAAATATTCTAAATTTAAACTCTGATCGTATTTTGCTGCCGTCCGGTGCCGGCGACGATAGTAAGATGCCGATCTCTGCTTTGAATGCTTTGCCGGCCAAGATCGCTTCGTATTTGCCGGGCGGGGTGCTAAGGGATTTTCTTCAAGGGTTTTTTGCAGCCAGGTTGATGACGATCCTGTTCTCAGCCTGCGTTGCGTATCTCGTTTTTCGGTGGGCACGCGAATTGTACGGGTTCTATGCCGGGTTGGTGGCCATCCTTCTATATATCTTAGACCCGAACATCATCGCCCATTCCCAGTTGGTTACAACCGATATTTATGCAGCGGGGACGGTCCTCTTTTCCTGTTATTGGATGTGGAAATTCGCCAGTACCCGCACTATTCGGGATGGTATGATGACTGTCCTTATGCTTGGGCTTGCTTTGCTCGCAAAATATACCTCGATTGTTCTCCTGCCGCTCCTTCTTCTGATGTTGTTGTTCCATGATCTTCCCTCTCTGGTGACGGCATATAAGGAAAAAGGGGTCAAAGTTGTGGGGCGGTATATTGGACAAATGGCTGTTTATTTGGTTGTGGCGTGTGTTTTTGCATGCTTGATCATCAACGCAGGTTTCCTGTTTAATCGTCCGTTTATGCCTCTTAATCATTATCCATTTGAATCGCACATGTTTGTATCGATCCAAAATGTAAGCTTCCTGCAAAACATACCCATCCCTTTCCCGTATCCATATTTGCAGGGATTGGACAGGGTTTTTTATAATGAGGTAACAGGTGCTGAACATGGAGCCATATATCTGCTTGGGCAGCTCCATAGCTCGCAAGGGTTCCCTGGGTATTTTTTCGTTGCCTCTCTATTAAAAGTCCCAATCGCATCGCAGTTGATTTTGATCATCTCATTTGTCGTTTATGCGGTGAACCGGCAAAGAAGGCGGCTTTTCCTTCGAAATGAGATCTTTTTATTGGTGCCGGTTATCTTTTATGCGATCTACTTTAATTTCTTCTATAATACGCAGATTGGCATCCGGTTTTACCTGGTGGTTTTCCCTTTACTATATGTCTTTGCGGGAAACCTGTTTGCAACATGGCAGGAGTTCTCACGGAATCAAAAAATAGCCATTTTTGTCCTTGCTGCTTGGCTGGTTGCGTCTTTGTTGTCCTATTATCCTTATTATTTGTCCTACTTCAATGAGATTGTCTGGGATCGAAGATTCGCTTATAAATATTTGTCAGACTCCAACATCGAGTGGGGGCAGGGAGAAAATTATCTTCATGATTATATGGCTGCCCATCCGGGTGCAATCTACATGCCGAGTCGGCCCAGGAGTGGATTGATCGTTGTTCGCGCTGACTTTCTGGTCGGCGTATCACCTAAAAGCCACCCGGACCTGTACAAATGGCTTCGGGAGAATTTTCAGCCGACCGGAACCATCGCTTATGAATATTTGGTCTTCGATATATCCCCACACGAGTTGAAACAGTTTTGCTCAACAACGGATTACTGTCAATAAGAGGAGATTGAAAATGGGAATCAAACTTCATGACCGGACGATTGGATTGAATCATCCAACATATTTCATCGCCGACATTGCTGCGAATCATGACGGTGATTTGGAACGCGCCAAATTGCTTATCCGCCTCGCGCGGGAAGCTGGGGCGGATGCGGCCAAATTCCAGAACTTCGACGCGCCCAAGATTGTTTCCGATTACGGCTTCTCACATATGAACGCGCAGATGAGTCATCAAGCCTCGTGGAAGAAGTCGGTGACGGAAGTCTATCGCGCTGCCTCCATTCCGTTTGAATGGACGATGATCTTGAAGGAAGAGTGCGATAAAGTGGGCATCCATTATTTTTCCTCACCCTATGATTTTGAAGCGATTGATTTTCTTGATCCGTATGTGGAAATCTATAAGGCCGGTTCGGGAGAAATTGACTGGATCGAAGCGCTGGAGCGGATGGCGGGCAAAGGCAAGCCGTTCTTTGTCGCCACGGGCGCCTCGACCATTGGGGAAGTCCAGCGCGCCGTCCACGCCATTTTGAAGATCAATAGGCAGTTGGTGTTGATGCAGTGCAACACGAATTACACTGCCAACCCAAAGAATTACGATCACTTGCATGTAAACGTGCTGAAAACGTATGCGACGATGTTCCCGGATGTGATTCTGGGGTTATCCGATCATACGCATTCGGTTGCGCCTGTTCTTGCCGCGGTGACGCTGGGAGCGCGCGTCATCGAGCGTCATTTTACGGATAGCAATGACCGCGAAGGCCCCGACCATAAATTCGCCATGAATCCCGATAATTGGGCAAAGATGGTGGCAGAGACTCGCATCTTGGAGCGTGCCCTTGGCAGTTCCGACAAATTCATCGCAGAGAATGAAAAGGATACGGCCGTTGTTCAGCGGCGCTGTCTGCGTGCGGCGCGTGACATAAAGGCCAGTGAAGTTTTTACGCGTGAGATGATTGACGTGCTTCGTCCCGCCACACCGGGCGCCATCAAGCCGCATGAGATTCTGGAAGTGGTCGGCACAAAAGCCTTACATGATTTCAAGTTCGGTCAGGAATTGCGCTGGACGGATTTGGGAGCGTAATTCGACCCTCGGAAAACGTTATACGTACGCCAACGTCGAACGGCAAATGTTGCCATGCGGATTCTTTATTTTTCTCAGAACTATTCCCCTCATGATTATCGGTTCCTGTCGGCGCTATCCGAAACCGAACATGAAGTCTTTTATTTAAAGCTGGAAGGAAACTTGCGGCAAATCGAAGATCGCCCCATCCCTTTACAAATCCAACAGGTATTATGGAAAGGCGGACAAACTTCATTTCGATGGCGCGATGTGCCGCGCTTGGTATTGGACTTGAAACGCGTAATCAAAGAGATCAAGCCGGATTTGATCCATGCCGGCCCGATTCAGACCTGCGCGTTTCTTGCAGTCCTTTCCGGATTCCATCCCATCCTGACCATGTCCTGGGGCTTTGACCTGATGCAGGATGTGGAGCGTAACGAATGGATGAAACGGATTACGCGTTACGTTTTGCGCCATAGCGACTTCTTTACCAGTGATGCACAGGTGACACGTGACAGGGCCATTGCATACGGGATGAATCCAGTTCGTACTGTGGTTTTTCCTTGGGGCGTGGATTTGAAACACTTCAACTCTCTACATTCAAGGATCAACCGGAAAACATCGGTGGTCGAAAATCGCAAACCGTTTGTTTTATTTTGTAATCGTTCTTGGGAGCCGCGTTACGGGGTGGATGTGCTTGCCAAAGCTTTTGTCAAGGTTGCGAAAGAACGTAAGGACGTCAGCTTGCTTTTGCTTGGCGGCGGTTCCCAGACTAACATAATTCAACAAATCCTGATGAACGGCGGTGTATTGGATCGTGTGCAATTTGGCGGACAGGTTTCGCAGCGTGATTTGCCGCGCTGGTATCATATGGCCGGTCTTTATATCTCGCCATCCCACGTTGACGGTTCGTCCGTCTCACTGATGGAAGCGCTGGCCTGTGGTTTGCCTGTGCTGGTTTCGGATATTCCGGCCAATCGGGAATGGGTCAGCGAAGGAGTTAACGGCTGGCTTTTCCCGGATGGGAATGCGGATATACTTGCTGAAAAGATTTTGGCGGTGAGCGCACAGAAAAGCAAATTAGCTAAAATTGGCCGTGCCGCTCGGAAGTCCGCGGAAGAACGTGCCGACTGGAAGAAGAATTTCGCCCAACTGCTCGAAGCCTATCAGCAAACCATCCAACTTTACAGGAGGTCCAAATGATCGTATCTCTCATCCTTACGCTGGTTGCCGTGATCCTGGCGGTGGTACTTGCGCTGGAAAACACAACCATGGTTCAGGTCACATTTTTCGGTTATGCCGTCCAGGGAGCGATTGGTCTCTTCATGTTGATTGCCTTGAGCGTTGGCGTATTGTTGGGAATCCTGTTGATGGTGACTCCTTTGATCGACCACAGTTGGACGGTAATGCAAAGCAGGCGCAGGATTGCGCGACTGGAAAATAAAAAGGAAAGTTAGTCATCATTCTATTTTGGAGGAGGAACAAATCATGTCTGAAGAAAAGGAATTTCATGGGGCACATGTCATTGTTACCGGAGGTTCACGCGGAATCGGCCGCGCCATCGCCCTGGACTTTGCATCGAAAGGTGCAAACGTCGCGATTGTATATCTTGACCACCATGCACAAGGCCAGCAGGTTTTGAATGAACTAAAGGTCTTCGGGGTCGATGCAGAGGAACATGCCACCGATGTCAAGGATTTTTCCGCCATCCAGCAATTGTTTGCGGATTTTATCGGGCGGCATGGACGCATTGATGCGCTGGTCAACTGTGCGGGCATCAACCGCGACCGTACTTTTTCCAAACTCACGACTGAACAATGGCATGAAGTGATCGATACTAACCTGACCGGCGCATTCAATTGCAGTAAGGCCGTTTGGGATCAAATGAAAACGCAGAACTATGGCCGTATTGTCAGCATCAGTTCCATCGTGGGACAGGCCGGAAACTTTGGGCAGGCGAATTATTCCGCCTCCAAGGCGGGTTTGCTCGGTTTCACCAAATCGCTGGCGCTGGAAGGTGCACGCAATAACATCACCGTCAATGCGATTTGTCCCGGCTTTATTGATACCGACATGGTGCGCTCCATTCCCGCCGACGCTTTGGAAAAGGTCGTTCAGAGGATTCCGATGCAGAGACTCGGCCAGCCCGATGAGATTGCACGCACGGTGACCTTCCTTGCTTCGCCCGCTTCCGGTTATATTACGGGTCAGGTGATCGCGGTCAACGGCGGATTGTATATGTGAGACGGCATGCTAACTCTTGGATCATTGACTACTGCATTTCGCAATTTGGGCGTGCAGGCGGGCAATGTCCTACTCGTCCACAGTTCTTATAAATCGCTCGGCGAGGTGGAAGGCGGACCGCAGACCATCATTGACGCGTTGCTTGCGGCCCTTGGCCCGGACGGCACGCTCATCATGCCGACGTTTAATTTCGATTTCAATAAAGGCAAGCCGTGGGATGTGCGCTCGACGCCTTCACAGATGGGAATCTTGACAGAATTCGTCCGCAAAGATCCGCGCGCCAAGAGGGTCTTTCATCCCATTTATTCGTTTGCTATCATTGGCAGGCATGCGGAGAGTCTTGGCAATCTGCGGTACAAAAGCAGTTACGAACGCCGCTCGGCCTTCGGCAAATTGCGTGACCTTGATGGCAAGATCATGGTGATCGGATTGTCTTACACCAACAGCATGACCTTCTTCCATCACATCGAACAGATGGAAGGTGTGGATTACCGCTTCCTGAAGCAGTTTACCGGCGAAGTGACCGATTGGGATGGCACAACCAAAGTGGACACGTTCGAGATGCTCGTCCGTGACGTTGACAGGGGTGTCGTCACGGAAGTCAACCCGATGGGTGAGTTGATGGAAAAGGCCGGGGTGATTCAATCGAAAACGATTGGTGCTGCGGATGTCAAGCTGATGAAGGCCAATGAAGTCTATGCGTTCACAGCGCGTGAGATGCGCCGCGATCCGCATTTGCTGTATTACATCAAAAAGGATTGACTCGCGGTCATTGCCATGCCCTGCGGACAGGGCTTGCAATGACATTCGATTATGAAACCTTATTCCTCCCTCAAATCCATTCTCGCCGAGTTCTTTCCCCTGCATCGGACTCTTGCCTCCGACGATCAGGATCGAACGCTGGAGATCATTGGCTCATACATGCCTGTCTCATCGGATTACACGCTTGAGACTTATGCACCGCTCACCCCCGTCTGGACGTGGAAAGTGCCGGAGCGCTATGTTGTGCATGAAGCCTATTTGGAGATCGAAGCTCGCGCTGAGCAAGGTCGAAGCGGCGGGGAGCGTATCGTGGATTTCAAGGACAATCCGCTCCATATTGTTTCGTACTCATTGCCAATTGACACAGTTCTGACATGGGAAGAGTTGCAGCCGCATTTGTATTTCAACGAGAAACGCCCGAATGCGATTCCATGGATTTTCAAGTATTACGAACGCGATTGGGGTTTTTGTTTGCCCAAGAACACCTTCGATAAACTTCCCCGCGATAAAAAATACCACGCCGTTATTCATTCTGAGTTCCTCACCGATCCAAAACAAGGCTTCAAGGTGGCAACTGCCGTTGTTCATCCTCAAGGCGGGCCGAATCCGAACGCCGGGGGAATGATCATCCAGGCGCACACCTGCCATCCGATGCAGGCCAATGATGATGGTGCGGGCGTGGTCAGCGCCATCGAGCTTGCGCGTCGACTTGTCGAGAAGCCGTTACCGGCGGGATCCATGAGCATCCGCTTTTGGTTCGGGCCTGAAACGATAGGCACCATTGCATATCTTGCCCATAACGAATCGCTGATTCCCAACCTGCGCGGCGGCATCTTCCTTGAGATGACCGGCAATCGAAATAAGATCGCCTGGCATCATACCCGCCAACAAGACCATCTCCTCGACCGAATTACCAATTATCAATTACGCTCTATCGAACACGACGAGCGCGACTTCGCCGCCGCACCTGCCAATGATGAACGCGTCATTAACGGGCCAGGAGTCAATGTACCCTGCATCTCGCTGAATCGCTGGCCCTATGAGGAATATCACACCACCGACGATAACCTCGATATCATCCACGAAGACATGCTCCTCGGTGCGGCGGACATTGCCGAACAGATCGTCCGCATTTACGCCAGCAACTACATTCCGAAGCGCACGTTTCGCGGTCCCGTTTTTCTTTCGGGTCATGGCTTGTGGGTGGATTGGCGCGATAATTGGGACCTCAACCGCGCCATCGAAAAGATCATGATGCGCTTCGAAGGCCGGCATTCGGTCTTCGATATTGCCGAGCAGGTGGGTCTCGATTATTGGATGGTGCGTGAGTATGTGGAGCGCTTCCGCGCGAAAGGGTTTATCGTGCCTCTACCCATTCCGTCGGTGGCGGAGACTTCATAAATATCAAAGGAGAAACCATGAATATCAAAGGAGAAACCATGACTATTTTCATTCTAATCCTTGCCTTGATACTTGCAATTGTGGCTGTCACATTTGCGCTTCAAAACCCGCTGATTGTCACGGCAACGTTCTTCACTTACAGCATGAAAGGCTCGCTGGCTTTGTTCGTGTTGATCGGTGTTGGTGTGGGCGTTGTGATCGGCTTGCTTGTGCTTGCTCCCTCCGCGATAAAAAATACTTTCCAGGTCTCTGGGCATCGCAAACGAATCGGCGCGTTGGAAAAAGAATTGGAGGAACATAAAGCCAGGGTCGCTGAATTGCAAAAGCCCAAGCCTGTCACGCCATCGGAACCTCCGAAGCCTCAACAGTGAAACCGCGCGTTGTTGCCATTATTCAAGGGCGGATGAGTTCGTCGCGTTTGCCCGGCAAGATTCTTGCCGATATTGCCGGACAGCCGATGTTACAGCGCGTCTTCATCCGGACCGCACGCGCCGGCACCGTGACAGAGACCATCTTCGCCACGACAACCGATTCGACCGATGACCCTGTGGCGGAATATTGTGCCTTCAGCGGCATTCCTTTCACCCGCGGCAGCCTTTATGACGTTCTGGATCGTTATTATCAAACCTCCAAACAGGCCAGGGCGGATATAGTTGTCCGCATCACAGCCGATTGTCCTGTCATTGACCCCAATTTGATTGATGATGTTGTCGATACATTGATCGGTAAATCGAATATCGAATATCGAATATCGGAATATGATTTTGTCTGCAATCGCCTTCCGCCCCCCTGGCGCCGCACCTATCCCATCGGGCTGGATGTGGAGGCCTGCTCTTTTGCGGTCTTGGAAAGAGGGTGGAAGGAAGCCAAAGAACCTCAGCACCGTGAACATGTTATGCCCTATTTTTATGAAGGCACTGAACTTTCAGCCTCCAGCCGACAGCTTTCAGAAGGGATTTCCCCGCGCGGCTTTCGTGTTGCTTTGTTGAATCACACGACGGATTTCGGCGATTATCGCTGGACGGTGGACACGCCCGAGGATTTGGAGTTTATTCGCCAGGTTTACCATCACTTCGATGGCCGCGACGATTTTTCATGGAAGGAAGTCTTGGATTTAGTGCACCGCGAACCCGAATTGATGCAGATCAACGCTGGCGTGAAACACAAAACGCTCAAGGATGTTGATAAAAGAGCGCTTCGCTAATGTCATTGTGATAATGTCATTGCGAGCGGAGCGAAGCAATCTCAAGTAACCTGAAAACGGGAGATTGTTTCGCCAAAGAACGGCTCGTAATGATCTACGAATTAAATCATGCCTCTCATCACTTTATTCTCCGCCCCCAAACCATTTACCGATCCTCACATCGCAATGATTCAGCGCAACGCGCTTCACTCATGGACTCTGCTCCCTAATGTTGAGGTCATTCTTCTTGGGGGTGAAGATGGCCTGGTCCAGGTGGCGAAGGAATTCAACGTAAAGCATATTCCAAACGTGAAATGTAACGAGAATGGCACGCCGTTGATCTCGTCCATGTTCGAACTGGCCCGCCAAAATGGCGCCGGCGAATTGCTATGCGTTATTAATGCAGATATTATTCTCGTCCCTGATGTTGTCGAAGCCGCCCAAGCCTGTAGGTCGCGTTTGCAACGTGACACATTTGTACTCCTCAGCCAGCGCTGGGATTTGGATGTCACTCAACCGCTTGAATTTTCTGGTGAGTGGGTCAATGCTCTACGGTCTACGGTACACAGTCAGGGTAGGTTACATCGTCCCGTCGGCAGCGATTTTTTTCTCTTTCCCAAATCCTGCTATCGGGATATTCCAGACTTCACCGTTGGCCGCGCCGGCTGGGATAATTGGATGATCTACACGGCACGCAGGGAAAAATGGCCTGTGATCGATTGCACGCCGTCGGTGATGGTCGTGCATCAGAACCACGATTATAGTCACCTGCCCGGTGGAAAACCGCATTATGAGCATCCGGATACGAACGAAAATATCCGTCTTGCGGGCGGACCCTCCGCCATCCGTTACACGGTTTTGGATTCAACACATCAACTCATCAGTGGTAAACTTGCCCGCCCGAAGATGTCTTCTGCGCGCTTTCTGCGCGGCGTGGAGTTATTCTTGCGCACCATTTTTTTCTTCTTGCCCGATAACATGCTTGAAAATGTTGTCAGGCCGAAGCGGTGGAAGAAAAGAATACAAAAACTTTTCGGGAATTGGAAATCCTGAATCAGGGATTGTGTACAATTCCCAAATTCCGAATCCCGACTCCCGAACATTCAACCTTCACCATGGAACTTTAAACTGATGAGAAAAGGTCAAAACCCTGCCAAATTCGTCAAAGATGTGGCCCGCCCTGAGCGGATCACGGTCGCGTTGCTGAATTACATCCCATTCCTGAGCGGCTTCTATGCGGAGACGTTGGATGTTTTGAAGGTCTGTTTGGAATCAATGAGGAAGGACGCGGGCCTGCCGTTTGACCTGCTGGTTTTCGATAACGGTTCCTGTGCCGAGGTGCGCGACTTTCTTGTCAAAGAAAAAGACGAAGGCAGAATACAGTATTTGATTCTCGCTGAGAAAAATATGGGCAAAGGCGGCGCATGGAATATCATCCTGGCGGGTGCTCCCGGTGAGATCATCGCTTACACCGATAGTGATGTTTTGTTCTCTCCCAAATGGTTATCGCGTTCCGTTGAAATTCTGGAAATATTTCCAAACGTTGGCATGGTGACCGCGCGTCCCTTCCGCACGCCTCCTGAGTTTTACGAGGCTACCCTCAAATGGGCGCGTGAAAGCGCGACACTCGAAGACGGGCAATTCATCCCTTGGGAGACCTTTTTGGAATTCAATCTCTCTCTCGGACAGACTGAGGAAGAAAACAGGGAAGTTTACGTCGAGACAAAAGATTGGCGCATTCAATACAAAGGCGTGACCGCTATGGGGGGCGCATCACATTGGCAGTTTACCGCTTATAAATCCACACTCCAGCAGTTTCTCCCCTTTGACATGGACAAGCCTATGGGCCAGGTCCGCCAGTTGGACAAGCGCATGAACGACGCAGGCTTACTAAGACTGATGGTCTCCGACCCGCTGGCGATGAACATGTCCAATACGCTGGGCTATTTGCGTGGCGAACTCAAAGCGCAAAAAACAAAACGCAAAGTAGGTTTTGGTAAGCGCATGTTGGAAGTTGGATTTATTAAGAAGATTTTATTAGCGGTGTATAACAAGATTTTCAATTGGTATTATTCATAGCAGAAGCAATCCGCTGGTTGAGTAGCTTCGTGTCCTTCGGAGCGTATCGAAACCAGCATGTAACTTGCAAATTCAGTGTATGGTGGTTTCGATACGGGCGAGAAGTACGCTCGCCCTACTCAACCACCGTTTGAAAACGAGATTTTCTATGGCATGGATGTATATTCTTGAATGTTGTGACGGCTCATATTATGTCGGCTCGACCAAGAACTTGGAGCGTCGACTCTCTGAACATCAAGAAGGATTGGGCGCAAGATATACGACGCGGCGATTGCCGATAAAACTGGTTTATTGTGAAGAATATGATCGAGTCGCCGATGCGTTTTATAGAGAGAAACAAGTTCAAGGTTGGCGTCGGGCAAAACGTGAGGCGTTGATAAATGGTAACCCAGACCTATTGCCTACACTTGCGAAAAAGGTTTTTGATAGAAGTAAAATTGATAAGAATGGTTTAGTAATTAGTGAAGGCGGTGGTTGAGTAGGCGACGGGAATCGTCACATCTTCGCAAGACTCCTTGCTCCGTCGCCGTATCGAAACCACCCGTAACCAACAAGATTTTCAATTGATACTAATTTTAATCTCGCCACAGAGAATAAAGAAATGAAAACGACAAAAGCTTTCCTTCTGTTTGTTATAGCACTTACTTCTTGTTCTCCAAGAGCAACAACTTCAATGATTGCTCCTACTGAAACAACCGTTGCTACTGCGACAGTTGAACCGACCATCACTTCCACATCCATCCCAACCATACAAATGGATGGAATGAGCGTACCCGACCCGCGAGCTACTAATCCTGAATTGTTTGATTTAAGCTCACCAGATTCTCCTATTCCTCAATTTATTAATGCTATGAAGTTAGCGGGAATTGAATTGAATAGTCAACAAATTATTGATGCTTTTAATGATGCTAATAATTTTCAAGTCGAAACCGATGTTAGCGGGAAACAGTATACACAATTTATTTATGCAATAGAGCATAATGGAGTTTCTTATTCTATGGGCTTTGCATATGATAAAAAAAATGGATGGGGAGAAACGACTTTAAGAGAACTTGCCGAAAGAAATAATATCGAAATTGGTACGTTAATTACAAAATCAAATAGCGTTCCTGGTTTAAACGATTTGGATCTTGAAAGACTCGAATCATCACAATTTAACCTTGGCCTTATAAGTCTATATTGGCCGGGAATGGAGGAGCAGCAAAACAGTATTGATGCTTCTTCAAGAATTAGCGCTGCCAATTTTGCAAAACAGAACAGCATGGATACTATCGGTCATTTGTTAATATGGGGAAAAGATATACCAACATGGTTAAAAACAGGCAATTTCTCTCGTGATGAGATAATCGAAATCATGAAAACAAGGATAAAAAACACAATAGAAATAATGGCGAAGCAAGGAGTTTATTCTTACGTGGTCGTTAATGAAGCAGGTTCTGGAGACGATTACTTTATGAGGAAAATCGGTAAAGATTACATCGAAATTGCATTTCAAGCTGCTAGGGACACAGGCAAAGAATTAGGAGTCCCTCTGACGTTGATTTATAACGATTATTCGAATGATACACCAGGCGGCTCAAGGACAGAAATTACTCAAGAAATAGTTAATGAATTAAAAGGAAAAGGATTAATTGATGCTGTCGGCCTTGAAATGATAGTTTCTTATCCTGAAAATCCATCAGAAGCAGAAATGATTCAAGCAATGCAGGCATATGGTCTTCTAGTAATAATTACAGAAGCGGCAGTCAATATGGGCAATTTCAAAGGGGATTCAACTGAGAAGTCAATTGTACAAAGCCAAATCTACAGAAAAATTTTTAGCGCGGCCATGAAATCAGGTGTATGCACAAAAATTATTGTTTTTACTGCTATTGATGATATATCCCCGTGGGTAACCGAAAAAGCCTTAGATGGCTATTCTCCGGACAATGCGCCATCTATGTTCTATTTGAATAATGGATTAATAACAACAAAACCAGCTTATTATGCTGCACTACAGGCGTTAATGGAAAAACAAAAATGAATTTCTTTTCTCGTCTTCGGTCCCCCGACCACATTGCGAGCCGCGAGCGCAGCGAACGGTGTGGCAATCTCAACTAACCATCAAAGAGCCAATTGCATGACAACACGGGATTGCTTCGTCGCATCGTTCTCCTCAACCCGCTCCTGCGGTGGGGCAGGTGTGACATTTGAAAAGGATTAATGACCAAACGTATCTTCATCTCCGCCGACCACGGCATGGCAATCATCTACTTCTTGCAAAGCGACCTCGTTCCGACTCTACTCGCCTCAAGCGTTGAGATCGTTGTCCTCACTGATGATGATATCAAAGAAAAAATCACTCAGAGTTTTGCCCGCCCCGGTTTAACCTTTGAAGGCTTGCGACTCAAGCAAGCCAATGATTATGCAACCAAATTCAAACCGCGCCTCCAATGGCTGCTCACCTACCTGCGCCGCGTGGGCGGCTCGTGGCGCATCAACACCGAAGCCATGGATAGCCACGTCTGGGAAGTCTGGGTCGAGAACGGCTGGAAATTCCGTTTGGGCATTTGGATACCTGCCGCGCTTGCGATTCTTATCCTGCGGACATTCTCTTTCGCACGCAAATTCCTGGTGCAATTGCAGAACCGTTTCATCCCTCGCCCAAACATCTATGCTGATCTGTTCGAGAAATACAAACCCGATCTGGTCATCGCTTCGACGGTTGGCTGGCGTCTTGACCGTTACCTGCTCCGTGAAGCGACTCTGCATCACATCCCGACCATGGCCGCCATTGTCGGCTGGGATAACCCATCCAGTTATGCCATCCGCGGCGCACCGATGGATTATGCAACCTGTTGGTCGCAGCTTCAAAAAGACGAATTGGTCAATGGCTCCGATTGGGATGCCGAACACGTGAACATCGGCGGTATCCCATCCTATGATGGCTATTTCAGGAAAGAGTGGCAGTTATCGAAGGATGATTATTTCAAACTTCACGGCCTTGATCCGGATCGCAAATTGATTTCGTACGCCTGTTCCTTTGTCCATTTCGCGCCCAACTATCCGAATGTGGAAGCGCTTGCCAGATTGGTTTCATCGGATTCGTTGGTTGAACCATCGCAGTTATTGATTCGATTGCATCCGAGTCATTTTCAGGATAAACCCAAAATCTTTGCCGATGAACGCCAGCGCATCTTTGCGCTTGAAAAGCAATATCCCAATGTGCATGTCGTCAAGCCGGTCGCCTTGGGCGGATCGCTTGGTTATTACAGCGGCGAAGACATGGATGAAAAATCCTCCATGATGGCGCACTCGGACGTTCTTGTTACCGTATATTCCACAATGGTGGTCGAAACCGCCGTACATGATACGCCGATTGTCGCCGCGGTGATTGACACGCCCGGCGGCTGGAACGTGCCTAAGAAATATTCCTTATCGCTGAAAAAGATTGGCAACTGGCCCACGCATCAACGTTTCCGCGACGCCAAAGCCGGAAGAGTCGCCGGGAATGCAGACCAACTTCGCGACGTGCTGAATCTCTATCTCAAGAATCCCGCCCTCGACGCGGCGGAACGCCGCGCCTTCGTCCAGCAAGAAATCACGTATACTGATGGCAGCGCCGGAAAACAAACCGCAGAGTTTATTCTCAAAGTCTTACAAGTCTAAAAAATCCAACGGGTCTACCACATTGACTTGTCCGACCTGTTAGACTTGTCCGACCTGTTAGACTTATGAAAAACATGTTCCTCTTCTACTTCTCTATCACCCTTACAATTGCGTCGAGCGCGTTGTATCACTTCAGCCAGAAATCCACACTGGCCAATGTCAACCCGGCAACTTCGCTGATTGTCACATATGCAGTTGCCCTTTGTCTGGTTCTGATTTTGCTTTTCTTCATCCCCTCGAAAATAGGTTTTCTCGCTGAACTGCGGCAATTGAATTGGGCGAGTTATTTGCTGGCAATTTCTATCGTTGGGCTTGAGGTTGGCTTTCTGCTGGCCTATCGTTCCGGCTGGAATGTCGGCATCGCTGCCGTACTGGTCAATGTGGTGGCATCGCTTCTGCTTGTGCCTGTGGCGTTGCTTGTGTTCAAGCAGCAGCTTTCCTGGGTTAATATCGTTGGCATTTTGGTTTGTCTGGCTGGATTAGTAATGCTAAACTGGAAAAGATAATTTGGAGATTAGATAACAATGCTTTCTCGTTTTCGTTCCGCCGCCCGCATCCTCATCAAAGGCGACCCCAAGGA
>Ga0182027_10003054_pt1 | contig 26824 bp, 21 predicted proteins | sample 712E1DmetaG_FD_121300 | JGI IMG/M metagenome (GOLD analysis project Ga0182027, IMG submission 121300) | Permafrost microbial communities from Stordalen Mire, Sweden - 712E1D metaG (Illumina Assembly) | ecosystem: Environmental > Terrestrial > Soil > Wetlands > Permafrost | place: Sweden...
ATACCGCTGAATGGTTCCTGCGTGGACGTCTGCTCATCTGTTCTCCTCTTCTCAGCCATCTTAGGCTGCGGAAGAACAGAACCTCCACCTAAATCCATGTCCGATTTTCCTGAGCCGGTTCTTTCCGAATACAAAAGAAGTAAAAGCCAACGATGCGTATGCTCTAATTCACGTACGACTGAATCACAAGAACGCACGGACATTCGATAATTATTTCGGATGAACCGTATAATTGCGCCATCATGACAAAGCATATTTGGCTAATTGTCGATTGTAAGAATCCTAAATGTCGCTGCAAAAACCTGCTCAAGTACTACGGACCATACGAGGGGCAGCTAGAGTTTTCGGAGATGTTCTCGACTGGCTTTTCATGGGGATGCGGCGAGTGCGGACAGACTTACCGCTATGAGCAGGAAGAAACGCGGATGGAGCTTTTCGATTTTGGTCCTCCGCCGGGATGGAAAAGTAAATTTGGACCCGATCCCCATCTATCGCAACCAATCGACCCAACAAAGATACATTAGCCATGCCGAAATAATAGCAAAGTCAATCAAACGCCTTAGCTTGCCTGAAAGAAGGGAGAGAATGACGGTATGGACAATCACGGCATCAGCTTAGGATTCCTCGCCTTATTTATAGCTTCTATTTGGGTCATCGCATTACTGTGGGCCATTTACAAAGTTCTCTCCGCGATTCTGGATGAACTTCGACGCATAAGCGGCTCTGATAACGATTTAGATAGATAATCAGTCAAGTATGTTATCACCGTTGCGATCGGACACGATCAGAATCCCCAGCGCGCTATGCTGAGTCGCGGCGTCTATAGAGTGCAGAACGAAGAGATACAGTGGAGCCCATCGCATAATTGTGCACTCCTATTTCGCCTGCTCCCGTTGCAAATCAAGTGTAAGCGTGTGAGCATCCTTAGTCGTGCGTCCTGGGAGCAGAGGCAGCCGGTGTGGCAACTCGCGCCACCGGGTGGACCGCAAGCCAGTCCATCCCCTTGGTATACAGCTTCTCAACCGCAATTTTGTCGCCGAAAACCACGCGTTGCTCGTTGGTGGCAGACCATGCCGGCCACTTGACGGCGTCGGTTGCAGGGCTGCCGGTTTTGGCCATCGCGATCAGCGTGGCCATCATGTCATCAGAGAGTTCGCGATCCCACGGCTGCCAGACGCGCGTCGAGCGGAACATGTTGAATGCATCCAGAGTACCGAAGAAGTAAGGAATATCGGAGGTGTGGTATGCCCCGACCGTGGCCGAATCCAGATCGGCGATCTTCACCCCGGGCGTAAAGGGCTGCCTGTGGGTGAACAGGTCGATGTAGGCGGGCGACTTGTCATACTCGGCCTGGACCTGGGCACAGTGGCGGGAGCTTTCCTGCAGACCGGCATCCTCGGCGGCGCGATGCGCCATCACGCTGACATCGGCGTCGCTGGAGACCGGATAAAGAGCCAGGAACTCGTCCGCCTCGTCGCCGTACATATTCTGGGCGATTTCTTGGTACTCGGCCACGGTCCTGGCCTTGGTCAGTGGGTATTGGGCTGAATCCATCTCGTCGCCATTTGATGAAGCGATGATCGGAACATCGTTGATCTCATGCGCCTGGAGAATCTCCAATTGGGTTTTGGGCATGAAATATCCGTCGATCAGCGGGCCGGACATAACGCCGTGGCTGTGGTCGCTGGCCGTTCCCTGTAGCGCCAGAATCCTGTCAGACGCCAACTGGCGCATCTCCTCGAGGTTCGCGGCATGCGAAAGCTTCTGAATTTTCAGGCCCAGTTCCTCGCCCTGCGCTAGTGTCGTGGTGCGAATCGGCCCGGCAGCGGCCCAGGTGCAAGCGCTGGACATTACGGCAGCGCGGAACAGGCCCTTGGAGAGCGGACTGAAGACCTGCTGCGTCACCGCTCCTGCACCCGCCGACTGGCCCATCAGCAGGACCTGGGACGGATCGCCGCCAAACTTCGCAATGTTGTTATGGACCCACTTGAGTACAGCGTTCTGATCCAGAAAAGCGTAGTCGCCGGAGTGACCGCCCTGCTCTTTGGTCAGTTCCGGATGCGCCATGAAGCCCAGGATGCCGAGGCGATAGTTGAAATTGACAAAGATCGCTCCGTGCTGGGCAACGTGCTCGCCACCATAGAGGGGCATGCCTGAAGAACCGATCGCAAAGCCGCCACCGTAAATATAGACGATGACGGGGAGCTTTGCGCCCGCAGTGGCGTTGGCCGGCGCCCAGATATTCATGTAGAGGCAGTTCTCCGAAGCCGGTTCCTCGCCGAAGTATTGGTTGGTATCATGCGAGCGCTGAACCTGGAGGCATTCCGGCATCGTGCGGTCGGCATTCCATACACCCTTCCAGGAGAATGGTTGCGGCGGCTGCCAACGCAGATCGTTGATCGGAGGTTTGGCGTAGGGCACGCCTAGCCATGCCTTCACGCCGGACGCGAGAACCTTGCCTGCCAGTTGCCCGCCTTCAGTGTGAATGGGCGGTATCGGTTTTTCGACTGTCTGCGCTACAACCGACGAGACGGCTGCACAGGCTGCAATGCACAGCACCTTCTGCAATACGCTCTGGATCTTCATTCGCTTCTCTCTTTCTTGAATTCCACGAATTGAAATCACTGCAAATTAAACGTTCTCGTCTGTTTTCTCCGAAAAACTAAGGGAGAGTGAAAGAACTGCAAGGAGAAACGCCATCCTGTGGACAGACAAAGAACGTTCCGCCGCGTGCTGGTACTTCACGAACATCTCCTTACTCTTTACCGTGCCTTCTTCCTTCTCGCTTGTCTCTGGATCACCCTACGGAAATGTTCTTGAAACACGCTTTAGTCCCTTGGATTCCGCGGCAACCCTGGGTTTCCGGGAGCAGCATCGCGCCTGCTGCGGTCATCCCGGCCTCCCGAAGGTGGATGAGCTAAGAGGAAATCCATTACTTTGCTATCCAGCTTTTCGGCTGTGATCTTATCGCCGAAGATCACACGTACCTCGTTTGCTGGGTCGTAGGCAGTAAACATAACGGTCGAGGTGGAGGGGTTACCTGTCTTTGCGAATCTGACAATGACGTCTTGCATGTCGTTCGAAAGTTCGCGATCCCAGTTTGTCCAGTTACGGGTTCGGCGAATGAGATTGAACGCATTGTACGTTCCAAGCCAGTACGGCACATCAGACGTGTGATATGCACCGGCGGTTTTTGGATCCAGGTCGGAGAAAGTTACGCCTGGCGTAAACGGATGCACCCGTGAAAACAGATAAAGGTACGCCGGTTGTTTTCCAGTCTTAACTTGGGCTCTAGACCACTCGCGAGCCGAGATGGCAAAACCGCTGTTCTCTCCAATCAGTTCCGCCTTCCGCTTCGCATCGGCATCATCCTGCACTGAACACAATTCAAGCAACTCTGCGGAAGCGCTTCCGTACGCCTGGGCAGCGAGTGCCTTAAACTGTTCCGCCGTATTGGCCGCTCGCATCGGTGTCATTGTGCCGATATCGTTCGCCGTGGAGCCGGCCAGCAACGGCACATCGATCTGCTTGCCCTCTTTGAAAATGCTATCCACCGATTCCGGAAGTAAGTATCCGTCGATGATCGTGCCTGATTGAACACCCCCCGATTGCGCCGCGGCGAATACCTTGTCTGAGGAGATCGCTCGCATCTCTTCGAGGCTCCCGGCTTTCAGTGCCTGTTGCAACCTCAGTCCCTGGGCCTCGCCAGTTGCAAGTGTCGAACCAGATGGAATCGCGCCGCCAAGCATGGAGCCGCTCATACCGACGATACGCCGGAAGAGCCCCTTCGCCAGGGGACTTGCCTGGAGAATGTTGATTGCCATGGATCCCGCCGATTGTCCAACCAACGTGACGTTTCTGGGATTGCCCCCGAATGCCGCGATATTCCTCTTCACCCACTCAAGCGCAGCGATCTGATCCAACAAGCCCCAGTTTCCGCTCGCATTGTGACCTGATTCTTTGGTTGCTTCCGGGTGAGCTGTAAAACCCATCACACCCACCCGGTAGTTCGCCTCTACGTAGATCACGCCCTTCTTGGCGATTTCGTCACCCGCGTACAGTGGCATTGAAGCTGAACCGATGAAGAATCCGCCTCCATAGATATAAACAACTACCGGAAGGCGATCGGTCGCTTTCGAACTAGCTGGAGCCCAGATGTTCAAGTAGAGACAATCTTCCCCGGCAAGCTCATCTCCAAAATACTGGTTGGTCGTTGTGGAGCGCAGCCTCTGCAAACACTCGGGTGGCTTCCTGTTCGCCGTCCATACCCCATCCCACGGAACAACCGGCTGTGGCGCACGCCAGCGATTCTCTCGGAGTGGCGGTGCCGCAAATGGAACTCCGAAGTATGTCTTGACGCCATCGGTTCCCATTGTGCCGGAGACAAGCCCACCTTCAATCTTCAGGGGATCACCGGGAATGCTCCGCGTAGTCTGTGCATGTAAGACCACGAAGTGAACAGAAGTGATTCCCCAAAGCATAATTACAGCCAAATGTCTGGCCCACCGAGTACGTTCAAAGTCCATGCTTCCTCCCGATTCCATTTTTCGTTCAAAGATTGAACTTTGAACATATCGACGTTGACACAGCTAGCGGATTTGCTACTGCCTTTTACAGCTCTCATTTCCGGCGTTAGGCAATGTGAGGATGCTGATTGTTGTGGGAGCGAAACTCACTAAACCTTGTTTAAACCCTTCGCCTTTGTAATCCGGGACCTTGCCATCCGCTGCAACTTTGAGCTCCTGACCATTAAGAAGCACCGTCTTACTCAGCAAGTCCGGGGAGGAGAGCGTGTAACGCTGTCCTCCAATGGGCAGCGTAAGCGAATGAGCGTCCGACTTGTCCACGTTGAGAACAAGCATTGCTACGCCACCAGGTGTATTTTTCATACACTGAGCGTAGATTCGCATCCCGGAGGATGGGCTTATTTTGGGATCCAACGAGCGGGTGCCCATTGTACGAGTCCAAAGAAGAGCCGCCCAGTAGTTCGGACGCGGAACATATGTGTCCTCATCTATCAAGCCGTAATCGCTACTGGCAAGCGTGTTAATCATCACAGATTTGACGCTATGCTGAGCAAGACTACCAAGTTGGTCAAGTAGTCGGAAGCTGTCGACAAACTCCGAAGCCCAAGTGTCGCCGCCGCAGGATGCCTCACCGGTTTCTGTCAGCCACAGGGGCTTGCCCGAAAGGAACTGGTCGCGGAGTTTCTCATAGAACTCTACTACCGTTAGACTCCGGTCTAGATAGTCTGAATTGAGGGCATCGTTTACATCCATTCCGTTCGCTCCCATGCAGCGGTGCGAACGCGTGTAGTAGACGTGGTAGGAAAGGCCATTGAATATGGGGCCTGTCCCCTTGAGGATTTCTTCGCTCGTGATTCTATGGATGTTTGGGTTGGTTCCAGGCCTCTGTCTTGCTGGCATGGGCATAGGCTGTTGGGGCAACCCTTCACCGGCGCTCCCCGGTCCCAGGTATAGAGTGTCTGGAGACTCCTTGCGGAGGAAATCGTCGAAGATTTTGCTGTCGCGAGCATACTGATCCGTTCCGTACCCCTCGGGACCACCGCCGAGCTGCACCAGGTTCGGCTCATTCATATATTCGGTTGCCGCGATGTGGCCGCCGATGCTCTTAGTGTAGTCAAAAAAGGCTTTTGCCTGTGTCGACTTCCAGATGCCGTTCTGGTCTCGTGTCCCAGTACTCGTCGCAACCGAGGCGACAATATTTGCATCCACCGCCTTGGCGAACTCAACGACTCCCTTCCATTCCGCCCTTGTCATCACGTTCTGAAAACCTTCCGGTGCTGTCTTGAGAGCGGGTTCGTCATTGTCCTGAAAGTAGCTGGAGTTGCGCCAGGTACCGCTGACGCGAAGATATGCGGGCGCAAGCGCAGCCGCCAGCTTGCGAAGCTTGGGATTGGAGAGATCGATGGGCGGCCGGTATCGAAGCATGGAATCCCTCATCGAAGCCGGATTTGCCGAAGAGCTAGGAGGAGCCACCGAGGGCTGTTGGGCCAAGGACTTGAATGGTGCCCAGAAATTGCCACCGGTCACCTCGACCGCCTCTACGTTATAAGAAAGGTATCTTAGGCCGACCTTTCCAAGCACTTTCATGCTTTGAGGAGTAACGGCAGACTGTCCGGATGATGTTGTCGGCGCGCCGCAGACTGCTGATGCCGCTAACAAAATGAGAGCGAATTGCTGCATTGATCGGATCGGTTTCACTGATGTCTCCATTCCCAATGGTTGAACTTGAAAGGTCATGATTCTTTTGCGCCGCGCGTCTGCACATTCCAGGTGCTGCAATAGGATTTGAAGTGGCGGGCTTCTCTGGACGGCGATTTATCGCCAGAGTACGTCATGACCGGTCCCTTACCGCTTGTGGCTCTGAGCTGCGCTTCTTTCTTGAATCGCGGCCTAACCACGGTTAGCGCATCGGAACCGGTCACTCGACGATGACTAAAAGTTAACTTTTCCCCCAATTTGGATCTGCCGCGGGGTGTTTGCGCCCGTGATCACTCCGAAGGTACCGGTGTTGACGGTGGCGCCAGGCGCTGAGCGGCTGACAATATTGAAGGTATTGGACCCCTCGGCACGAAATTGGAAATTCATCCGATCATGGATCGGGATCGTGCGCGCCAAGGTCAGGTCAAGGCTATGGTAGGCAGGCGCGTTGATGATATACGGCGATGAGTTTCCGTATACGGGATTCCCTGCTACCGCCGGAACCTGCACAAACGCGGCCGTATTGAACCACTGTGAGACGGTTTTTGGGCCTTGCAGTGGCTGTCCAGCCACCAGATTGGCGCGCTCTGACGAACCGCCATCCAAGCTAGCTTCAACTCCATTTGCTACGGTAAATGGGGCTCCCGAATGCAACCGTACCATCGGGGTAAGCCCCCATCCATTGATGGCAGTTTTTACGATGCGATTGTTCGTGGCGACCTGAGGCTGCCAGATAATTGAAAACACCGACTGATGCGTGAGATCATTCGCGGTTCTCGAACGTTCCGCTGCGAGGTTGTTAGGATTCTGAATTGAGCCTCCCGGGGTTCCACCTTCCAGACCCACATCGCTGAGCGACTTCGACCATGTGTAGTAGCCGGATACGCTGAAATGATGCGCAAGCCTTTGAGTAGCAGAGATTTGCAGGCCGTTGTAATCGGTATGGAAAACAGTCTCCATCATGTTAAGAGTCCCGAGTGGCTGATAAGGGCGACGGCACTGGGAGTTCGAGGTTGTCGGAACGATCGTGGAGTTTGAGCCGCACAATGCCTGTCCCAAAGAGGCAGCGTAGTTGGTAGTAAAGGTGGGATAGTTATGGTCAAACATCAACCCCTGATTCATTCCGAATGAGCCCACATAGGCAACGGTCACGCCTAGACTCTGAGTCAGTTGTTGTTGAATCGATAGGTTCGCCTGGACGGTTTCAGGCCAATCGTCATTTCTATCGACGCCTGACATGCCGGAGCCGAATGGGAATATCGTTCCAGTGCTCGGGAAGGGGTTGATTCCACCTTGATACGGATTGCTCAGCGTTGTGCCGGTCACGCTCCCCGCGTTGGGAAAGCTATAGGCAAGCGCGAAGGGGTTTCCATTACCACCCTGGGACCACAGTTCTTCCGAAACAGAGCCCCAGAAGAGCCCCGCCCCGCCTCGAATGGAGGTTTTCCCATCTCCCCATGGAACATATGCAAACCCCACTCGGGGAGAAATATGTCCATACCTGACAGGAGTTATTCCACGAGGAACACCCGGGTCGCCGGGGAAAACAGCACCCAGGGGCGCCTTAGGAAAGCGCACGGATTGCTCGCCAGGAATGAATGTAACCTCATGATCCGCATGTTCGACAGGGGGGGTCTGAACGTCGTAGCGGAGGCCAAGGTTGAGAGTCAGGTTTCTTGTGATCCGATAGTCATCCTGGAGGAATGCCGCGTAGGTAAATGAGGTTGTGCTGGTATAAGCAGGAGAATCCTGTTCCAACGAGGAGGGGGTTCCCAACAGGAAGTCTCCATACCCGTTCTTGGTTACCGATCCGCTGAAGGTGCCGATTCCGTAGTTGTTCAGCAATGCGGCCTTCGTAGCCTTGTCTGTCAAGAACTCCCCGCCAAGCTGGAGCGAATGCTTTCCCAGGGTCCAGACAGCTATATCACGCAACGAATAGCTGTCGGTTGCGCCTGGACCGGCGTTCGCGTCAGTCATTGTCCAGTACCCTGTGACAGTTAATTTCGGCAAGGCGGGCGTCCCTTGTATGGCGAATGTGGAGCCGAGATCGCCTAATGACGTTGCTGGCAAATCCTGACGGTTACTGCGCATCCGAAGATAGGAAACCCACACGTTGTTCACTAGTCGCGGGCTAATCAACCATGTCTCATTGAGAATGGAGTTTTGCTGTCTCCAGGTTTGCAGCATTGACGCGTACGGATAGATGAGGCCCGAAGTCGCGGCTGAGGTTGCAATTGCCGACAAGTTTCCGGCCGTCAAAAAGTATGTGGCATACATCGAATGCTTTGGATTGATGACATGATTGACCTTCATCAGAAAATCATCTTGCACTTGCGGAGCTGCAGAGAATCCCGTCCAGGAGGCGTGGGTGCCTGTACTGTTGGTGATCGTTGTATTTCCAGGGGGGACATAGGCCAGCAGGGCAGTCGCTACCGGGTCAATACGGCTGGGACAGATGACGTTCTTGACTCCATTACATACAAAATTCGTTTTCGTCAGGGGATCGATCGGCAGCGTCCCGACGGATTGGGTGAAATCCCCCGTTCTTTCTAGCGCCGTGGGAACAATTGAACCCGATTGCAGTGTTGCGTCGGCTTGGCGTAGTCCGGCATACGATCCGAAGAAGAACGTCTTGTCTTTGCGGATTGGACCACCCAGGGTTGCTCCAAACTGATTTCTATGCAATGGTTCCTTCGGAGAGGTAGCGAGCGCACCCCAAGGCTGGGCATTCAGATGGGGATTCCGGAGAAACTCGAATACCGTGCCACGAATAGTATTCGTTCCCGAGCGCACCAGGGCAGTAACAACTCCGTTCGCGAACCGCCCATCTGCGGCTCCGTAGTTGCTTGTTTGAACTCTGAATTCCTGCAAAGCGTCAGGGTTAGGAATGCCTCCACCGGCAGTATAGAGCTGCGTCAAATTCGGAGCGCCATCGAGGAAGTAGTTAGTGGACCCCGATCCATTTCTAACTCCACCGTTAATGATCGAGTATTGCGTGGGGGCTCCGAAGGACTGGGAGACGGTGTTGTATTGGACACCTGGCGTCAAGTCGAGCAGTGTATATGCGTTCCGATTTACCAGCGGAAGCTCTATCATGTCCTGACGGTTTATCGTGGTTCCAATCTCGGCATTTGAAGTCTCAACCAGCGGCGCATCGCTGGTCACCTGAACAACTTCATTGACAGCGCCCGGAGATAATTGCGCAATGATATTCACGGGAACGCCCGCGTCAAGGCTGATTCCGCTCTGAACGTAAGTCTTAAATCCAGACACGGAGACCGAGACCTTGTAATTCCCGGTGAGCAGAAAATCGACCCGGAAGGCTCCCGTGCCGTTGGTCACGACAGTCTTTGTCATGCCACGGTCCACATCCGTTATGGAGACCTTCGCATTCGGAATAACCGCACCACTCTTATCGCTAACTGTTCCCAGAATGGACCCGGTTGTAGCCTGAGCCTGCACCCATTGGCTGCCACCGAACAGAAGCACCAAAAGGAAAGCGACCAGCTGAATGCTACCTAGTAATTTTGACTGAATCTTACGCATACTGCCTCCTGTTTCAAAGAAATTGAGATTACCGTTCGTCGAGCGGCGGGGAGCGCTATATCGCGCGCACCCCTTACCACACGATGATCTTGTGAGAAGGAAACCTGAATTCGTGAACTGCTGCCTGCTCTCAGGGTTGCGGTGTACCCGGGAGCAGGTTGCCGTACTTCCTCTCGATGGTTTTGGTGAATTGGTTATGCTGCCTCAGAGCATCTAACATGCCCATTACGTCATAGGCAGCGACTTGAGACTCGATCATCTGCAGGCCTTGCTTGCCCAACTCCTGCCTCTGTTCGGCTGTAATGGCGGTCGGCCATCCGCCATGCTCAGCGGGGTCGGAGTAGAACCTGCCGTAGTCCGACTGAGCCGGGCCACCGAGGAGGCGAGACAACGTGCTCGTGAATGGGTCGGATTCAAATTCATGGTGGGGTACAGAGAAATCGATTGGCATATCGTCCAGGCGTCCTACAATCAAGTAAGCACCGTAGGTGACCGATTTCCTTTCCCTGAACGCTTCTTCCATCCCCCCACTGGCACTTGCGGCTGCCGCAGGTGCACCAGAGGCGGAAGCGCTTGGCCGCCCGGCGCCAGGATGCCCCCCGGGGGAGGTACGCCCTGCGGCAGCGATCCCGCCGCAATCCATCCACACAACCGTCACATGGGTCTCGTCGAAAATCTCCCGAACGAGCGGATGCATGGTATCTCCCGATGGCCCATGCGAGGTGAGAAACACGATGCGGCGAAACCCCTGCCTAAAGAGCGAGTGGGTAAGGACTTTCAAATACTGCAGGCCCTCTTCGGGGGTAACCATCACCGTCCCGTGACTAATTGTTGTACTGCCCGGGTAAAAATAGGACAGATAGGGGAAAACCAGACCATCGGACTTCTCTGCGAGCTTTATGGCGTAAGCGAGTGGAATGACGTACTCCACGTCAGTTGGATTTCCGCCATTCACCTCGGTTGGGCCGACCGGGACGAAGATGACGTCGTTGCGCTTCAAATAATCGTCGATTTCGTACCCGGTTAGAGAAGTCAGAAGGCGGGTCCGCATTTTGGGCGTGCCGGCCGAGTTCGGAACACTCGCGCCACCGGCCGACTGCGCTTTGGCGAGAAACGCGTTAACAGATCCGGCAAATGTCATCAAGCAAGCCACGACCCAGACGAGCTGCTTTACTCTTCGCTTCGATGGAATCACGTGTTTATCCCCTATTCGGCGTTGTTTCAGGCGCGACAATATGCCGACATGAAATTTGATGTATAGGTCCGCTACAGAACCCTACAGACGAGCGTACCTACCTGCGACCACAAAGCCTTCTAGATCAAGCACATACCGAGCTGCCCGTTACGTGCTTTGTTACCGCAAATTGGTCGCACCAGTTGCCAACTCTTCACGTCCCCTTTGGAACGTGCGCTGCTCTATGGCACAATTGTTTGTCGAAAGATCCTGACCCCGCCAAGGAGCCGCTTAATAACGAATTAGGTCTATGAGGTAATGTGGGCATATGGAAGCAGCTGTGAAAGAATCGTCCAGCAACGAAGAGCGGTTGCCAAAAACGAGGGCGGAGCACCAGAAGATCGTCGCTCAAATGGAGCTAATTCTGGCAAGCCAGCACTTCTCCCATTCAAAACGTTCTCAGTTGTTGTTTCGTTATATCGTTGCCAAGACCCTGCAAGGCCAAGTGAGCATTCTGAAGGAGAGAACGCTCGGGGTTGAGGTTTTTGAGAGAGCGCCCGATTACGATACCAATGAGGACCCGATCGTTCGAATGACAGCTGGGGAGATCCGAACACGCATCGCCCAGTATTACCATGACCCAGCTCATCTAGATGAACCTCAAATCGACCTCCCATCAGGTTCCTACACGGCTCAATTCCACCTCCCCAAGTCAGTTGATGATCCGCATGAAGCCATCGCAGATACTTTCCCTGCCCCCTTGTCCAAAGAAGTCACACCCGATCAATTAACAAAACACAATAGGCTGGCTGGGCACATTCGATCGACCTGGACTCGATGGCTCGGGCTGTTTTCCGGTGTGGCATTTATATTGCTTATCGCTTGGTATTTGGTGTCCGCTCGCCAGCACCGCTCTTCTACTGAGCTGGCTTGGGGAGATATTCTGGACAATCGTTCTACTACTTTGATCGCCGTGGGAGAACACTCGCTGAATTCCAATCCGTATTTGACGACTGATCCAAATTCGACGATTGATCAACCTTCAGCGAGCGCAAGGCATCATATGGGCACGGAGACTCTCAGCTACTCTGAAACCCGAGCGCTCGTTCGCTTGGTTCGAATCCTCGATGACAATAAAACCCAATACAACCTGCTAACGGCAAGCGGGACGACCTTCGCAGACCTACGGCAAGGTCCAGCGATTCTCCTGGGTGGATTGAACAATCCGTGGACGTTGCGAGCACAACAGCAACTAAGATACCGACTTGCGACGGACAACAACGGCCTGGACTGGATTTCAGATGCGCGCGACCCCGGTTCCAGGAAATTCTCCGTTGACGTCAAGTTGCCATATTCCTCCTTGAGCGCCGACTATGCAATTGTTGCTCGATTCTTTGATTCAAACACTCAAAGGCCCGTGCTGGTTGTCGCGGGGCTCGCAGAAGACGGTACAAAGGCGTCGAGCGAATTCATAACGGACGAGAAGCAACTGCAGGAGTCCGTCGGTGAATCTTTGCGAGGCTCAAAAGGAAAGAACTTTGAAGTTGTCCTTGGAACTCAGGTGATTAATGGTGTCTCCGGTCCCCCCCGAGTACTGGCAAAAGAAATCTGGTAATTCTATTCATTGCCGCGAATTCACCGTGCGTTCCGTTATGGGCCTGCATGCGCAATGTATCGAGAAACGCCGAAAGAGCAGCTGGCTGCTACCGCCGACTCGGACAATAGAGAAAGAAGTCTGGAAATGGTTGACACCAGCTCTCTAGCACGCGAGCCAGAGCGCCGCTCTCCAGATGTGGCGCTGCATTTTCTTCCGACGTGTCCGCGAGACCGACGCTGTCCAACGCAGCCTGCGTGACTAGGCTCAAATCATCGACAATCAGTGGACCGCTCACCGCGACAGACAGTCACTTCCTGCCCTCCTCGAACTCCCGTCGGTAGAAATCGACACCGTCGTGCCGGAAGTTAATGCATCAAAGCCCCAACAGATCACGAGGCGTTTTTTGCTTCCCCCTGCGGCTTGAGACAACCGGGCGAGACGATTGCCGGTCTAAGATCCGGAGGCACACGCACCACAATCATGTCCTTTTCGATGTACTCGCCGAAGCCAATGCCTGCGTCGAATCTGGTGGCAACAAAACCCCTGCCAACACTGAGTCGGGCCTTTGGCGGTTTGTCAACGAGCACATTATCGCAATGCGCCCATCGAGTTTCTGAGAGTGCAATCCAGGGTTCCGATCGGATCAACAGTCGGAAGTTGCGCTCAACTGGTGACAGCAGACCGTTGAAGAACTGCAAACCAGGAGGTCGGGGATGGATCAAGGAGGACCAAAGGCGGGTACGATTCGTCTAAAATCTCGTGTACTTGTAGCGTACTCAACTCGGCTCATTCCTGCGTTTTGATAGTTTTGTGCGCCCTTAAAAATCAATAACTTGTTTAGAATCAATACGGGGTTGGAATACGACCCCCTCCCGGCACCATATAGCTAATTTATTATGAATAACTTAGCGTGTTTTTGTCTGTCTGTCCCTGGCGTGGCAAGTTTGGTTATCGTCACGCCCCCCGTTGTTCAACCGACCATTTACGTTTAATCGCTCCGACGATCGGAATGACCGGCTTTAGTATGGTTTGAACGATAGGCATGACAGGCTTCAGGATGGTTTCAATAATCGGCGTGACCGACTTCCGAGCGGTTCCGATTTTCGGAAGAGCCGACTTCTGGGAGTTGTGCTCCGGCAGTTGGTCGAGAAGAACCACATTCAACAGCGACTTGTTCACCTGGATGCGTCCGTTGTAATTGATATAGCCGAGCGTGCGAAAGCGATTCATGAAAAAGCTGACGCGGGAGCGCGTGGTGCCGATCATTTCCGCCAGGGTTTCCTGTGAAATGGGAGGAATAAAGGTGTCATGATCGCCCGGCTTTCCAAATTCCGCCATCAACAGGAGAATCCTCGCCAGGCGCTTTTCGCTGGAGTTGAAAAGCTGATCGACAAGATCGGCCTGTGTTCGCATACTGCGGGTAAGCAAGAACCTCACAAAGAAGTCAGCAAACGCAGGTTCGTCATGCATCACGCGGATCATCTCATCCCTCGTGATCTTGAGCGCCGCGCACGAGTTGACGGCCGAGGCCGTGGCCAGGCGCAGTCCTGGAATCGACGCCAGCGACTCTTCGCCAACAAAGTCGCCGGCGGCGAGAAGCGCAATTGTGGCCTCTTTGCCTTTTACCGATACAACTGTGAGTTTTGCCCGGCCCCTCTGGAGATAAAAGACCGTGTCGGCCAGATCTCCCTGGGAAAAAAAGGTATCTTTAGGCCCCAACTCAACGATCCTACGGCCAAGCCCCGCGTTCGCAAGAAAAGCTGCGGAGTCGAAAGTACTCTGGGTGTCTCTACTTTTCAAAATATAGCCCCGTTCTAAACGGTTTATTTGGTGTGGTGGATGAATGCCCAGGAACTAACCACTTTAAATTGAGGAAGACACGTTATAGTGGCGAATCCATCGAAGACCGCAGAGAAAACGCTTCAGGTACAGCGAACGTGCTGCTCTTTGCTGTCTGGCATTGAAAACACGGTTTAAAGCGCGTCCGGGAGAGCCGGCGTCGCTCTTTGGGGCAAGCTTCCCCGCGCTTGAGGGCGGTTACACTCAAGCACATCCAATTATGATGTTTGGCTCCAGCTCGAGTCTGTGCTGAATTGCTCATAAAGAGATCGGCCTAAAAATGCAACAACCAATTGAACATTTGCCGCGCGGCCTGAATATGCCGATACGCCGGGCCTTGCTTGCGTTGCGCGATCTAGACGCGGCAAGAAACCGGCTTGTGATTATGAGCTAATATGACCATCCATGAAATTCCAACTCTGACAATATCTTCATGGGCGCAGCCAAACTCCAACATACGCAATTGACAGCGGCCTGAGTGTTTGGCATAGGCGGCGCCCGTCGGAGGAGAGCCCATGACAACGTTCATCAGGAGATGGGATTGGCGGCCCATTCAAGCCGACAATGGCGATCCGATACGCAGGTTTGGAAGCCGGTCAATCAAAGTACCTTTCGATATGAAGATACGCCGAGCGATGCTCATGCTTTCGGCCGCTGCCCTTCTGGCAACGGTGGCAGTGCCGGCGAGATCGCAAGCTCTGCACAATTCGGAAGATTCCTCCGGCATTGTGCCCAGCACAACCTCATCGCATCTGGACCTGACATATGTGCGGCCGACGCAGAGAACCATGTTTGCCAACTACGGTTTCGACGCATTCGGACCGTATCCCATTGTCGGCGCAGGAATCGCGGCCGGCATCAACCAGTTGAGCAATGCTCCGCCGGAGTGGAAACAGGGGGCTCTGGGTTACGGCAAGCGATTCGGCTCCGATTTCGGCATCGCCGCGATAGGCACAACCGCGCGTTATGGGCTGTCAGAGGCCTTCAGGGAAGATGCGATGTACTACCGGTGCGAATGCAGCGGCTTTTTCCCGCGACTGCGCCATGCCGCGGTCTCGACCCTGACGGCGCGACGCGGCGCGGACGGCCATCACGTCTTCTCTTTCGTCGCGCTCGTGTCGCCCTATGCGGGTTCAATGACCGCCGTCTATAGCTGGTTCCCTGGCCGTTACGGAGCGAAGGACGCATTCCGCATGGGAAACTACACCATGCTGGGGGTTGTGGGCGAGAACATTTCCCTGGAGTTCCTCTATAGCGGGCCCCACTCCCTGCTTTCACGCATGCATTTGAACAATGCACACGGCTCTCCGGAGCCCGGTCCAAACCATTGAGCAGCTCCCGAGTTACGGCAGTCGCAGGCATCGACCCTCCGCTTCAGGGGCGGCCGGAGCTGTTCGCGTCCTCGGCCGTAAACTCCGTCACAGAACTGGTCAACGGATTCTTCGAGTGGTTCGGCAGCCTGGGCATCTTCTTGTGGAAGGTCCTGCGGGCCGCTGTGACGCCGCCATATGAGTGGCGCGAGTTGATCCGGCAGCTCGACGAAGTTGGCTCGAAGTCACTGCCGCTGGTGGCTTTGGCGGGCGCCGCCGTCGGCGTGATCATCTCGCTGGAAGCCCGATACAGCCTGAGCCGATTTGGCGCCAAATCGATGTTTCCCGCCACTCTGGTGTACTCCGTCATCCAGGTGATGGGTCCGATCATCACCGGCCTGGTGGTAAGCGGGCGCGTTGGCGCCGGCATTGGCGCGGAGTTGGCATCGATGAAGGTGACCGAGCAGATCGACGCCATCGAGGCGTCCGCCATCAACCCATATCGGCTGCTGGCGGCGACACGCATCCTGGCCTGCATCTTGATGCTGCCTCTGTTGACCATCGCCGCCGATGCATGCGGCTTGCTGAGCGGCTGGTTTGCTCAGGCCATGGTCGAGCCGCTCTCGTTCCATCAGTTCATTGAAAGCGGCTTCAAAGGAGCCACCTTCAATGCATTCCTGCCGCCAACATTCAAGACTGCTGTCTATGGCCTGATTATCGGCCTTATTGCGTGCTTCCAGGGGATGCGCACGCGCGGAGGCGCTGAAGGCGTGGGCCGCGCGGCCACCAACTCGGTGGTGCTGGGTTCGCTGTTCCTTATCCTGGCCGACGTTGTGCTGGTGAAGTTCATTCTCGTTGTTTTTCCTTAACCCTCGATTGAACGGCAAGTGAAAACAAGTATGGCCACAGCCTATGACATTGCGATGAAGCAAGAAAAAACTGAGGAATACGGCAGCGCGCCCGTCGTAGCCGTCAATCACTTGCGCAAGACCTTTGGCAGCCATACAGTCCTCAATGGGATTAGTTTGAGCGTGAACCGCGGAGAGACCCTGGCGGTGCTGGGGCGCAGCGGCACAGGCAAGAGCGTCTTGCTGAGGCTCATCATCGGCCTCGAAAAGCCCGACTCAGGATCGATTCGCATCCATGGGCAGGAGATCGCCGGCCTGGCTCTCGATCGGATGGGCGAAATCCGAAAGAAGATGGGCTTTCTGTTTCAGCACGCGGCGCTCTACGATTCGCTTACCGTCGCCGAGAATGTGGCTTTCCCGCTACAGCACCATCGGACGGAGATGTCCAAATCCGATCGGACCGGCCGGGTGAGGGAGTTGCTGGCCGAGGTAGGCATGGAGGGCGACCTCGATAAGATGCCTTCCGACATCTCCGGCGGAATGCAGAAGCGCGTGGGCCTGGCGCGCGCGCTCGCCCTGGAGCCGGAGATTCTGCTCCTCGACGAGCCGACGGCCGGCCTGGATCCCATCAGTTCAGGGGAGATCGACGATTTGATTCTGAAGCTGCAACGGGAACGCCAGATGGCTTCCATCGTGGTAACGCACGATCTGCATAGCGCCAGGACGATCGCCAACCGCCTGGCGTTGCTGGATCAGGGGAATGTGGTGATCGAGGGTAACTACGAAGACCTCGATCAAAGCGAGATCGCATTTGTAAAGGAATTCCTGAAGTTATCGTAGGAGGAGATATGTCGAGAGTGGCGCGGCTGGGAGCATTCATCGTTGTGACACTGGCAGTTCTTGCCATTGGCGTCTTCATCATCGGTAGCAAGGAGTATCTGTTCAGCTCCACATATAAGCTGAAGGCGCAGTTCGACAATGTGGCGGGTCTGGCTACGGGAGCCGATGTGCAGGTGGGCGGGGTTCACAGCGGGACTGTGCAGAGAATTGATTTGCCTCACAAGCCCGGTGAAAAGGTTACTGTCGTAATGAATCTCGACAAATCTACGCACGAGATTATCAAGCGGGACTCTGAAGCTTCAATTGAAACCGAGGGGTTGTTGGGCAATCAGTTTGTAGCGATTTCATTCGGCTCCGCAGGGCAAGCCGACGTGCGCGATGGCGACATTATCCAGAGCGAGCCGCCGCTGCTAATGGCGGATATGCTCAAGAAAGCGAACGGCGTTCTGGAAAGCAGCCAGGAAGCTGTCGAAAACACGACTCAGGCGACGGCGCACCTGAAATCGGTGAGCGCCAAGATCGATTCGGGCCAGGGAACCGTGGGAGCGATGGTGAACGACAAGCAACTCTATAACAACCTGCAACAGACCACGGTTACACTACATGACACGATGCTCCAGGCGCAAGTCGGGGTGACCGATTTCCAGGAAAACATGGAGGCTCTGAAGCATAACTTCCTCTTGAGCGGGTACTTCAGGAAGCGCGGATACGAAGACTCCGGCGGCTTGAAAGCGAATAGCATTGACGAACTCCCGCAGGGAACGCCTGCAAAGTCGTTTACATTCACAGGCAAACAGCTCTTCGATAGTCTGAATTCCGCCAAGCTGAAGAACGAGAAACCTCTCAATGCCGGAGGCGAGTTCCTGGCGGAGAATCAATTTGGATTTGCGGTGATCGTGGTTTCCACCGGCATGGAAGGCGACACCCAAAAGGACCTGGTGCTGACCCAGGCACGCGCAATGGTCATACGCGAGTACCTGGTGGAGCACTTTGGGTTCGACGACAGCCAGCTTAAGACGCTGGGAATGGGCAAGCAGGCGGGATCGGGCCTGGACGCGGATTGGGGCTCGATCCAGATTCTCATCTTCCCCGCGGGAACCGAGATACCGGCCGGCAAGGAACCTCCGGCGGTTATTCCCGCGACCGTTGCCTCCGACCGGCCAACTCCGGTTACTGCGGACTCGACTACGAAGCCATAGCGCACGCCCGTCGAAAGCCGGCAGCAGGTGTTGACGCTGTAGATTATCCGCAGCAATAGCCGTCCCTGCTGTTCTGGGTGAATATGAAACAGGGAAAGAAGAGAGATGACAGGAAATAAGCATAATGTCGAAGGAAATAGCGGCGATAAGGGCGAACCGGATCCCGGTCCTTACTGGAGGCGAATGCATCGCGACTGGCGCTTCTGGGTGGGCGCCATCCTCATGTTCTCTGCGCTGATGATTTACGTGTTAAGTGGCGACCTGGCCTGGGTTCCGCGCGGCCATCCGTAGCATGAGCCGTCGCATGCGGTGGAAAAGTTGCGGTCTTCTCTTGTCCTTTTAGCTGACTGGCAAATGGTATGGCTTGGCAGGTTTTAATGAGACGAAGCGAGTGATCGAAACCATCATTGCCTGTCTGAGTGACAATCGATCTTCTGCAATATGAGGCGCATACGTAGCAATCGGATGCTTTGTGCATCTTCGATGAATATCGCTTGCCGAGCCGGTCGGCGTGAGCAAATTGGCTCAGCCATGGAATGAGTTGATTTGGAACAATGATCTTGAAGAAGAGCGATTGCTCTCGTCTCCCTCATGGTTCCTGAGCTAAGCCGACCCATCCGCATCTTTCCCACTTAGCCGTCCGCACGCCCAGGCACTACCACCAAGACAGGCCCTGGCGCAATGGTACCGCGCAACACGAAATGAAGCTGAGCGGATCGACATGCCAGTCGGGACCGGTAGGCTTCCGCACCTCGATTGGAGAACAAGATATGCCACTCGTGACTTTTGTTGTCGTAATCGCCATAGTAGGTCTCCTGTTATGGCTCGTAAACCGCTACATTCCCATGCAGGGTCAGATCAAGGGGATACTGAACGGCGTGGTAGTGATTGCCGTAATCCTGTGGATCGCGAGCTTATTTAAAAACGACCTTTTCGGTTACATTGCCCAGTTCGGCGCAGGGCCAAGACTTGTCACTGCTGTAATCACACTTATCGTAGTGGGCCTGTTGTTATGGCTTGTGAACCGCTACATCCCCATGCAGGGTCAGATCAAGGGGATACTGAACGGCGTGGTAGTGATTGTCGTAGTCCTATGGCTCATGGGGCTATTCGGGCTTTTCGGCTACATCTCCCAATTCCGTGTCGGCCATTGACAGAGTTCACTGCCGAAGCCGCAACAGCTTTACCCATCAACGCAAGGCAAGCACAACGCAACACGGCAGATGATTGCCACCAGGAGAAACTGTGAAACTTAAAATGTTGTTAGCGATTGGAAGTATCCTCGGGTTGAGCGCGTTCGCTCAGGCCAGTCCGCAAGCGGCGTTGGTCGTTGAACCTGCTCGCCCCGCGCCCATGTTCCGCGTGATCGTAATCAGCCGCACTGTCCAGGCGATCAACTACCGGCATCGCCAAGGAGCCACGGATGTGGACTTCGCCGGCACGGCTCTGTTGCCTTCAGCCGACGGAAACGCCAAAGTGCGAAGCAAGCGCGGCACGATAGAAGTGGAAGCGGAATTCGGAAAACTGCAAAATCCCACCACCTTCGGCAACGAATATCTTACCTACGTTTTGTGGGCGATATCGCCCGAGGGGCACTCAGTGAACCTTGGCGAGGTTCTGGTAGGCGACAACAATCGAAGCAAACTGACTGCCACCACCGACCTCCAGTCATTCGCTTTGATCGTTACCGCGGAGCCTTACTATGCCGTCCGGCAGCCCAGCAATGTTGTCGTGCTCGAGAACGTCGTACGCGCCGACACCAAAGGAACCAGCGAGGCAGTGGATGCCAAGTATGAACTGATGGAGCGCGGAGGCTATCTTCCCACCGGCTACAAGTTCGACCCCGTGGTTCTAAACGCCAATCTGCCTTTGGAATTCTACGAGGCGCGCAATGCGCTGCGCATCGCTCAATCCGAGGGAGCCGAAACGTATGCCGCCGACAGCTACCAACACGCGGTCCAGTTGATGAATAGCGCCGATGCGTATGCCACCAGCAAGCACATCGACAAAAAGCCTTTGATTTCAGCTTCGCGGCAAGCTGTGCAAACGGCCGAAGACGCGCGCGAGATCGCGGTCAAGAAGATCGAGGAAGCGCGCAGGGCGGACGAGCGCCATGCTTCAAGCGACGCGCAGGCAGCATCGCAGGCTCAAGCCGACGAAGCGACCCGCCTGAAGGAACAGGCACAGCTTGACGCGGCAAAGGCGCAAGTCGATACCGCAAGGGCCCAGGCCGATGCAGTAAAAGCCCAGGCCGACGCCGAGCAATCTCGCCTGGTTGCGCTGCAAGCGCAGCAGGGCCAGCAGCAAGCCGATAGCGACAAGGCCGCAATGCGGGCGCAATTGATCTTGCAGTTGAACACTATTCTCGCAACTCGCGACTCCGCGCGCGGGCTTATCGTCAGCATGTCCGATGTCTTGTTCGACACCGGAAAATACTCCTTGAAGCCGGGTGCGCGCGAGAAGCTGGCGAAGGTTGCCGGAATACTGATCGCCTACCCGACGCTCAACATTGCCGTCGGCGGATATACGGACAATGTGGGCGGCGACGACATGAATCAAACGCTCTCTGAGAACCGCGCAGGCGCGGTGCGCGATTACCTCGTGCAACAGGGCGTAGGAACAAATTCGGTAAGCGCAAAGGGCTTCGGCAATACTCTGCCGGTAGCCTCCAACGATAACTCAGCCGGCCGCCAGGATAACCGGAGAGTGGAACTGGTCGTATCCGGCGACGTAATCGGCAGCCCCGTGAATACAACAACAGGGAGCTTGCTTTAACACAACCATGCACCCGGTGCGGCCTCGAAAGAGGCCGCATCTCATTCTGGATACATCCATATGTCTTCAGAAGCGAGGAGTGAAAGATGCTCGGAACAATATTGATTGTGATTCTGGTCTTGGCGTTACTCGGTGTGCTGCCTCGATGGCCGCATAGCAGGGAGTGGGGATATTATCCGACCGGAGGAGTGGGATTGGTTCTCGTGATTGTGCTGATTCTTGTGCTTCTCGGCAGGATTTGAGTCAGGCGCTTCCCGCAAGAACGAGGCGGCCTTTGTATCGAGCATCAGGTCGTACAGGCGAACCCTCGGAGACGGCTTGCCTGACGTCTGTACAAGCGAAAGCAGGCCAAGATGTCTTTTACCGGAGTGAATAATTATAAAGGGATGACTGAGGCAGCTTCGCAAGCAGTCTCGTCAACTGTTGCCTCGAAGGCCAGTTGTCTTCCTTTGCCCTCGCGCATTGCATTTGTGGGGAATTATCTGCCGCGGCAGTGCGGCATTGCCACATTTACGACGGACCTTTGCGCCGCACTCGCAGCCGAGTACGGCAACAGCCGACTATTTGCCATTCCCGTAAACGATCCGGAGTCAAGCTACCAGTATCCAGAGCAAGTGCGCCTGGAACTGGAACAAGAGGATCTTTCCTCCTACGAGCGTGCCGCTGAATTCCTCAATTTCAACGGCAACGATCTGGTCTGCATTCAGCATGAATATGGGATCTATGGCGGGATTGCGGGCCGCCACATCCTGACCTTGCTTCACAAGCTGAAGATGCCGGTGGTAACAACGCTCCACACCGTTCTGCGGGATCCGGATGCAAATCAGCGCATGGTGCTCGAAGAGATTGCGCGCCTCTCCGACCGCCTGGTTGTCATGAGCGAGCAAGCGGCACTGTTTCTGCGCGAGGTTTATGCGGTTCCGAACGAAAAGATCGACATCATTCCGCACGGTGTGCCGGATTTCCAGTTTATGGACCCTAATTATCACAAAGACCGGTTCGGCGCCGAAGGAAAGTTTGTACTGCTGACGTTCGGCTTATTATCCCCGAACAAGGGCATTGAGAACGTGATTCGAGCGTTGCCGGCGATTCTCGCCAGACATCCGAATGTGGTGTATGTCGTCTCCGGAGTGACGCATCCGCATATCCGGCGGCGCGAGGGCGAGCGCTACCGCGAAGAGTTGCAGGCTTTGGCGGAACAACTCGGGGTTTCATCGAACCTGATCCTCGTCAATCGTTTTGTCAGCGCGGAGGAACTGGTTGAGCATGTGGGCGCGGCGGATATTTACATCACGCCATATCTTCAGGAGGCGCAGATCGTTTCAGGCACGCTGGCCATCGCGCTTGGCGCGGGAAAGGCGATTGTTTCAACGCCGTATTGGCACGCGAAAGAGCTGTTGGCGGATAACAGAGGCGTGCTTGTGCCATTTAAGAATCCCGACGCCATTGCAGAAGCGGTGCTTCGACTATTGGATAACGATGGGGAGCGGCATGCTATGCGGAAGCGGGCTTATCTCCATTCACGCGAGACAATATGGCCCAAGACGGCGCAAAAGTATATGGCGAGTTTCCAGCGTGCCCGCTTCGAGCGCACCTTGCAGCCGAGGGCAGCCCATAAGGGTGATGTGCCAGCAAACACTCCCCATACGCTGCCGGTGTTGAATACCGCTCATATGCTGAACTTGACAGACGACACGGGCATTCTTCAACATGCAATCTACTCCGTACCCAATGCAAGCGAAGGTTATACGACCGACGACAACGCGCGAGCGCTTATAGTGTCTATCCTTCTGGATGATGAGCCAAAGCACGAGGACAGGCGGGAGTGTCCAAATCTCTCTCATCGCTATCTGGCTTTCTTATGGCTGGCTTTCAACACTGAAACGGGCAGGTTCAGAAATTTTCTCGGTTATAACCGCCGTTGGTTGGAAGACGTTGGGTCGGATGACAGTCATGGCCGTGCCTTATGGTCGCTGGGGAAAGTGCTCGGCCATTCGCGGGATGCGGGATTGAGAGGAGCGGCAGGGAGGCTCTTTGAAGCCGCGGTCCCTGCAACGCTTACGTTCACCAGCCCGCGTGCCTGGGCGTACTGCATTCTAGGAATGCAAGCCTATCTGGACTGGTTCCCGGGCGACAGGGCCATCCAGGGAGTTCGCAACACGCTCGCCAATCGCTTACTGGACATTTACGAACGCAGCCACTCCGAGAAGTGGAAGTGGTTTGAAAAGAGTCTTTCCTACTCGAATGCGAGGCTGTCGCAGGCCCTCATTCTGGCGGGATGGCGGAGCGGCAACCAGAGAATGATCGAAGCTGGAATGGATTCTCTCAAGTGGCTTGTAGCCGAGCAACACCGCGAAAACGCGGAGATCTTCGTGCCGATCGGATCCAACGGATTTTTTATTGAAGGAAATGGAAAAGCGCGTTTCGATCAACAGCCGGTGGAGGCCTGCGCAACGGTCGCCGCCTGCTTTGAGGTATACAGGTTGACGGAAGAAAGCCAGTGGTATGAGGAAGCCCAGCGGGTCTTCCGCTGGTTTCTCGGCAAGAACGACTTGCGCGTGCCGCTTTACGATGCAACAACCGGCGGGTGCAGAGACGGGCTTCACCCCGATCGCGTAAATGAAAACCAGGGAGCGGAATCAACGCTTTCGTTCCTCATGGCCCTGCTCGAAATGCAGGAGGTCAAAGTGACAAACGCACAAGAACCGCACCTTGAAATGAGCGCCTCTTCTTGAATCCGAATGTTACTCCGGCTGTATCGACAGATTCGATCGCCGCTGAAGTTCATGTGGAGACACACACAGGGCTTCCTGTGTTTACCCGTCATTCGGGTAATCCGATCCTCACTCAGAACAACTGGCCCTACCCGATCAACAGCGTCTTCAACGCAGGAGCAGTACGGCTGCCCGACGGAGATACTTTGCTGTTTTGCCGAGTGGAAGATCGGCGAGGCCTGTCGCACCTGTGCGCCGCACGTTCCGTGAATGGAATCGACAACTGGCGTATCGATTCTCAACCGACTTTGATGGCAAATCCCGCGGAGTTTCCGGAAGAGCTCTGGGGCATCGAAGATCCCCGCATTACTTATGTTCCGGAACTGGAACAATATGCGGTGGTGTACACCTCTTTCGCGCGAGGCGGTCCTGGAGTCTCTCTGGCGCTCACCAAAGACTTCAAGAGCTTTGAGCGATATGGAGTCATCATGCAGCCGGAGGACAAGGATGCGGCTCTGCTGCCCAGGAGAATTGGCGGCCTATGGGCGCTGATTCACCGGCCGGTGACCACGCTGGGCGCGCATATGTGGATCTCCTACTCGCCCGACTTACGGCATTGGGGAGGCCACAAGATCATACTCGAAGCGCGGCGCGGCGGATGGTGGGATGCGAACAAGATTGGCCTTTGCTCGCCGCCGATCGAAACCGACAAGGGTTGGCTGATGATTTACCACGGAGTAAGGCAAACGGCCTCGGGAAGCATCTATCGCCTGGGCCTGGCTCTCTTCGATCTGGAAAGACCGCAGGTCTGCTTGCAGCGGGGAGACTCCTGGATGTTCGGTCCTGAAGCCGCATATGAGCGCGGTGGAGACGTCAAGGATGTCGTGTTTCCGTGCGGGCAGACTATCGACGCGGATGGAGATGCCATCTATTTGTATTACGGAGCTGCGGATTCGTCGATAGCGCTGGCCACGGGAAGCATACGTTCTCTGCTGTCTTGGCTGGACGCGCATGAGAGCCCAGCAGAGATATATGCACATTAGCCTAACCGGAAGGGGCGTGCAAAATGAGGATTACAAGCCGGAATTGGCCAGATTGGCTACCGCATCCGCTTTGTATTCGGCGAAAGTGCCCGCGCTGCAATTCAGTAAAGTTTAAACAAGCGGAGTTGCGCTGGTTCGATAACTTGTTAGCCATGTTTGCATTGCGCCCCGTTCGCTGCATGTTTTGTTGGCGACGGTACTACTGGATTACCTTGCATGGCGCGAATGCAGGATGATTCCTCGGCTGTTTGCGATACTCAAGAGCGGTTCCTTTCGCACGACGGAAGGAAAGCGGAACGCAGCTCTTTATGCCTGGAATCCAACGTCCATTGCTCCGAATCGATAGCATTCGAATGCGAATGAAGGGCCAAACCGGTATGAGTGTATTTTCCCTACAACCGGCTCAACTCCGAGTGCCACGCCTGCAACACTCGGTGGTGCCGCATTGGCTCGCGCACCTGGGAACACTGGGGCTCTTCTTCGTTGCGGTGGTCGATTCCTCTGTCATCCCACTGCCGCTGCCCGGCAGCACAGACCTGCTGCTGCTGTGGCTGGTGGCGCACAGCGGGAATCCCTGGTTGCTGGCTCCCTGCGCCATTGCAGGCAGTATCCTGGGCGGGTACACTACCTGGCACATTGGCCGCAGAGGCGGCGAAGCGGCGCTGCAGCGCTATGTGCCGGCGCGTCTGCTTGGGCGAGTCGTCGGATGGGTGGAACGCCACCCAATCCTCGCGGTCTTTCTTCCCGCCCTGCTTCCTCCGCCCATTCCGCTTTTGCCGTTTGCGCTGGCCTCGGGCGCGCTGGGCGTCTCGCGCGGGCGCTTCCTCGTCGTCTTCGGCGCGGCTCGCAGCCTGCGTTACTCCTTCATCGCCTGGCTCGGCGCAACCTACGGACGCAGGGTCGTCCAACTGTTTTCCGGAAACCTCCAGAAATGGTCGACTCCGCTGTTTTGCGTGTTCGTAGGGTTGCTGGCAGGCGGCATCTGTTACGGGATATGGAAGGTCCGCGGCCTGCGCAGGGCAGATGCCGCGGAGGAACTCGCATTGCTTGCCGAGGCCGTTCGGCGGGCTGAACTTCTTAAACGCCTTCTCCCCAGTCTCCGGCCTACACGATAAGAACATTACGCCCGCAGCGAAGAGGTCCACCGTGGCGATGGCCACGACAATCTAAATGGTTATGCGTTTTTTCCGCGTTCATCCTTCGCCGTTGAATACGCTATGTCCACGCGCACGTGTGTGTCGTGTTGCACTCCGCTTTCCGCGTTGGCCTCATGGACCGCATCTTTCACCTTGCCCCAGGTATTTTCAAGCTTTCCCTTCACCTGTTGAGCAATCCCTTCGACCTCGAGTTGCGTATCGCCGGTCCACTCGCCCGCCTTTTTCTTGGCGCTTCCCACCACTTCGTCGATAGTGCCCTTTACTCGATCTTTATCCATCAGCCCACCTCCGTGGATTCATCTCTTGCAGGATCGACTTTAGCGGCTAAAATCATCTCGATCTGAGCAGTTTAGACCACCTGCGGCGGCACACGATCAAGGCGCCCGCACGGTTCAACTACTGTGCAGAAATGCTCAGACGGCGCAGTTCAGTCCCTCTAATGTGAGAAGTACCTTGTGCGCCTCCAATGCGCGTAAAGCAGGCGACGCTGCGCATGGGTAGAAAAAGGTGAGATGCATGAAGAAACTTATGACGGTAGTGGCATTGCTCGGTATGACG